>Ga0182024_10018829_pt1 | contig 12810 bp, 14 predicted proteins | sample P32metaG_FD_120480 | JGI IMG/M metagenome (GOLD analysis project Ga0182024, IMG submission 120480) | Permafrost microbial communities from Stordalen Mire, Sweden - P3-2 metaG (Illumina Assembly) | ecosystem: Environmental > Terrestrial > Soil > Wetlands > Permafrost | place: Sweden: Stordalen... | reverse complement strand
CTTCCCTCATCCGTCGTACAGTACGCAAAAGCTCTCTGTTCGAGACCTTTTGCTCCTGGCGCAATCAGAAGATCAGTTTCACTGCGAACTGGATCTCCCTGCTGCTAGTTGAGGTGGAATCGAGAGCTCCCGCTGCGCTATTTATAGATCCGTCTTGGTTGAACAGCACGTTGTTAACGAGCGGAGGGTTAAAATTCGTGTGATTGAAAATATTGAAGAATTCCGCCCGAAATTGCAGGTTTAGGTTCTCACGGATCTTATTGTCTTTGAACATGGAAAAGTCGAAATCGACTAAGCCTGGACCGTAAACTTCGTTCCTTCCTCCGTTGCCAAGCACGTTCGAGCACGTGCCGACCGCGGTGACGCCATTAGGCTGGAACGGCACGCATTCAGCGGCGATGGCAGGAGTCGAGGCTGGAAGAGCAAAGCACTGCAATTTGATGTAGTTATTCGCGTTGCCCGGACTGACCAATGATGAGCATCCTGGTCCTCTGAGGCGGTCCGGATATGCGAAGGGAGAAGTATTCTTCACCCAAGCGGATCTCCGCCAATCAGGGGCGTGAAAGGCATACCGCTTTTTATTTCCAGAATGCCCCCCAACTGCCACCCATTTGCGAGCCAGGCCGCAGCGCCGCGGAATGAGTTTGGAGCCGGAATGTTCCACAAATAGTTGATGGTTAGATTCTGGGCGACGTTAAAATCAGCGGCTGCGCGGCGATATCTGGGCAGAAAATACAACAAGCCGGGGATCGAATTTAGAAACGAATCGCTCGCGATCGCCCCGTCTCCTCCATCAATGGCCCTGCTCCAGGTGTAGCTGCCTTGCACCTCGAACCCATGACTCATGCGCTTTTCGATTTGTGCTTCGAGTCCCTCGAAATACGAGTCGTTGGTCCATTGCAAGGTATCCATTTGGCCGATCGCGGGACTGATTTGGGTTCCCGTACCTGGTACCGGCCAAACGTAGGGCGGAGCGGAAGTTTCTAGCGGCAGAACGGTATTGATATCGTCGGCGCGAAATTCCATATGTACTCCGCGAGATCCTACATAGGGTGTCATTCGGCCTTCTATCCGGCACGATAGTTTCTCCTAACTGTTTTTATTTAGATAAAGCAACGAGTATTGTTTGAGGGCTATATCAAAGAAACTATGGATCCTTCCCTGTACATTGATATATCTAGTGAACTATTGTTTTTAGAAACTAACGAAGTGATGCCGAATCGCTATCCATACCAGAACTTCATCCGCTGACTTCCAGCGGCAGGAAGTGTCGGCGAAATCACGGTTTCTAGCGGATCTGATGCAAAGCCTTGCTGTCAACCGAAGTTCGATTCTGCCGACGGGGGAGGAGAACAACCTGCTGGGTAGGAGCGCGGGTAAACCAAGGGCCTGCTGCTTAGGCTACGATCCGTTCGTAGCGATGATGCAAGCCGCTAAACTTGCGGCACCTCTGCGATTCGACCAATCGCCGCTGGTTGAAGCTTCCAGAAGCTGCCGCGCCGCCCGTTCAGCCGTCGGATGATCGCGCTTCCTCTTCAAACAATTTTGACTGATAGTTCGGGAGCAAGATGAAGAACTACCTTTTGATGCCCGCTATAATCGTCTGCAAGCCTTTCTCGAACCGCTCCTCAAAGCGTGTGAAGGCCACCTCGCCCGCCGCCAACGCCAGGGGGAACTTCTCGCGGTCGATCCGCTTGGCCCGCTTGCTCAGGTCGTACTGCTCGTCGCGCTTTCCTGGCCGCGGATACACGGCCTGCTCCTCGATCGTGAAACCGACCGTGTAGCAATAAATCGTCAGCAATCCGGACGCAGCGTCCGGTAACGAGAATCCTGCGTCGGTGAATTTGCGCAACGCCGATTCCATGGGCGCGAACAGCGTGTTATCCGTGAGATATCTTCCGCTGAACATTCTGGCCCCGTCCCGGTAGCGCAGCAGCATCCGGCGCAACTGCCTGCCATACTCGGTGGCCCACTCTGCCCAGGTTGTGCTCTCGTCGGGCAATCCGAACTCGCGAACACCATCCGCAAACACCGCGGTCGCCATCTCATCGAGCAGCGCCTGCTTGTTCTTGAAGTGCCAGTAGAGCGCCGGCGCCTGTACGCCCAATTCACTGGCGAGCTTGCGCACCGTCAGTCCGTCCAGTCCGACTTCATCTAGTGTTCGCAACGCAGTCCGTACCACGCCATCGCGTTCCAGGGCCACGGTTCTCCTCTCCCAGATAAACTGCTTGACAACTTAACACAGCCCGAATAGGCTACTTAACACTGTTAAATTTAACGCCGTTAAGCTGGCATCCCTTGCACAGAAATTGTGCTGACCACCCTGGTCCGGAGGTTACATGAAAACCAGAACACTCGCTATTGCGGCACTTGCGGTTAGGTTTCTGACAATCTCCGTCCCGCTGTTTGCGCATCACGGGACGGCCTCATACGACACCTCGAAGACGGTCACCGTTAAGGGAACCGTGACCGATCTCCAGTTCACCAATCCCCATGTCCTCCTCTTTCTCGATGTGAAAGACGACAAGGGAAACGTACAAAAATGGCAGGGAGAACTCACCAGTCCGAACCATCTCGAGCGAGCAGGATGGACCCGGACTTCGCTTAAGCCCGGCGACCAGATCACCATTTCCGGCTTTCCCACAAAGTCTGGTGCGAATTCGATGTTTGTCTCGAAAGTATTGCAGGCTGATGGCACGCCGCTCAATGCAGGGCTGGGCAATTAACAAGGCTCTTGAGAAGCAGCCGATAGCGGCGCCGTCGAACTCATTCCACTTTTTCGAGATCTAGCACTGGATCCGAGGAGGAATTTCAACGTGCGAAATCGTTTAACGTATTCGATTCTTGGATTGCTGTTGGCGCTCGCGTTCACGCCCCTGATGTTTGGTCAAACCGCTGAGAAGTCCGATGCGGCGAAAACCCCGACCAGTACCGCGGAACCTAACCTGTCGGGCGTCTGGAATGCTCGCCCACCTGCCAACGCGAAGCTGCCCGACCTCATCGCTTACTTCTCTTCCTTTGGGAAAGCCGAGCCGGCCATGACGCCTTGGGCGGAGGCCACATATAAGGCCGCCAAGCCCTCGTTCGGGCCCAACAGCGTCACCATGGAGGAGACAAACGATCCTGTTTACAAGTGTTTTCCTCCCGGCGTGCCCCGCGTCTACCTGCACCCCTTTCCCCTGCAAATCATCCAGATCCCGGGCCAGGTGGTCATGCTGTTTGAGTACGATCACATGGTCCGTCATATTTTCACCGACGGACGTGAGCACCCCAAGGATCTCGACCCTACGTGGATGGGCAATTCCATCGGACGTTGGGAAGGTGACACCCTGGTCGTTGACACGATTGGGTTCAATGACAAGACTTGGCTCGATCGAGTCGGCCATCCACACAGCGATCAACTGCACGTGGTCGAGCGCATTCGGCGTACGGCCCAGGACACTCTGCAGGTCGACTTGAACATTGAAGATCCCAAAGCCTACACGAAACCGATCACCTCGACGATGTATTTTCAGTTGAATCCGAAGTGGGACATCATGGAACAGGTCTGCATGGACAACGTCAGCTTCCTCAATTTCGAGAAAAACGAGGACGTGCCCGCCAAGTAGTGCAAACGACGTGGCGGAAACTCAATGCAAGGAGCCCGGAGTGCACACTGTCGCTACGGGAGCTTGCGACGGAGACTGCAGCAAAGTGGATGCAGCTGGGCAAGTGCACGACTTCAGATTCGAGGATTCTCGAAAGACTTTATCCGTATCACTCTTGTGGCAAGGAGCCGATCAGCGCGCTGCGTCTGCGGAAGGTGGCAGTCAGATTCAAGAACCCTAAGCTCCCTGCATTTAGACGCTCCACTGCTGGCCTTGGTCGCCGGGCAAACAAAGAATCACAGCACCACTGGCGGGCACGATCTTTTGAACCCACACCATATTGGGCTTGCCAAAGCTTTACGCAGACACGGGTCGGCCGTCGATCCTCGTTGCTGCGCGCGCTGCTGCTGCGGATCCTCCATATGGTGCGCAGCGAACGACTGTTGATGGAGCAATTGAACTACAACTGTTGTTCCGCTGGTCTGTAGGGATGGACATGTTTTCGACAACTTGCGTTACTATCTGTGACAGGTACCCACTCGGGCTGTAATAGGTTCGGCTGATTTCTAAGCTCGCAAAGTGCCCGCTGTGCCTACCAAAAAGTCCGTTCTTATTGAAATCGTCGGATTCGCAAAGGCGCGGCGTATAGGCTTCTCAAGCCATGTTGACCCTACTCTTCTGCCTGCGAGATTGTTTTCGAGCCCGCCCCGCCCCGCAAGCCGAGATTCTTGCTCTCCGCCATCAGCTCTTGGTCTTGCAGCGTTCCAACCGTGGTCACAAGCGCCCACTAAGTTGTGCCGACCGGATCCTTTGGTGTGGCTCTCAGGGTTGTGGGAAGGTCGGCGCTCAGCATTAATTAATCGTCAAACCCGAAACCGCGATCGCTTGGCACCGGCAAGGATTCTGGAGATGGAAGAGCCGCCATCCGTTGGGCCTTGCCCTCTGTGTCGCGCGAGGTTATCGATTTGATCCGCAGAATGAGCTTGGCCAATCCTCGCTGGGGCGCGCCCCGCAACCAAACGGGGAACCGTTGAAACTCGGATTCGAGCTAGCGCAAGCTACAGTCGGCAAATACATGGTGCGCCAGCCGAAGCCGTCCTCCCAGACATGGCGCACGTTCCTGATAAACCACACGAAGGATCTTGTCTGTGCGGACTTCTCCGTTGCTCCAACAGTTTTCTTCAAGGTGTTGTTTGCCTTCGTGATTTTGTCGCATGACCACCGTCGGCCCGTCCACGTTGCGGTCGCTGAACATCCGACGGCTGAATGGACGGCTCGCCAGCGGCTGGAAGCATTCCCGTGAGACAGCGCGCCACGCGATCTGCTGCGCGATCGGGATGGAATCATTCGCGCATGGTCAAAAGAATCCTCCGAGAATAGCGACAGCCACGAGATAATTGGACCTCTGCTGATGTAGGTCGCGACGGTTGACTCGTTAGGTCTACCGGCGTTCGGCTCGGTTAGAGCGACGCGGCATTCATTTTGCGCTGAGCCCTGGCTCCGCGCACTTTTTGGCTGGCGAATGTTTATGAGGGAGGATCGTGAGAGCGTGTAAACTATTTCTATTGATTTTTCTTCCCCTGGCGATTGCGGCGGTGTTCTACGGAATTCATCTTGAACGCCGTGGCTTCAGCGCCAGGGAACAGCCCTCGGCGATCGAAGCTTTGGTTGCCCGCACCATGCGGGACGTGGCAATTCCCCGGAGTGCGCAGACGGAAGAAAATCCGTGGAAGGGATTGGATACTCCGGACAACCTGAAAGAGGCTCGGGAACATTTCGCGGACCACTGCGCCCAATGCCACGCCAACGATGGCAGCGGAAAGACAGAAATGGGCCAGAATTTGTATCCCAAACCGCCGGATATGCGCCAGCCGGAGACGCAGAATCTCACCGACGGAGAGCTCTATTACATTATCGAAAATGGCGTTCGCCTGACGGGAATGCCGGCGTGGGGTGATCCCCACTACATCATGCAAGATGACGACAGCTGGAAGCTCGTCCTTTTCATTCGCCATCTGCCACACCTCACCCCTGAGGACATCAAGGACATGGAGAGCTACAATCCCAAAGGCAAAATGGAAATGGAAGATGAAATGGAGCACATGGGACATAAATAACACATGGGACATATAAGGTCCGGATGAATCTCGGTAGTTGCCCCGTGTAAAATCGAAGTGCGCAGTACTGTCGGAGATGCCGAACTTCTGCTGGTGAAGGGAGGCATTTAGCCACGCAAATTTCTGGTTGGCCAGTGATTCGGATAGAATTGCCCTCTGTTTCAGCAGCACGCGAAAAAATACAAGACGAGGCAAACGATGCTCCTCGACATCAACGCGATCCAGAAGATTCTCCCCCACCGTCCACCGTTCCTTTTAGTGGATGCCATCGAAGAAATGGAACAATGGAAGCGAATTGTCGGAATAAAGAATGTCACCATGAATGAGAATTACTTCCAGGGGCATTTCCCCGGCAAGCCGGTCATGCCGGGCGTGCTCATCATCGAGTCGATGGCCCAGACTGGCGGGCTGCTGCTGCTGAAAGAAATCCCGGATCGCGAGAAAAAACTTCTCTACTTCGTTTCGATCGATAACGCTCGTTTCCGGCGGCCGGTGATTCCCGGAGACCAATTGCGAATCGAAATGAACGTGCTGGCGTGGCGCGGCGGCTTCTGCAAGCTCGAAGGCCGCGCGTCTGTAAACGGCGAACTCGCCGCGGAAGCGACGCTGATGTGCAAAATGGTTGACCTCGAACCGGAACACACCCCGGTTGAAAAATCGGTAGAGAAGGCTCGATGAGCGCAATTGATCCCCGGGCCATCGTTTCCTCCTCGGCGAAGTTGGGACAAAATGTTCACGTAGGCGCCTTAGCCGTCATTGGCGATGAAGTGGAACTCGCCGACGACTGTATTGTCGATAGCCACGCAGTCTTGCGTGGCCCCTCAAAATTCGGTCGCAATAACCATTTCCATCCTTTTTGCTCCATCGGCGGAGACGCCCAGGATCTCACCTATCACGGCGAACGCGCGTGGATCGAAGTGGGCGACGCCAACGAGTTCCGCGAGTTCTCGACCGCGAACCGCGGCACGGACAAAGGCGGCAATGTCACGCGGATCGGCAGCAACAACCTCATCATGGCGTACGCACACATCGCGCACGATTGCGTCATCGGCGATCGAGTTGTGCTTGAAAACGGAGCGCAGCTCGCCGGTCATATTCATGTAGAAGATTATGCCGTTGTTTGCGCGTTTTCCCTGGTTCACCAGTTCACACGCCTCGGCAAGCACTCTTACATCGGCGCCAACACGGTGGTCACGCAGGACGTGCTTCCCTTTTCCATGGTGGTTGCTCCGCGCGGCACACGCTGCTACGGCATCAACTCCGTGGGGCTTGAGCGCCGCGGCTACTCGCCGGAACGAATCAAATCCATCGAACAGGCTTTTCGTTACCTCCTCCGCTCCAAGCTGAACACCGCCCAAGCGGTCGAGAAAATGCGTGGAACCCTCGCCCACTCCGAGGACGTCTTATTACTCATACAGTTCATTGAATCGGCAACTGGGCGCGGCTTGACGAAATAAAAACACACCATGGCCGCCACCGCCGAAAATACGCCGGGGAACTGGGGACTCATCGCAGGCAGTGGCGACTTCCCTTTTCTCGTGCTCGAGGGCGCGCGAAGCCGCGGCATCGAGATGGCCGTGATCGCGATTCGCGAGGAAGCGTCTCCAGCTCTTGAGCGCGCCGCAAAGATGCTGCACTGGATTAGCTTGGGCGAATTGAGCCATGGCATCGAATTGCTTCACCAGGAGGGTGTGAAACACGCTGTGATGGCCGGGCAGGTGAAGCACAGCAAAATCTTCAGCTCGATACGGCCCGACTGGCGGCTGGCGAAGCTGTTGTTTTCGCTGCCGGCGAAAAATACCAATTCGCTGATTGGCGCGATCGCCCGCGTGCTCGAGGACGAAGGCATTGAATTGGTAGACTCGACTAAATTTCTCGGCCCACTCTTACCCACCGAAGGAGCCTTGACAAAGCGGGCACTCGACGCCCGAGAGGACGCCGATATCGGCTACGGGAGGCAGGTTGCGCAGCAAATCGCCGGCCTCGACTTGGGGCAGACCGTGGTCATTCGAGATTGCGCCTGCGTAGCGGTCGAAGCTATGGAAGGAACCGATGAGACGATCGAGCGTGCCGCGCGTATTGCCAACGGGCAGCGCCTCGTCGTCGTGAAAGTCAGCAAGCCGCGGCAGGACATGCGGTTCGACGTCCCCGTTGTTGGGCTGAAGACGGTGGAAGTGATGCGCAGGTCGAACGCCACGGCGCTTGCGATCGATGCCGGCCGCACGCTGCTCTTCGATCGCGACGCACTCATCCGCGCAGCCGACGAAGCCGGCATCGCGATTCAGGCGTTCGCGCCGAAAAAAACCGCAGAGCCTTACAAATTGGAGATTAAGAAAAAATCATGAGCGAGAAAGCCATCCGCGTCGCGGTCGTCGGTGTGGGCGAATTCGGCCGCAATCACGTACGCGTCTGGCGCGATCTCCCCGGCGCGGAGCTCGTCGGAATTGTCGATGCGAATCCCGGTCGTGCAGCCAAGGTTGCAGCGGAGTTTGGTACGAAGGTAATTGCTGGCGAAGAAGCCCTGCTTGCCGAGTGTGTCGACGCCGCCTGTGTCGCCGTGCCCACGAAAGAGCACGCTCGCGTCGGCTGCCGGCTTCTCGAAGCTGGTCTCGATGTGCTCGTCGAAAAGCCCATGGCTGCTTCGTTGCGTGAAGCCGACGCTCTGGTCGCATCCGCCAAGCGCGCCGGACGCATTTTACAAGTTGGTCACGTGGAGAGGTTTAACCCGGCAGTAGTGGCTGTGCGACCCATCGTGAGGCGTCCATTGTTTTTCGAAGTCCATCGCTTGGGCGTTTTTTCGCCGCGGAGCCTCGATGTTGACGTCGTTTATGACGTAATGATTCACGATCTCGATATTCTGCTCTCGCTTGTTGATTCTCCCGTAACTGACTTGAAAAGTGTCGGCATCCCCGTCATGACTGACAAAGTGGACATCGCCCAAGCGCGCATCGAGTTTGCCACCGGCACGGTCGCGAACCTCACCGCAAGCCGCGTCTCAACCGAGCGCATCCGCAAGATGCGTTTCTTCCAGGAACACGAGTACATCTCCCTCGATTTCACGCGTCAGGATGTGCTACGCGTGCGCGTCAGTCAGGGCTCCTCTATCCCAAGTGCGCTGCTGCCCGAAGACGGGCAGCCCGAAATCAATTTTGAAAAGCTGCCAACAACGCCTGGCGAGCCTTTGCGTGCCGAGCTTTCCGCATTTGCCGAATCGGTCCGCACGCGTAAGCGGCCCGTCGTCGATGGCGAAGCTGGCCATCGCGCGCTCGAACTGGCCGACCGTGTTATGGCGGGCATCCTGGATCACGCCCGGCGCGTCCAACTGGCAGCGTTCTCACCACAGGAAGTTCGATGATCCCACGCATTCTCGTTCCGGTGAATGTCCGTCCGGTCACGCCTGAAGAGGCGAAGAAGACCGGTCACCGCACCACTACGTACATGGACGACCGGACCGTCGTTCCATCCGGCCCGTCCGATGCGCCACCGCTCGTTGGCAAATCGAATATTCCCGCACACCTTCCCCTCGGTGTTCTCGTCAACCGGACGCTTGTCGAGCGTGGCATGCCGGCAAAGCCCTTCGAGCACCTCACGCCCGCTTCAGACACGATTCGGCTCGCGATTCTTGACTCGCGCGTGGTCGTGCCTTCCTACGTCGAACCGGTCGCGCCCGGAGAGCGGAAGGAATTCGAGCATACGCCCGAACTCACCCCCGACCTTCGTGAGGTAATCGAGCCCGATCTGTTCATAACAGGGGACGCCAATCTACTCATTGAACCCGAGGAAAAACGCGACGCGCGCGGGGACTTGGTCACGCGTACTCTTTCCGTCCTCGTCCACGTCGGGCTGATTATTTTCCTGGTCTTCATTCCGAAGATATTTCCGACGCATGTACCCACTCAGGAGGAAACCGAACTTGCGCGACAGCAATTGACGTACTTGCTCCCTCCGGAACCACCCGCATCCAGAACTCCGCCAGCGCCGAAACTTAGGATTGATCCCAAAACCTTGAACAGAGTGGCGCCACCCGTCGAACCAACGCCTGAACCAAAACCTACTCCTGCGCCGCCCGCCCCAACTCCAAAGCCCCCCGCAGAATTGCCCGATGCGCCTAGACCGCAAGTCCCTGTCGCGCCACAGCCGCAGCAGCAGACACAATCCGCGCCGTCGCAACTCGAGCCGGTGAAGCCGGCTCCGCAGCAAAACCCGAATCGCCTTAACTTGCAGTTGCCCTCAGCGTCTTTACACGATCAGCTGCAGGAAGCGATCCAGCACAACGGCGGCGGAATTCGAGTGCCCGATGAGGGCGGTATTCCCCGGGGACCGGGAGGTCCCGGTGGACCCGGCATGCAACCCGGCTATCAAATTCTCACGCCCACCGAGGGAGTCGATTTCTCGAGTTACATTCAGCGCCTGCTCGCCACCCTCAGGCGCAACTGGTACGCCGTAATGCCGCAGTCCGCTTTGATGGGTGACAAAGGCATGGTTTACACCACCTTTCAGATCAATCGCGACGGTAGCGTTCCGGCGCCTGACCCGCTTCTGGAATATACTTCCGGCAAAGGGCCGCTCGACAACGCCGCGATGTCCGCCATTCACGCCTCGAACCCGTTTGAGCCCCTCCCTTCGGAATTCAAGGGGCCCTACATCCGCCTGCGTATCGTCTTCATGTACAATCTTACCCCCCCCGGCTCCGCCCAGTGAAGACCGCGCACATCAACCGTCAAGTGATAGGTGCTCTTCTTCTCGCGGCACTCGTACTGCTGGGCATGCGGCGGCGCTTGTGGAAATTCTCTGGATGAACGATCTTGAGCCGCTTGTCGTAATCCTCGGACCCACAGCTTCTGGAAAATCAGCGCTCGCGATCAGCCTCGCCAAGAAACTGGGCGGCGAAGTTCTGGTCTGCGATTCTACGCAGGTCTACCGCCGTTTCGATATCGGCACGGCGAAGGTCCCGGTCGCCGAACAACAGCGTGTCTCTCACCATTTGGTTGATCTCGTCGAGCCGGCCGAAGTGTTCACGGCGGGCGAATACCGCCGCCGGGCATTGGAAGCGCTGGACGATTTACGCCAACGCCACAAACTTCCCATTGTGACAGCAGGCACCGGCCTCTATCTTCGCGCGCTTCTCGAGGGCCTCTCCGACGCCCCACAGCGCTCAGAGGAACTCCGCGAGCGTCTTCGGGAAAGCACGCAACGCCGCGGCCCGGAACATCTTCATAGGATGTTGGCTCGGCTCGATCCCGCAGCGGCGACGCGAATCGCGCCTCGCGATAGTCAGAAGATTATTCGAGCCCTGGAGATACGACTCCTCGCGGGCAAATCCGTCGATGAAATTCACGGCGCGGGACGTATCGGCCTGAAGGGTTACGACGTAAGGAAAATCGGCCTCAATCCGCCGCGAACAGCTCTCTACACGAGAATCGACGCACGCACCCGGCAAATGATCCAAGCAGGCTGGGCGGAAGAAATCAGACAACTGATCGCAGCAGGAGTTCCCGCCACCGCAAAACCCTTTCAGTTCATCGGCTATTCCGAATTGCGCTGGCAAATTGAGAAGGAACTTCCGGAAGAGGATGCCGTGAAAGCGATTCAGCAGGCCACTCGGCAGTTTGCAAAGCGCCAGTTCACATGGTTCCGTCGCGAAATCGGTGTGCGCTGGCTCTCAGGGTTCGGGGACGATCCGCAAATCGCTGCTGCCGCGCTAGCGGCGTGCGAAGAAATTCAGAAGTAACCTTTTTCGGAGTATGGTCACTTCTGAGCGATGATCGCCGCTACTCCGCTCCGATCACCAAAATCACCTATCTCGACATTCGAGAACCCTGCCTCGATGAGCCAGCTCTTATACTCGCTAAACGTGTACGTATTACCCCCTTCGGTATGCACCAACATATTCAGGGCAAATATCAACGGGAAGGGAGGCCCGCTACGCTCGTCATTTGGGATCATATCGATGATCGCAAGTCGTCCCCCCGGCTTGAGCGAAGCTTGTAAACGCTTGAATAACTGCCGCGCGGCCACCTCACTGTCGCCATGCACGATGTGCCCCAGCATAGCCAGATCGTACTTCCCTGCCGGAAATTCCACTTTGTGCAGGTCCCCAGGCAGAAAATCGTAGCGGTTAGCAATGCCGTGCTGGTCCAGATACTTCTGCGCCTGCTCCAGAACCTTCGGAAGATCCTGCGCCGTTATGCGCGCATCGGAATCCGCTTCAGCGATGGCGATTCCCCACACGCCCGAACCGCAGCCCACATCCAGCACGCGCAACCCTCGGTATTTCGATCCGGCTCCTAGCATGTTCGCGAGTCTCTGCGACGGCAGCCGATTCTGAACGTGGAGCGTGCGCGTCAGAACGGAGAAAAATCTTTCGGCCTCGGTTGGATCAAACACGGAGTGGATCGGCTTTCCACTTCGCACCGCCTCAGGAAGCTTGCTCCAACCTTCCCAGTGCTCGTCATTTTCAAGGAATGCTCCGAGATAGTCCGGGCTGTCGCGAACAAGAAACTTCGCCGCCAGCGGACTCAGTGCGTAGTCTTCCTTGTGCTTGCTCACAAGCTCGAACCCACGCAGCGCGTCAAGCAACATCCGCGTGCCTCGTTCGGAGCTCTGCGCGACTCGGGCAATTTCAGCGGCCGTACGCGCGCCACCAGCGATGGATGAAAAAATATTCAATTGCACCGCCGTCGAAAGAATTCGCGAAGCGGCAAACGAAAAGCTCATCTGCATCAGCGGCGCTGGATCAAGCATCGGTGCCAGAGCGGCCGTCGGTGGGACATTCATGGAAGAGCTCCTCGGAAATCGGACTGGGAGCCTAATTTTAACCGAAAAAGTCAATCCATCCGCCACTTTAGGTGGCTCGTAGCCGTAAGATCCCGTCGCTACCGGGCATGGCGGCACAAAAGCGAAGACATGCGGCTAACTAAGAGAGCGTTGGGATGTTGCGCGAGCGCATGGTCCAGGGTTCCGATCGTTGCGCTCAGCGTTCTTTAGCTTATAACTCCGCCCAAACGCGTTATGATACGCAGCCGTATTCATCTAAAACCTTGGACCTACTGGAGCCGGTTGCATGTTGAATGAGTCGGTAAAACCTAGGCGGTTGGTCGGGCCAG
>Ga0182024_10018828_pt1 | contig 12810 bp, 12 predicted proteins | sample P32metaG_FD_120480 | JGI IMG/M metagenome (GOLD analysis project Ga0182024, IMG submission 120480) | Permafrost microbial communities from Stordalen Mire, Sweden - P3-2 metaG (Illumina Assembly) | ecosystem: Environmental > Terrestrial > Soil > Wetlands > Permafrost | place: Sweden: Stordalen... | reverse complement strand
CGCGCAAAAGCGGCCCGTGCTGCGATCACCGTGGGACGCGACAAGCCGGTCTGCTGCGCAATGCCACTGTTAGATACCCCTTCAGATGCCAGCAGAATCACCTTACACTTACGCGCCACAACTTGCGGGGTGCGTCCGGATCGGCCAAGCGATTCCAGTACTTGTTTCTGCAATAAATCGAGCGGAAGAGGCGCCGCCGGGGTGAACATGTGCCATTACATCACACCTTTGCTCGATTGTAAATAGTTATGACGGACAGGACACTAGAATCAACGCGCCGGGTCGAATGCTTTGGAGGCTTTTATGTTCAAGGTTCTTTCATGCGGGTTCTGCGTTTGCACTTATCTCGCGGCTCAAACTATACCGGCGCAGGCTATACAGCTCCCGCCCCAGTTTCAGCGGCTCAGGGGCAGATTTTAACATTTTTCGTCGATGGCGTCGGCACCAGCGGACTTACCGCGACGCTTCACCAAGGCTCGGATGTGCCGGCTCCTATCATCGATGTTCAACCGATATTTAGCTGTGCCCCAGTCCCTCCACAGACGTCGTGCGGGGGGCTCATCGCAGTGACGGTTCAGATTCCGTATGAGCTCATCCCGCTGTGTCCTCTATGCGACCAACCTATCTTTCTATCGACGCAGCTAATCGTGACTGGAAACGGGCATTCTGCCACAATCGAGCTGAACGCCCTCACCGATCAGGTCCACGTCCTGACGGTGTGCGACATCGTGATGAACAAGGGCGGCAGTTTCCCGCTCAACAACAACGGCGGCCTGCCGTGTTCTCCCATCGTGACCCACGGGAACGGATCGATGGTCACTGCCTCCAGTCCGGCCAACCCTGGCGAAATGGCTGACCGCGTGGACGACAGGTCTTGGCGCGACCATTCCTCCGACAACCACTGGCCAAGTGTCGATCAAGCCTTCGCCTACGGCGCAGACGTTGGGAATGAATTTCAACTACACCGTCAATGCGCTCGCGCCAAACGTCGGTCGCCGTTCTTGCCAGCTCCGACATCCGGTCCTGCTTACTCTGGTCTCGCGCCAGGATTCGTGGGGCTATATCAGATCAATTTTGTCGTTCCCCCTGGGCCGCCGAACGGAATTGCTCAATGTGCTTTGCCGGGCACTTACGCTTTGGGATCGAATCCGGTACTGTCGAACTTGACAGTCAGCTTCGGCGGCGGATTCTCGTTCGATGGCGTGGGAATCTGCGTTGCGACGCGGATCCCGGTGGACTGAATCGGCAATCCATCTAAAATAGATAAACGGGTGCGAACGATGGCAATGCCTCTTTCAGAAAACATGGAGCGATCGGCCGCGCCATCCCGTATTGGCGCGCAGTTGCCGCCTTGCTCGGTATATTCGCCCTGGCTCTTGCAACCATTGGATTGTCTGGCGTGTTCGGCTACGTCGTCCAACTGCGGACCAAGGAAATCGGCATCCGCATGGCTCTCCGGAACCTCGCGTGCAGTTTTCGTGGGGCTCGGGCCCGGATTCGTTGGGGCGACCGCCATCGGCCGCCTGCTCACGAATTTCCTCTACGGCGTGAGTCCGTTCGACCCGCGCGCATATGCTGCCGTAGCGATCGTCTTGACCTTAGCCGGTTTGACCGCAGCGCTCTGGCCCGCCCGGAGAGCTACGAAGATCGATCCGATTGCCGCATTAAGATGCGAGTGAGTGCTCAGTATCGGCGGAAAACGATTCACCGCTTGCTCCGAATTTCAGAGCGCTCACGTGACCTCGTCTTCGAACGTTAAGTGGCGTTATTGGCAAACACGACTCTGTTCAACAAGGGATCTCTTGTTGAACACAGATGCGTCGGCCGATTCGCGTACTAGAAACTTACTTTTCTCCCTTTCCGCCAACGCTGCTTCCCCAGGCAGTCGAGCTGCCCCACGCCGTGGACGATCCCCAGGCGGCAGAGGAGCCCCACGCGGTTGAGCTCCCCCAAGCCGCGGAACTGCCCCAGGCAGTCGAGGTACTACCCAAGGGCTGGATGACTTGTGTTCCCCACACATTCGTCGTGCTCCAAGCGCCGTTATTCCAGCACGAACCGCTTGGGTTTATCAGCACAGCTGTCAACAGCAGCGGGTTGTAGGAGACGCTGGGCGAAATCGCAGAGCCGGAGATCGTCTCGTAGTCGTTGAGTGCGGCAGCGATGTCGATGTATCCCGCACCCACGGTAAACATATCGTACGTGTCCAAGTACACCGCGCCCGTCGTGGGATCGATGGCTGTGCTCGCCAATGGGAAGGCTTTGTACGCTGTTTTCATCAGCCGTGCCTTGACGGTGTCTGGGCTCAGCCCCGGCTCCTTTTGCAATAACAGAGCCACGGCACCTGAGACTACGGGCGTCGCCATGCTGGTACCACTCAGTTGAAAATACTGGCCTCCGGGCGCCGACGTGGACGTCGTGTAGTATGATGGCGCGACGACATTTCCTGGATATTCCGCCACCAGCGTCGAGCCCGGAGCCAGCAGCGAAACCACCATGTTTCCAGGAGCAACCACGTCGGGCTTGACTGTCAGATCGATGTAAGTCGGTCCCTTCGAACTGTAACTGGCGATCAGATCGTCGCTCCGCGGAGCAGTCTCCATGGTCTTCATGGCTCCGACCGTAATCGCATGCGGACTGTTGCCAGGAGCCAGGACGGTCGCGTAGCCGTTCCGCCCCAGATTGCCCGCCGCTACCACCACGACAATCCCGTTCCGCCACGCCGCTTCCACGGCCTGGCACAGTGGATCCTTCTTGCACCCCTCATAGATTGGGCGGCCAAGAGACAGATTAATAACACGGATGTTGTATTTGTTCTTGAGTTGCACCGCTTGCTGGAGCGCCGAAATCACCGCGGAATCGGTGCTCATTCCGTTCTTGTCGAGCACTCGGAGATCGAGCAGATTGGCATTCGGAGCAATGCCTTTGAGCTTGCGGAAAGATCCCGTCTGCGACGACGAACTTCCACTGCCCGCCAGAATACCGGCGACGTGGGTCCCGTGGCCGTAGTCGTCAAACTGAACACCGCCGATGAAGCTTTGACGGTACACCACCCTGGAGCGGAGGTCGGAGTGAGAATAGATTCCGCTATCGATGACCGCGATACCTACTCCGGTGCCGTCCAATCCGTAGCTCCACGCGTACGGCGCGTTGACAGCGGCAGCCGCATAGTCGAGCGTCGCGGTCAACGGCCGGTCGAGCGAAATGTACGAGACGTTGGATTGATTCGATAGGTTGACAACATCTCCCGCGGTAACCGTTGCCGCTACCGCGTTCAGCAAGGTGAAAACTTCTTTGACCAAGCCGCCGACAATATTGACGACAGTGCAGAGCAACCCGCCAAGTAGACCACCGCCGGAGCATGTTTGCGGAGCGCTGTTGTACTGAACGATCACGTTGACACTGGCCGAGGGATTCTGGAGAAGCGGTTGAAGGTCCGGCGAGATCTTGGAATTATCTGCGAACGCAGAGACCGTGGCCAGCAGGGCAATCCATAAGATAGCGAATCGTGTGACGTGCCGGGTCTTTCGAAAGATGAAGTGCCGCATGCCGGAACAGCATAGCAAGTACCATGCCAGGCCTCTTTCCCTTGTAAGCTACTATAAACACAAACCCCGCGACGCTCGCTGACCGCCCCAGGGGCGTCAATTTGTCCAGTTGACGCCATAATGTCGCTCCGCTTCCACCAACGCCGTTGCTGGAGCGAATGAGACATTAGCAGATCGTCCATGAGAACCTCGAACCTCCACACCGATTTACGCACCACCCGCACCTACGTTAACGAACCGTCGCTCAGCGCGCTTTCGCGTCCGCCAGTTGTTTCCCGTTATCGGCAACGGGGATTCGGGAGAGTTGCGCCCAAGTGAACATAACGTTGGATATCGGATCTCAACCTCGCTCAGGTCGAGCTGCGACGAACTTCATGGCGGCAATCCAACTATTCGGCGCCAACCACGGGCCACTCGGGCGGAGGAGTAACGAACTTCCTTTGTGCCCGCTAATAGGCCCGCTGTCCATAAAACTGGTCAATTCGGATACGCGCGTAACCCTCCCCAATCGGTTAGTTGGCTTTCTTCGAGTCCAGACAACGCTAGACATTCGATCAGGTCCTCTGGAAGGCGTGCGCGAGGAAAAGTTATCCCGCCGAATCCGTGACCGGTCGACGCTGAGCGGATAAGATCACCCACAGCGCCCACCCGGCTAGGGCGACGGGGATCGCCAGCACCATTAAGGAGCGGCCCGCGTACCAGGATGTGAAAGAAATAGGCAGCGTCTCAAAGTCCCCAGCGACAAGCATAATCAGCGCCAGAAGCCCGAAGTGGCGAAACAGCCATAAGGTTGAATAAGCAATCGCCACAGTGTACAAGCGGTCGGCCGGATATTGGTACGCCAAAGGCGCACTGAAGAATGCTGCTCCGAGGAGGAGCGCCGTGAGTAGGTCCGCGATCCAGACTCGGCGCACCAGCAGGCGCATGAGCACGACGACCACAACGATTCCGATCGAAAAAATAACGCCCCCGCCAGCCTGACCTAAGAGGTGTTCTATGAGCGCTGCCGGGCTGCTAAGCGATTCCACTCGGGGCAGGAACATTTGGTGCCCGCCGCTGAACACTGTATCCAGGGTCAGGCCGAGCGCCCAGGCCACGCGCCACAACACTATGCCCCCGAGAATATGAGATGCGACCAGAGGATCGCGGAGCCGGCCCGCTTGGAACCGGTTCCAGGAGATGAGAGCATCCGGCCAGAAGCGCCGCACGTACGGCTCGATTGCGACATAGGAGCACCAAACCACAGCCGCACCGAGTCCAGCCAAACTAATCGCCATGCCCAGGAGAGCAACCTCGCCATAACTCAGCACGTGGAAGGCGCCGAAGATCCAGGCGCCAGTCAGCAGAAGGAAAGTGGCGCCCGCTAGCCGGGCGGCCCCGCGCCGGTCGACTCGGCCCAGCCGTAAATTGCGCCACGCAATCGAGACCGCACCTATTAAAATAGCGATGGCGGCAGGGACCGAAAGCGGTCTTATGAAGCGTTCCACCATCGTAGCGGATGAGTTTGCCTCTTTCGGCCAGTCCCCCAAAACGCTGAAAAAAACCGGCCGTCCCTCCCAGGATGCGGCTTCCACACGTATCTTCTCGGGTCGGTCTTGCGCGTAGGTGCCAGCCCACGCCATGCGGGAATCGAAAGCCATCGGTGGAACTACCCGCGCGTCCACCGGTGAGAATCGGGCCGGATCGAGACCGGCAGCAGTAAACAGAACTCCCCAGCCTGGAGGCTTCGGCGTTGAATTGGCATCGCTCTCCGCACGAGGCCGGCCCTCCAAATCCGTCAGCCGTCCCTTGCTGTCCAGAGCGAGGCGAACCATTCCCGGTTCTATGTTCGGCGGCTCATCGTACGCAACGCGGCCGCCGTGTATAAAGGAGTTTGCCTGAAACTCACCTTGATGCTGACGGTACCAGAAGCGAACGACGGGGGGTTGATCGCTGGCCAGAATCGCGTCACGGCGCGCTGTATCGTACGCCTGCAAAAACCGCAGGTAATCCTTATCGCAGCATTCGAATCCGTATGCCGTGCTTTGGGGCTGCTCCGTGTAGCCCAACTGCTTCAGGATGTCTTGCGCGCGAAAGGCTAGGCCGTCGGGTGGAATATTGAGCTCCCCGCGGCTCAGGATGCTGAGCTTCCCGCCCATAAAGGCGCTTGCCGCGAGCAATACTACGACGGCGACAAAGCAGGCGATAGCCGTGCGCGGCTCGAACCCTTCCTTTTCGCCCGACGCCGCGACCATTTCCGGAGACGGCGTCTCGCCTGCCGCCAGCGCCGCCGCGATGGGGTCGGCTCCCGGCATTGCCATGGCGACGTTCAGCGCGGACGAAGGCCGCCGCTTTGGCTCCTCTTCCAGGCACCGAAGAATGGTCCGCTCGATGGCCGGGTCCAGATCCTTGACGATTTCCGAAGGGCTGCTCTGTTCCCTGGAGCGCCGTTTGCCAGTGAACATCTCGTAGAGCACCAGGCCTAGTGAATAGATGTCGCTGCGCGTCGTGACGTCCCTGCCGGCCTTCTGCTCCGGCGACATATAAGCGGGAGTGCCGCTGCGCAGGTCGCTCAGCGGAATGTCGGTCGCCAGACCCGCCAGACCGAAGTCCATGATGCGCACTTGCCCTCTGCCGTCGATCATGATGTTGGCCGGCTTTAAATCGCGGTGCAGAACTCCACGCTCGTGTGCCGCGGCCAGGCCGGCACAGATCTTACGAGTGAACTCGATGGCTTTGTCCTGAGGAAGACGCCCGATGCGGCGAATCAACGTCTTGAGGTCTTCCCCATCCAGGTATTCCATGGAAAGATAGTGCTGACCCTCGACCGCACCGATATCGTAAACGCGGCAGACATTGGGATGGGAAACCTGTCGCGCGATCCGCACTTCGTTGCGGAATCGCGCTAGCGCGGCTTCGCTTAAACGTGTGCGGGCGAGAAATTTGAGAGCCACCGCCTGATTGAGGATCTGGTCGTACGCACGGTACACCTCGCCCATGCCGCCGCGGCCCAGCAGCCCCAGCACCCGGTACCGGCCCGCCAGGATTGTGCCCGCAGGAAAGCGTCCCTCTTCGATTCCACTCGAAGAAGAGGACCCCTGCGAATACACAGTCTCGGTCTCGCGCCCGCCGTTCCCGTCCGGCAGGGACGCGGAGCAGGCCGGACAAACGTGCCAGCTATGCTGGACTTCGCGCGCGCACTGCGGGCAGACGGCCCTGCCGGGAATTGCCATGAGGATGTTCCTCTAGGATAGTATCAGCCGATTGCGGCCCACTCGTTGCCCCGCTCCTTTTGTCCGGGAGCGAGGTTAACCGAGTACGATTATTACTAAATGGCGCACGGCGATCTGCAAGTATCGGCTCACGAGCTGGAGCGTCAGTGACTCCCCGATGTGGGTCATTAACGACCACGTCCCAGAACGCGCTTCCGGCCAATTCTTCGCTTCATGGCGATCACTAGCAGCTCGCGCTGGTCGCGCAACTTCACTTGCCGGAATCCGAACCTCCGGTAAGGCGTTCTGCGGCTTTTTGGGCGGCCGGAAGGCGCAAAGCCTGTTCTGCTGATCACGAGGAAAGGCTTCCCGTTGAAACCGTGCTGACTATTTCAGCGGCTGCGCGATTTCCTGAACGCCTTCTCCCAATACGTTGAAAATTCGAATCGGCCCGGATGAGTCGGTGTCCTCGGATTGTGCACGTAGCAGTACGATCGCACGCGGGCCGTCCTCTAGGTTGTAAATGTGGATGATTTGCGGGTGCGTATCCTCAACGTGCGTTACGGAGAAGCTAACAGGCTCCATAGGTTGAGGCGCTCCGACGAGGCGGGCAACCGCGATGGCAATTGCAAGCGTCACTTAGAGACTGATCGGCGGCGGAGCGTTGTTTCATTAGGGTGCATCTCAGCAGGCGTCACATGACTCACCGATACGACTAGCGAGATCGTCTAAACCTGCAGCGCCCAGGTATTGCCATTATCGGGAGCTTCGCGGAACGCCGTTGCGGCCAGTCTCAGCATGGGCGTTTACGCCCACGTGAAGCTGGCCGCGTCGTTGGGCAGACGGAAAAACCGCGTCCCAAAATAGGACCAGCCCCGCCGATCGAAGTGCTATCATTTTCTCCACCATGGCCATCATTGACCATCTTTTTCCGAGAACCTGCGCTGGGCACCTCGCGACAATGGGAGCCCTTTGGCTCACTCTCTCTAGCAACAGGGTTGCTGATGGCTTTCCTTGCTCGTTCCCACAACGGATAACAATTCATAGGCATCGGGTGGTCCGCATTGGCGTGCGCCAATTTATGCGAAGCTTTTTAACTATGAGGATTCTGCCTTCGCTCTTCATCAGTGTGGTAACGCTCCTCGCCGGTTATCTTCGGGCAGCAGATGATAGGCCGCTCTTCAACGGCAAAAACCTGGATGGCTGGGAAGTCATCGGCGACGGACAATGGACCGTCATGGCGGATGGGACTCTGCTCGGACAACGTATCGGGGACTACCGCAAAATGCTGGTCCCCGGCGGCCCGTTGCCAACGCCCGCGCAATTCAAAGGGTGGGTGGATACGCAATCGTGGCTCTACACGACGCGTAACGATTTCGCCGAATTCGACTTGCACTTAGAGTATTGGACTAAGACTACGGGGAACAGCGGCGTCTCCATTCGCGACGTGTCTCGGGCGAAAGCAGCGATCCTCACCCCGCCAGATTATACGCATACGCCTTCCAAGATCGGTTACGAGATCCAGATCAATAACCGCTTCCCCGACCCACACCCCTCAGGCAGCATTTATGGATTTATGGATGCGCCCAAAGATGCGCAACACGACGACGACTGGAACTCAATGGATATCTTGTCGAGAAACGACAAAATCACTGTAAAGCTCAACGGCCGAGTGGTGGCGGAGCATCCTGGTAATCCGAAACGTTCCAAGGTTGGGCCAATCGGCTTGCAAATGCACGATCAGTTCTCCATCATCATGTTCCGCAATATTCGGATTCGAGAAATCTCGCGGTGACGAGCAGCTCTCGGCGAGACGATACAGGAGTTTGGGTGGCCGTTTGACGACTGCTTGGGTAAACGATGTCGGTCATTAACGGCGACCACAGTTGTGCTCCCGAAAGGTCACTGCGGCCCAGCGCTCATTCAGTTCGGCGCGCAAGCCCCTCCGATAGCGAACTTGTGGAGGCGATTTCTATGGAATAATCGTTGGCCATGAGGACTGCTAATAATAAGTCCGCGGCCGGTCTTGGAGGCTTTCTAATCTCGTTGGTTCAGGCCGGCGGAGGGCTGCTGCTCAACGCACAAACAGACGTGCGCTACGATGTCACCACGACGCAGAACGTAATGGTGCCGATGCGCGACGGCGTTCATTTGGCTACGGATGTCTATCGGCCTGTGCGAAATGGCTCGCCCGTCGAAGGTAAGTTTCCGACTTTGTTGGAGCGTACGCCCTATAACAAGGATCACACAACATCCGCCAGCTACTTTGTGCCGCGCGGATACGTGGTGGTGTTTCAGGACGTGCGTGGACGCTACAAATCGGAGGGCCGCTGGGTTCCGATTCGCGACGATCCAAACGACGGCTTCGACACGGCCAAATGGATCGGAGAGCAGGCGTGGTCGGACGGGAGCATCGGCACAATGGGATCGTCCTACGACGGGGCGACGCAGCACGCGCTCGCGATCGCCAATGCTCCTTATGTGAAGGCCATGGTTCCGCGCAACGCGATGTCTGACTTTGGCCGGTACGGAGTCCGCCATAACGGCGCCTTCGAGCTCCGATTTCTCAACTGGGTTTTGACGTTGGGAAACGCCACGGGAACGGAGAACGCCGGACCAGCCGCTGTGCGGGCGGCGTCTGATCCGGCTGCTGCGGACGCTCTTATCGATATGGGCAAGCGGGTTCGTGAGTACGCACGGAGTTTGCCGCTACGCCCGGGAACAACGCCACTGAAGTTCGCTCCCGATTACGAATCCTGGCTGATCGAGGCGATGAGTCATGGGGACTACGACGAATTCTGGAAAAATGCCGGATCCAGCGTCGTGGACCACTTGGCGGAGTACAAGGACGTTCCCGAATACCACACGACCGGCTGGTACGATTCGTGGGGCGCTTCGGTCGCGAATTTAAATTACGTTGAGCTGCGAAGGACCAAGAAAAGCCTTCAGCGGCTTATCGTCGGGCCGTGGATTCACAGCAGCGAGAACCGGAGCTACGCCGGAGAGGTTCAGTTCACCGAAGATGCAGCGCTCGATCTTTCGGCTTTCCATTTGCGGTGGTTCGATCATTGGCTGAAGGGCATCGACAACGGAGTGGATCGGGAACCACCTGTCAGGATATACGTGATGGGTGGCGGGGATGCTCACAAGACAGCGGAGGGGCGCATTTTTGTAGGAGGTCACTGGCGCGACGAGCAGGAGTGGCCGCTGAAGCGGGCGGTCCCGACGCCGTACTACCTGCACGCAAACGGCGTGCTCTCGACGGACAAGGCCGCGAAGGACCGGCCGATCACGTATGTATTCGATCCTCGGAACCCGGTTCCAACGCTTGGCGGAAACGTCTCGTCACAGGGAACACTGATGTTTCAGGGTGCGGCGGATCAACGGTGCCGCGCCGACTTCTGGCTGTGCTCAAACACGAACCCGCTCTCGGCCCGAAACGACGTAGTGGTGTTCCAGACTCCTGCGCTTGCAACCGATATTGAGGTCACAGGCCGGCTGGTGGTGAAGTTGTGGGCCGCCTCGAACGCACTCGACACCGATTTCACCGCCAAGCTCGTGGACGTGTACGCGCCGAGCGCCGATTTTCCAGGTGGGGTGGATCTCAACATCGGCGATAGCATTGTGCGGGCTCGATACCGGAACGGTCCTGGCAAAGCGGAGCTTTTGAAGCCGGGCCAGCCCTACGAATTCACCGTCGAGATGTATCCGACGTCGCTCGTTTTCAAGCGCGGACACCGGATCCGGCTTGACATCTCCAGCAGCAACTTCCCCCGGTTCGACGTGAACCCGAACTCGGGCGAGCCGCTCAATAACAACCGCCGCTCGCAGGCGGCGGAAAACACCATCTACCTGGACACGGAACACCCGTCTCGGATCATTCTGCCTATCATACCAGCGCGGGCGGCGGGGAGAACTTCAGGGCAGTGACTAAGGATGAGAGACCGCTCCTGATACTGCTGTCAATTTGAGCCGACTCGGAAGTTATCCCGATGCCGCATCGCGGCCGGATCGGCGATAGGGCACATATCGACCAACTCCCCCAATGATGCCATGGAAAAGGCTGACTCGCCCACGCTCCTCAATTGCCTGCCAGTCATCTGCGCGGCGAGAGACACGCTCCAGATTCGACAGTTGCGCTTCTGAGCTGCTGGTTCTACCGCTCTGAAAGCAGCGCGTTAATATTCGCCTCTACGTCGTCTTTGTCCACAAACCTGCCAGATAAGCTGCCGCCACCCTCCCCTGTCGATCGATGAGGAACGTGTCTGGCATGTTCCGGATTCCGTACCGTTGCGCTGTTGCATCATCTCCGAGCAACATCCTATACGGAATATGAGTCTTGACTAGGAACGGTTTGCGGACCTCCCAGCCGCCTTCGTCGAGAGATTCGAGGTACAGATAGGCTGTTCGATTGCGAAACTCAAGTTGAAGAAGCTGGCGGTCGGCGTCGTAGGCGACCGTGCTCAAGGTGGTTGATTCCACGGCGATTGGCTTCAGGGGCGTGTCCCCATCATAGACAACTGTGGTTTTCGCTGGCGATTCCGTTCTCCCAGCGCCGCGGCAATCTCGTTCCACCGGGCGATCTTGGTGGCGAGTCCCACGGGGTGTATGATCGCCTCAATCACTCGATGAAAGGCGAACTGAAATTCACGCCATCGACTTCGTAGGGGAAACTCTCTCGGGCAAATAGTAACCCCAGGGAGATAGCACTTCCGACCCTCGCTAATTTCTGGCTTAATAACGCTAAGAACAGTTTTCCATAAAGCCAAGCGCGACTGCTTTGCTCATCATGTTTCGGTACATGACCAAGGTGCACAATCGATTTCAACCGTTTGAACGTCAACTCAATCTGCCATCGAAGCCGATAACACTCCAGCACCTGTTGGGCGGTGGCTCGGCCCTTAGGCAACGTGGTGAACACCAGCACATAACAGGCATACTCTCGCTTTTCGGGAGTGACCTTGCCTTTGCCCGCTTGTTGTCTACTGAAGCTCGCATAATATAGCGGATGTTTAGTCAAACAAGGAAGCCTGCTTCCAGAACGCGGTGATGAAGCGGGGACGGCGGCGCAATCGGCGAAGAGTGCGACGGGCGCCTTCGTTCAGTTGCCACAGATCCTTCGGGCAAACGTTCGGTAGTTGGTGATGCTTCCAGTGACCCCAAAGATATTCGACCGGATTTAGCTCCGGTGCATAGGCGGGCAAGTACTCCAGCTCAATCTGTCCTTGGAGAAGCTCGACGAACTCGGCGACCAAGCGGCTGCGGTGAGCCGGAAGACGGTCCCAGACGATCAGCAAAGGGCATGGAAGCTGCTGCACCAAGTACGCCAGGAACTCCACGACTTGTTCTTTGGCGATCGTCTTTTCGAAGATTTGGAAATAGAAATTCCACAGTGTCATGGCCGCTGCCACCGAAATCGTTTTCCAGTTGAAATGATATTGGAGCACCGGTGTTTCGCCACGCGGAGCCCAGGTGCGGCAACGATGCGGCCGTTGACTCAATCCGCTTTCGTCGATGAAGACGATGGTACGCCCTTCCTGACAGCTTTTTTTTTAAGGGCGGGCCAACGTTTGCTCTTCCATTCGCGGATGGCATCCTCATCGCGCTCCAGCGCGCGGCCCACCGGCCGCTGCACGCTCCAGTTCAGTCCCCGGAGTAGCTTCCAGACGTGGCCGGGGTGATAGGAAATGCCAAACTCTTTTTCGATCAAATGAGCGACCCGCCAGCACGTCCACAGCGGTGTTTCAAAGCCCCATCGCTCGGGACCTTGTTGGAGCAGTTCCACCAGGTGCTGTTGATCGTCGCCACTGAGCAACGGCTTGCGCCCGGCTCGTCCGGCTTTGTGGAGCGCCGACTTCCCTCCGGCCGCATACTGCTTCCTCCAGCGGCTCACCGTCTGATTGCAGACCTTCAGCCGACGGCCGATCTCGCTGTTGTTGAACTCCTCACCAAACAACTTCATCGCAGTCAGTCGCCGCTTTTCCAGCGCCTGGAAATCGCGCCGCACACCTCGTGGATTCCCCATACCATTTAGAACCCGTGAAGCATTAAAAAGTTCCGCTATATTATGCGGG
>Ga0182024_10018827_pt1 | contig 12810 bp, 13 predicted proteins | sample P32metaG_FD_120480 | JGI IMG/M metagenome (GOLD analysis project Ga0182024, IMG submission 120480) | Permafrost microbial communities from Stordalen Mire, Sweden - P3-2 metaG (Illumina Assembly) | ecosystem: Environmental > Terrestrial > Soil > Wetlands > Permafrost | place: Sweden: Stordalen... | reverse complement strand
TGTGCTCCCGGCCCGGCACCTGGCCGCCCTGCTCGTACCGCAGGTCGATGCCCGCGCGGGCGGCGAGCCGCTCCACGGACTCCACAAACGACAGGTTGTCGATCCGCTCCACGAACTTGATGACGTCGCCGCCCTCGGCGCAGGAGAAGCAGTACCAGAGGCCGCGGGCCGGGGTGACGTTGAACGAGGGTGTCTTCTCGTCGTGGAAGGGGCACAGCCCCTTCAGCGAGCCGCCGCCCGCGTTGCGCAGCTGGAGGTACTCCCCGACGACCTCGTCGATGGCCGACTTCTCGCGGACGAGTGCGATGTCCTCATCGCGGATCCGGCCCGCCACTGGCACCCTCCGCCCTCGTCACTGCTCCCCGTCGCGGCGAGTCTAGTCCCGGCCGCCGACGGCCGCTCCCCGCCGCGCACGGCGGAGCAGATCCGTCATGATCGCGGTCAAAAAGGGCCGCCATGCGTCAGGTTCTGGCGGCGGCCGCGAACCGCGGTCCGGTGGCGGGGGGTGGCGCCCGGATGCGGTACCGTCGCGGCGTGCCCGGCCTGCTGGTCCTGTGGGATGTGGACCACACCCTGATCAACGCGGGCCGCGGCGGCTGGCGGGCCTACCAGCTGGCCTTCGGCCAGATGTTCGGCCGCTCCGTGCCCGTGGCCCCGTCCATGGCCGGCCGCACCGACCGGGCTATCGCCCTGGAGACGCTGGCCCTGGCGGGCGTGCCGGACCCCCGGGCCCAGGTGGACGCCTTCCAGCGCGTCCTCGCGCGGGTGGCCCCGGACATCGCGGACGTGGTCCGGGAGCACGGCCGGGTGCTGCCCGGGGCGGCCCGGGCGATCAGGGCGGTGGCCGCGGCGGGCGGCGGGCGCGTACTGGTCCAGTCGGTGCTGACCGGCAACATGCGGGTGATGGCCCAGGTCAAGCTCAGTGCGCTCGGTCTCGACCGGGACCTGGACCTGGAGGTCGGCGCCTACGGCGACGATCACGAGATCCGGGCCGACCTGGTGCCGCTGGCCCGGGCCGGCGCCGCGGCGGCCTACGGCGCCGACTTCAGCGGGGCCGCCACCGTGCTGGTCGGCGACACGCCCCTGGACGTCGAGGCGGCCCGGGTAGCCGGGGCCCGAGCGGTGGCCGTCGCGTCCGGGGAGTTCTCCGTCGCCGACCTGGCGGCCTCCGGGGCCGACGCCGTCCTGCCCGATCTCACCAACACCGCCGCCGTGCTGGCCGCGATCCTGCCCGCCTGAGACCCTCGCGGCGCCCGGCCGGATTATGGCCAGGCCCGGCCCGTCCTCCTGCACCAGCCTGCCGTTCCTGCGCCCGGGCCCGGTCAGCTCCGCCCGGCTAGCCCTCCCCAGCAGCGTCGGGTAGCGGTAACGTTACTTCCGGGTAAAGCCTGGTTGCCACCGCCGACAACTAGCGAGGCGCGTCATGCTCAAGCGGATCCTTCTCGCGCTGGACAGCTCGGACTCCGGGCCGGTCGCGGTCAGCTTCACGATGGCGCTGGCCAGCGAGGCCACCGAGGTCCGGGTGCTGCACATCAACGAGTTCCTGGTCGGCGGCCGCGGCATGACTCTCGAGACCTCGGCGGAATCCGGCGTCCTGCTGGACGAGGCCCTGCTGCAGCTGCGTTCCTGCGGGCTGATGGCCAGTGGGGCGGTGGCCACCGGGACCTGCTCCTCGGTGGCGGACTGCATCGTGGATGAGGCGGGCCGCTGGTCTGCGGACGCGATCGTGCTCGGCTCCGCGCGCCGCCGCGGGCTGCGGCGGATCGCCTGCCAGGGAGTACGCGAGCGGGTCGTCCGGGCCAGCTGCCTGCCGGTGCTCATCGCGCCCGCCCCACTCCGGGTGGCGGACGCGGATCTGGCCCGGGCTCAGGCTGCGGCCGGGCGCCGTGGCCCGGTCAGCCGCCTGCACGACTGAACACGGTCACCGGCAGGAACCGGATCGGCAGCCGGGCCAGCCGGGTCGGGCCGTACCGGATGTCCCCCTCGAACTGCAGCGTGTCCCCCGGCTCCATCAGGTAGTTCTGCGTCCAGCCCCGGTGGCCCCCGGTCCGCGGAAGGCAACCTGGTCCGGTGGCCGGCTCGCCGGTCCTGGCGGTCGCCGGCTGCATCATGCTGGGTATCGCGATCTGGCTGACGCACAGCGAGGAGTCCTCAGGATGATCATTGATTGCGCCCACTACCAGGACGGACGCCGGCAGGAGGAAGGGCCGGTCTCGCTGGAGGAGGCCGCGGCCCGGTGCGCCCAGGGCGGATTCGTGTGGCTCGGGATGTTCCAGCCGGGGCTCGACGAGCTGGCCCAGGTCCGTGAGGCCTTCGGGCTGCACGAGCTGGCGGTGGAGGACGCGCAGAGCTTTCATATGCGGCCCAAGATCGAGCAGTATGACGGCGACGTGCGCCTGGTCATCCTGCGGACCGCGCGGTACGACGATGAGGCCGAAGAGGTGGAATTCGGCGAGATCAGCGTGTTCCTCGCGCCGACCTTCGTGATCACGGTCCGGCAGGGCGTGGCGAGTGAACTGCGGGAGGCCCGCCAGCGGCTGGAGAACCGGCCCGAGTTGCTCCAGGCAGGCAGTACCTCGGCGCTGTGGGCCATCCTGGATCAGGTCGTGGACGGGTACGCACCGGTCGTGGCCGGGCTCGAGGACGACATCGACCAGGTCGAGGCCACCGTGTTCTCCGGGACCGTGGCCCCGACCGAGCGGATCTACTCGCTGCGCCGCGAGGCCACCCAGTTCTACCGGGCGGTTCATCCGCTGCTCGGCGTGATCGCCGCGGTCGAGCGGGCCGCCGCACCGGACCTGCAGCCCTACCTGCGTGATGTCCAGGACCACCTGCTCCTGGTCAACGAGGAGGTCGCGGCCCAGCGTGACCTGCTCGGCACCGTGCTCGAAGCCAACATGGCGGTGATCTCGGTCGAGCAGACGCAGGTCAGCGTCCGGCAGAACGCCACCATCGAGCAGCTCACGATCCTGGCCACCGTGTTCCTGCCGCTCACGTTCGTCACGGGGTTCTTCGGCCAGAACTTCGGATGGCTCGTCAGGCACATCACCGGTCCCGCCGCGTTCGCCTTCTACGGCATCGGCGGGCTTATCGTGCCCCTGGTGCTGCTGTTCTCGTGGCTCAGGCTCCGCCGGGCGGACCCGGGCAGCCGCCGGCCGCGGCTGCGGCCCTCGCCCGAATGAGGGAGCCAGTGAGCAGGAGCAGGTCCCGGCGCTCCCGTCCTGGCCGGTCATCCGGCAGACTGGGGCCATGGCCGGGCAGCCATGGACAGCGGAAGTGTCGGAGTCGGCGCGGGCGGCCCCGGCGCCGCCGCTGCGCGGCCTGGTCGCCTTCTACAGCGGATACCGGCAGGACCGCGTGCCGCCCGCGCGGCACCGGGGACTCCCCTCGCCCTACCTGACCCTGATCATCACCCTCGACCACCCGCTGACCGTGGCCCGGCACCCGGATCCCGCGGACGCGCCGGGCGACTACGTGACCCTGGCCGGCGGCCTGCACACCACGCCCGCCCTCATCTCCCATCCGGGCCGCCAGTCCGGCATCCAGCTCGCCCTCAGCCCGCTGGGTGGCACTGGCCTGCGGGTTCACGGAATCTGGGGTTTTTATCACGAATTAGTCACGACGACCGGTATGTCCGGTCATACTGCCGGGTGAGCGAGTGTCAGGCCTGGTGAGAGGCGCAGTAAGCCGCGTAGCCGGGCGCGGCCCCGGCGTGAGGCAGGTTTGTGACCCCAGCGACCCCCGGCACCAGGACCAGGAAGATCAGGAGACGAGGGCGGCACACGGCCCCCTCACCGGTGCGGAAGGTCGCCAAGCGGGCCGGGGTGGCCGCCCCGGCGGTCGCGGTAGCCGGAGCGCTGGCCGCCGCGCCGCACCTGCACAGCCTGGCCACATCGGCGCCGAAGGTCACCGGCGCGGCCACGGCCCAGCTGGCCTACCCGGCCCAGGCCGCGAACGCCGCCAGCGCCCAGCCCGCCTCGCAGAGCCGGGCGGAGTACCGGGCCCGGCACGCCCGGAAGGCCGCGCCCAGGCCCCAGCCCCGCCCTCATCACAGCGCCGCGCCGCCCAGCCCGGCCCCCAGCGCCAGCGCCACCCCCGCGGCCGGATCGGGCCAGCACGCCGCCGCGCCCGCGGCCAGCGCCGGGGGCGTGTCCTGCTCAGCGTCGGCCAGCGGCCCGCTGCCTGCCAACTACGCGGCCATCATGAGCTTCCTGACCTCCCACGGCTACACGGGCAACGCGGCGGCCGGCATGGCCGGGAACATCTACCAGGAATCCGGCGGCAATCCCGAGTCCGAAGGTGACGGCGGGGGCGGGCTGATCGGCTGGACACCGCTGCCGGCCGGGTACGTCACCGGGAACCCCCCGGCGGACCTGCAGACTCAGCTGACGGCGATCCTGGCCTTCAACAAGATCTGGTCCCAGTACATCCCGGCGCTGAACGCCGCGTCCTCTCCCGCCGCGGCCGCCGACATCTACGTCACCGACTTCGAGCGGGCCGGCATCCCGGCGGCCGGCAACCGCGAGGCCGCCGCCACCGCCGTGGCCGCGGCCTGCGGGGTCTAGCCACGCGGAAGGCCACCCGGTCGCCGGGCGGCTCAGGTATTCAGCTGACTACCTCAAGTGAATTGGGCGTGCGCCGCGTGGATCCCCCCGCCACGGCACCTGACGTAACGGCGGGCAACCAGCCGTGAAATTGCCGGTGAAAACCACTCAGCAGGCCGTAACACGGACAAACATTGCCGGGCATTGTCTGCATTTTCCCTGATGAAAGCGGGCGGGCCCGGTATGGTGTCCACGGCTACAGACGTATCTCCAGGAGCGACTGCATGGCTATGAGTGGGGGGCGCGGCCAGTATTTGCCGCGTTACAGCGGAGCATCTGCCGGGCGCCATGTGAGCGCCGGTCACGCTATGCCATCCCCGCTCAGGCCGGGCCGCCCCCGGCCGGCCCGATCCAACTCGAGTGAGCCGCTCACGTGGAGCGGCAGGAGACATTCCGTTGCCCCCGACCCGAGAGAGCATCGATGAGATCTACGTCGCCGAGGCACCCCAGGCACGCGCACCACGCGCAGCCTGACCAGGCGGCCGGGCCGGAGCCTGCCCCGGCCGCGCCGCCCCGGCGCTCGCGGGCCCGCTTCCTGGCCATCGCGCTACCCCTCACCGGGCTGCTGACCGTCGCCGCACTGGTCGGCGTGGACCACATGGCCGGGCACAGCGCGCATATTGCCGCCGACGACACCGTCCACCACCAGGCCGGCAAGGCCGCGGTGAAAGCCCTGGCCGCCAGTCCCACCTGCTGCATTTCGTCGGCTATCAGCAGTGCGTCACCCGGTCTTTCTTCTCCTAAGCACGCCGCTAAAGTCAAGAAAAAGGCGGTTAGCAAGGCGACGGCCGCCAGCACGAATAGTCCGGCGGACAGCGGCGCCGCGGTGCCCGGCGCAGTTCCCGGCTGGCGCCTGGTGTACAGCACGGACTTCAGCGGCAGCAGCCTGCCAGCGGGGTGGGATGCGTACCGGGGAGAGCCGGGCGGCGACCCGTATGGCTGGTGGGATCCGGCCAACGTGAGCGTCGGCGGCGGCGCACTGCACCTTCGCACCACCTCCAACGACGACCCGAACCAGGGCGGAGTGGCCTCTACCGGCGGTGTCGCCTTCTACGGCAGCCCGCAGACCTACGGCATGTACCTGGTCCGGATGAAAGGCGATTACGAGCCCGGCCTGGCGATCAACAACCTCGCCATCCTGTGGCCGGCTGACTCTAACGTCTGGCCTCCGGAGGTGGACTTCTTCCAGGACCTGGGGGGCAGCCGCCAGACCTTCTCCGCCAGCCTGCACGCGGGCCCCGACGGGAATGGCAGCTGCTGTGTGATATCCAGCCCGACCCAGGACAATAATGGCACTCAATGGCATACGTACGGCGTCGAGTGGACGCCGACGTCGATTGTGTACACGATCGACGGCCGGCAATGGGGCAGTACCATCAACCGCAACCAGCTTGGCTCGCCCGCACAATGGCCCACCATCCCCATGAACCTCACCCTGCAGTCTCAGAACCAGGGATCAGCCCAGCCGGCCAACGGGACCGAGACCATGACGGTGGCCTGGGTGGCGGAGTACACCGCGAACGGCTAGGGGCGCTGTCGCCGGGGCCGCCCGCTCACTGCGCGCGGGCAGCGATCGCCCGCGCGCAATCCAGGGCCTCGGCGTGGGTCGTGTCCACCTGCAAGTCGTAGACGACACCCTGGTGGACCAGGCCGGCCTGGGATGCGGCCATCCCGATGGCCCGGTCACCCCGCGCGACCTCACGGGCCTGGGCGACAGCGCTCTCACACCGGACGCCGCGCCACACTAAAGGCACCCGCGCACCCGCCGATGACGTTTCACCGGCGTCTGTCCGGCCTTCCGCTGGCCGGTCAGCCTGCCCGGCTGCAGCACTAGCCGCCGGTCCTCCGGGCCGTCACCGGGACGGCGAACGAGTGACGGTCCCCGGCCCAGGCCGTGCGGGGCAGCGCCTGGGCCAGCCGGCCGAGGTCGTCCGCGCTCAGCCGGACCCCGGCCGCGGCGGCGTTCTCCGCGATCCGGTCCGGGCGGCGGCTGCCGGGGATGGGGACGACGTCCGGGCCCTGGGCGAGCAGCCAGGCCAGGGCGAGCTGGCCCGGCGTGAGCCCCAGCCCGGTGGCGAGGTCGCGCAGCGCCGTGACGTGCCGGAGGTTACGCTCCAGGGCCGGGCCGTGGAAGCGCGGGTCTTGGCGGCGGAAGTCGCTGGTGTCGATGTCCGGCCCCGCGAGGGCGGCGGTCAGGATGCCGCGGCCGAGCGGGCTGTAGGGCACCAGGCCGATGCCCAGCCGCCGGGCGGCGGGCACCACATCGTCCTCCGGGTCGCGCCACAGCAGCGACCACTCGAACTCCACCGCGCTGATCGGGTGCACGGCCGCGGCCTGCTCCAGCTGGGCCGGGGTGGCCTCGGACAGGCCCAGGTGGCGGACCTTACCCTCGGCCACCAGCGCGGCCATCGCGCCCACGGTGTCCGCCACCGGCACCTCCGGGTCGACCCGGTGCAGGTAGTACAGGTCGATGACGTCGCTCCCGAGGCGCCGCAGCGACGCCTCGCAGTAGCCGCGGACGTGCTCGGGGCGGCCGTCCACGCGCACCCCGCCCGGGTCCCTGACGATGCCGAACTTGGTGGCGATCTGCACCGGGTCCGTCCGGCCGTACAGGGCCCGGGCGATCAGCTGCTCGTTGTGCCCCTGGCCGTAGCTCATCGCGGTGTCGAGCATGCTCACGCCGAGGTCGAGGGCCCGGCGGATGACCCGTACCGACTCCGTCTCATCGGCCGGCCCGTAGCCCTGGGACAGTCCCATGCAGCCCAGGCCGATCGCGGAGGTCACCAGGCCGCCGAGGTTCCGTTGCTCCATGACCCGAGCCTGCCGGGTCACAACTCATAAGTCCAAGACGGCTTGGTGCTCGCAGTTATAAGCGGTCATTATTAATACATGGAGCTGCGCCAGCTGGCTTACTTCGAGGCGGTCGTCCGGCACGGCGGGTTCAGCCGGGCCGCCGAGCAGCTCCACATCGCCCAGCCTGCAGTTTCCGCTCAGGTCAGGCGGCTGGAGCGGGAACTGGGCACGGCGCTGCTGGAACGCACCACGCGCCGGGTCAGGCTCACGCCCGCGGGTGAGCTGGTGCTGGCCCGGGCCCGCAGCGCGCTCGCCCAGGTCGAGGGAGCCCGGGCCGACCTGGCCGAGCTGGCCGCGGTGACGCGTGGGCAGCTGCGGATCGGCGCGACGCAGCTGCTCGGGTCGGTCGACCTGCCCCGTGCCCTGGCCGGGTTCCACCGCCGTTATCCCGGGGTGACTATCGCCCTGCGCACGGGCCTGATCTCGGACCTCCTGGCCGACCTGGACGCGGGCCGCATCGAGGTGGCGCTCTGCCCCATCCACGACGACCTGCCCGCGGCATACCTGGGCCAGCCGCTGTCGGCGGAGAGCGTGGTCCTGGCTACCCCGCCGGGACGGCACACGTTCGACGGGGGCGCGGCCCGGCTGGCCGATGTCCGGGACGAGCCGTTCGTGTGCCTGCCGGCGGGCAGCGGGCTGCGCGGCATCCTGGTGGACGCGGCCGCCGCCGCAGGCTTCGAGCCCCGGATCCCTTTCGAGACGCACAGCCCGGCCAGCATCTGCGAGCTGGTCGCCGCCGGGCTGGGGGTCGCCCTGCTGGCTGGCTCGTCCGCGCGGGCCGCAGGCCAGGCCATCGACGTCCACCCGCTCCGGCCCGCGCTGGCGCACCCACCCATCGGCCTGGTCCGGCGGCGTGACCAGCCGCGGGGGCCGGCCGCGCGGGCCTGGGCCGGGCACCTCATGCAGACCTCTAGACATGGACCGCCAGGTGGTCTGCCGCCGGGCCCGGCCGGCATACAATGACTGCCAACCCGGTCGAGCTGAACTGGTCGAGCGGACCAGCCGAGCAAGAACTAGTCAAGCCGTATCTGGGTGGATCCTGGGGTGGGTGCCGTGATGTCGCATGATCACCAGGAGGTTGATCTGGGCCTGATGGCCGGGGTTACCGACCGGGGCCTGCGGCACCGGCAGAACGAAGACGCGATGGAACTCGCGGTCGTGCCGGCGGCGGACGGCCCCATCCTCGTCGCGGTGGTCTGCGACGGGGTGTCTACCTCGATACGGCCAGCCGAGGCGTCACTCGCGGCCGCGCGGGCAGCGGCGGGGGTACTCCGCACCGCGGCGCAGGACGGGACCGACCTGACCGAGGCGTCCTCGGCCGCGGTCCGGGCCGCGGAGAGTGCGGTGGCCGCCCTGGCCGAAACCCCCGGCGGCGTGGGGTCGGCCACGTTCGTCTCCGCCGTGATCACCAGCTCGGCCGCCACGCTGTGCTGGCTGGGCGACAGCCGGGCGTACTGGCTCGGCGCCCCAGCCACCCCCGACCCGGAGCCGGCCGCGCGGCAGCTCACCCGGGACGACTCGCTGGCCCAGGAGATGGTCACCGCCGGCCTGCTGCCGCAGGACGAGGTGCTGAGCTCCCCGCACGCCCACGTGGTGACCCGCTGGGTGGGCGCGGATCCCGGTGAGGCCGCCCCGCACGTGGTGACGTTCGAGCCGCCTGGGCCCGGCGTGCTGATGCTCTGCTCGGACGGCCTGTGGAACTACCAGCCCGACGCCGCGAAGCTGGCCGAGCTGGCCATGCCGGCCGCACTGACCGACCCGCTGGGCGCCGCGCAGGCGCTGGTCACGTTCGCGATCGAGGCGGGCGGCCGGGACAACATCACCGTGGCGCTGGCCCCGTTCCCGCCCGGGAAATAGCTCAGCCGAGCACCTCGGCCAGGGGAACGCCCGGGTCGGCCAGCCGGGCCGCGTCCACCGGGCTACCGGCGTACCCGGCCCGGACCAGCGCCTGGATGTCGTCGGTCACGTCCCACACGTTGACGTTCATGCCGGCTACCACCGCCCCGCCGGACAGCCAGAACGCGATGAACTCCAGCGTCCCCGGGTCACCCCGGTACACCACCTGGTCGTAATATCCCGGCTCGGGCAGCCCGGAGGTCTCCATGCCCAGGTCGTACTGGTCGCTGAAGAAGTACGGCACCCGGTCGTAGGACACCGGCTGGCCCAGCATGGACCGGGCCGCGGCCGGGCCGCCGTGCAGCGCGTTGGCCCAGTGCTCGACCCGCACCCGGCGGCCCAGCAGCGGGTGGGCCACGCTGGCGACGTCACCGGCCGCGAAGATGTCCGGGTCGCTGGTCGTCAGCGCGGCGTCCACGAGCACGCCTCCCCCGGCCCCGGGGGCGGCCACCTCCAGGCCGGCCGCCTCGGCCAGGCCCGTGTTGGGGGCGGCGCCGATCGCGACCACCACCACGTCGGCGGGCAGTTCGGCGCCCTCCGCGGTCAGCACCGCGATGACCCGGCCCTCCTCAGCGCGGAACTCGCGGGCGCTGTCGCCGAGGCGGAACTCCACCCCGTGCTCGCGGTGCAGGTCCGCGAACCGCTGGCCCAGCTCCGGACCGACCTGCCGGTGCAGCGGGGTGGCCTCGGGCTCCAGCACCGTCACCGAGCAGTCCTTCTCGCGGGCCGCGGCGGCCACTTCCAGGCCGATCCAGCCCCCGCCGACGATGACGACCCGGGTCTCCTCGCCGGGCATCGTGGCGAGGGCGGTGGCCAGCGCCTCAGATTCGGCCACGGTCCGCAGGTAGTGCACGCCGTCCAGGCCGCCGCCGGGCACCTCCAGGACCCGCGGGTGCGACCCGGTGGTCAGCAGCAGCCGGTCGTACCCGACGGCGTCACCGGTGTCCAGGTCGACCCGCCGGGCCTGGCGGTCGATCCCGGTCGCGGTCACGCCCAGCCGCAGGTCCACCTGGTGCCCGGCGTACCAGTGCTCGTCGTGCACGAACAGCGAGGGCCGGTCGGCCTTGCCGAGCAGGTAGCCCTTGGACAGCGGCGGCCGCTCGTAGGGCCGGTCGGCCTCGGTGCCGACCAGGACGATGGTTCCGCCGAACCCGTCCTCGCGCAGGGTCTCGGCCGCCTTGGCGCCGGCCAGGCTGGCGCCGATGATCACATAGGCCGGGCCTTCAGGCATGGCTGCTCCTTTGCAGGTAGTTCCTCAGCACGCACGGTCAGCGGGCACGGTCCCCTAACGGCATAGGCGCGCATGCCACGCGACCGCGGACGTGTCGGTCAGCGTAGCCACCTGATCTACCACGACCCGCAGCCGGCCCGCGTCGTTCCCGGCCGCCTCGTAGGCGGGCAGCAGCGCGGCATCCAGGGTGCCCGGGGCGCCCATGCGGACCGCGGCGGCCAGCTCCATGATGAGCTCCCGCTCCCGGGCCTGGTGGGCCGCGGCGCCCTCCCGGCTCATCACGTAGTACGCGGTGACCCCCTTGAGCAGCGCGCATTCCAGCCGCTGCCGCCGCGGGACCTGCAGGTCGGCGGCGTACCTGGTCAGCGGCTGGCCGCCGGACGCCTCCACCGTGGCCTGGTGGGCCGCCCCGCACAGCCGCCCGATCAGCTCGCTGGTCAGGTTCTTCAGCGCCGCCAGGGACTCCGGGCCGCCGTCGAACCCGGCCGGCCAGCAGGGCAGCGCGAGCAGCTCGTCGAACACCCCGGACAGCTCGTCCGGGCGGGCCGAGCCCGGCGCCACGTACTGGCTGGCGGTGAGCTCGCTGATGGCCTTCCGCTCGGTCTCGTCGCGCAGCGCCCGCAGCGTGATGAGCCCGGCGTGCAGGCCGTCCTCCAGGTCGTGCACCGAGTAGGCCACGTCATCGGCCCAGTCCATGACCTGCGCTTCCAGGCACCGGCGGCCGGCCGGCGCACCCTCGCGGATCCACGCGAAGGCCTCCGCGTCGTCGGCGTACGCGCCGTACTTGCCCAGGCCCGGGCCGGCCAGCCACGGGTACTTGAGCGTGGCGTCCAGGGTGGCCCGGGTCAGGTTCAGCCCCGCCCCGGGCACCTTGGCCTCGAGCCGGGTCAGCAGCCGCAGGCTCTGCGCGTTGCCCTCGAACCCGCCGCACGGCGCGGCCACGTCGGCCAGGGCGAACTCGCCGTTGTGCCCGAACGGCGGATGGCCGAGGTCGTGGGCCAGGCAGGCCGCGTCGACCAGGTCAGGATCGCAGCCCAGGGCGCCGCCCAGCTCCCGGCCGATCTGCGCGCACTCCAGCGAGTGGGTGAGCCGGGTCCGCGGGAAGTCCCCCGCGTCCACCTCCACCACCTGGGTCTTGGCTGCCAGCCTGCGCAGCGCCGAGGTGTGCAGGACCCGGGCCCGGTCCCGCTCGAACGGCCCGCGGCCGAACCTGGCCGCCTCGAACCCGGCCGCCGCGGCCCGCTTGGGTGGCTCAGCCACCCAGCGGGCCGTGGCGTCGTGATCGTAATCGGGCCTTTCTCTCACCTGCTGTCGCTGCCACCCGCGGACTCGAGGACCACGGCGCGGCCAGCCTCCAGCCGGGCGACCGGCACCCGGAACGGCGAGCAGGACACGTAGTTCAGCCCGACCTGGTGGAAGAAGTGCACCGAGTCGGGGTCCCCGCCGTGCTCACCGCAGACACCGAGTTCCAGCCCGGGCCGGGCGGCCCGGCCTTCCTCGCTGGCGATGCGCACCATCCGGCCGACCCCGTCCGCGTCGATGGTCTCGAACGGGGAGACGCCGAAGATGCCCAGCTCGATATACCGGCTGAAGAACGCGCCCTCGACGTCGTCCCGGGAGAAGCCCCAGCCCATCTGGGTCAGGTCGTTGGTGCCGAACGAGAAGAACTCGGCCGACTTGGCGATCTCCCCGGCGAGCATCGCGGCCCGCGGCACCTCGATCATGGTCCCGATCAGGGTGTGCACGTGGGTGCCGGTCTCCTCCTCGACCTCGGCCAGGATCCTGGCCGTGGCGTCCTTGGAGATCTCCATCTCCTGGACCGACGCGGTCAGCGGGATCATGATCTCCGGCCTCGGGTCCTGGCCGGCCTGCTTGAGCTCGGCCGCGGCGTGCGCGATGGCCCGGACCTGCATGTCCAGCAGGCCGGGGATGACCAGGAGGAGCCGGACGCCGCGCAGCCCCAGCATCGGGTTCTGCTCGTGCAGCCGCCGGACCGCCTCCAGCAGCTTGCGGTCCTTCTCGGTGGCCTGGTCACCGGCCAGGGCGACCTTCACCGACATGTCGGTCAGGTCGGGCAGGAACTCGTGCAGCGGCGGGTCGATCAGCCGGATGGTGACCGGCAGCCCGTCCATCGCGTCGAGGATCTCCACGAAGTCGCCGCGCTGCAGCGGCTCCAGCGCGTCGAGCGCGGCCTGCCGGCCCGCCTCGTCCTCGGCCAGGATGAGG
>Ga0182024_10018826_pt1 | contig 12812 bp, 13 predicted proteins | sample P32metaG_FD_120480 | JGI IMG/M metagenome (GOLD analysis project Ga0182024, IMG submission 120480) | Permafrost microbial communities from Stordalen Mire, Sweden - P3-2 metaG (Illumina Assembly) | ecosystem: Environmental > Terrestrial > Soil > Wetlands > Permafrost | place: Sweden: Stordalen... | reverse complement strand
CTGATAATTGAAGAAATTACGGCTTGCGGAGTGGCACATACCGCTCGCGCACGACGCGGATGACCTTCGTCTCCCCAGCCATCAGCACGATTATATCCCAATGGATAACGCCTCGCGGGATCTATCGGGCATAAATCGTGGCACGAACTCTTCTCTACCAGTCCCGCTTTACGGCAGTCCGCGGGGTCAACTGGGCGCCCGGCTACCCTCAGCGGTGGTGAGCATCGCCGACAGCGCGTGGCGCTGTCGATCGGTCATTGACCCGACGGTCTTCGTCTCGGACATGGGGACCTGGGCCAGGAGCTTGCGGCAGCGTGTCTGACCCCAGTGGCGCTGGCTGACCAGCAGGTCGGCCACCGCCATGCGCTCCGCCTCGGAGGGGCAGTAGAGGATCACCTCGGCCACGTCGATCTTGCCGAACGCCACCCTGCGCTTGAGCTCGGCGCGGGCTAGGCGAACCTCGTTGGCGCGCTCCAGGGCACGCATGTGCTGTGGAGTAGCAGGGGCCATTGTCGCTGTCGCGTTCATCTATCAGTCTCCCCGTTGGCGTCGCGAGGCTTCCGCGGGCGCGCAACATCATTGCTTTGATTTTGACGAGTGTGCGATCCCCATGACAGCTGAGATCAAGCTGCGAAGGACTCGCGGCTGGCCCCGGTACATCAGCCTTCCAGCCGTGTCTTTGGGGCGAGCCCAGAATGGTCATGCAGAGCGCGCTCTTGGCACGCTACGCCAGCGCGAGTGCAGGGTCAATCGCGCGCTCGCGGTTCCTACGCTAGACGCGGCCTTTTCTTGTTGCGGACGGAGTTGTGAAGAATTGCACAAGGCCCAAGGACAGCTCGAGCACCCCGCGAGGCCGGGCCGAGCGCGGTCAGTCATGCCGCACGGGGTGCGGCCACCGCTGCTCGGTTCAAGCCCGGGCATCGGCTTCGTTTCCTGTTTTCAGCTCAAGCTCCCTCTGCACGGCGATGCGGAAGCCCAGTCCTCGGTGCTCGGCGCGCCCGCGGCTCGTCCTGAGCGAGAGCGAGTTGAGCGCTCGAGGAGACGCTCGCATTGAGATCGTTGCGGGAGGGCGACGTAACGTCGCCCTCAGCAGGTAGCGGTGATCACCCGTGGCGCGCCGTTGCCTGCCACGATCGCTCGCGGCAGGCAAGTAGTGACCATTGGCACGCGACTGGGGCGGCTCCGTCCTGCGTCGGGTAGGGTGGTGCTTCCCCACCCGTAATATTGACGGACATCGGCAGGTTTGTTCCGGCGAACACAGGAGGGGCTGAGCAGATGAGTACGTTCACTTTCCGCGGCCATGAGGTGTTCTATCGCCGTGAAGGCGCTGGTGCCCCGATGGTCTTTCTTCACAACGGTGGCACTTCGCATCGAACCTGGGAGCCGCTGATCGAGCGCTACGCCGCCGACCACGACGTGATCGCGCCGGACATGCTTGGGTTCGGCCGCTCCGAGCATCCGAACATCGACTATTCGCTCGACCTTTACGTTGACATGCTGGGCGCGCTCTTGGACGAACTTGGCCTCGGCAACGTAACGCTCCTCGGCAATTGCATGGGCGCGGCGACGGTCCTGCGCTACGCCACGCAGCATCCCGAGCGGGTGGAGGCCGTCGTGGCGGTCAACGTCCTCACTGATCGGACGGCCGCGGGCGCTGGTCTGCGCCCGTTGCTGTGGATAACACGCCGCAGCCGCAGCGCGGCGGCTGCACTCGCGGCGCTCAGCGCGCGGATCCCTACGCCGCGGCCGATCGCGGCGGCGAGTGCGCGTAAGATGCTGTTCTCTGACCCCGACCGTGTCTCGCCCGAGCTGCTGGATCACCTGCGCGACGCCAATCGCGACCCCGATCAGATGCGGGTGCTATTCAGCATCGGCGAGCACATCGAGAGCTTCGCCGGGCTGGAGCAAAAGCCCGATGGGGTGCCGGTGTGCGTGATCTGGGGCGAGGAGAACAAGATGCTCAGCGCCAAGGACGGCGCTCAGTTCTGCTCCGCGCTTGCACCCGACCGCGAAGTCGTCATCCCGGACTCTGGGCACCTCGTGATACTCGAGCGTCCGGAGGAGGTCGCGGTCGCGATCGACGCCTTCCTCGCCGAGCATTCTGCGGCGCCCATCGCCGCGGCGTGAGGGCGTCTGGCCGAGTAGACTCGGCCGGATGCCATCTGCTGCAGTGAACGGCACCGATCTGTGGTACAGCGATGAGGGAGCTGGCGATGTCGTTCTCGTCGTTCATGGCGGCGGCAGCGATGGACGCATTTGGGGCAAAGACCTCATACCCCTCACATCCACACACCGCGTAATCGCGTACAACCGACGCGGGTTCCCGGGCTCCGGGCCGCCGGTTGCGAACTGGAAAGTACACAGCGAAGATGCCGCTGCACTCATCGCGTCTCTTGATGTGGCGCCTGTCGCCGTCGTGGGGCACAGTGCGGGCTCGATCGTTGCGCTCGAGCTTGCCGTGCGGCGTCCCGAGCTTGTGAACCGCCTAGTGCTGTTGGACCCTGCGTTTGCTTCGCGGCGCAATGTCACGCCCAAGCTCGCGACCACGTTCGTAAAGATGCAGATGCTCCGGCGCTTCGGGCGCGATCGACAGGCGCTCGACACGTGGCTGCGCTTCGCCACGAGCTACCGGACGGGCGGCAGTGCTTTCGAGCGTATGGCAGAGGATCGCCGCGAGCTGTTGCGCAGCAACGCAGAAGGCATCTTCTCCGACCTCTCCTCGGATGACGGCTCCCGCAACATCAGCGACGAAGACTTGGCGTCGATCCGCATCCCGGTCACGATCATCACGGCAGACCTCAGCCCGTCCTTTTTGCAGAAGACGAGCGCGTCGCTCGCCAAGCGCCTGCCTACGGTGAGCACTCGTACCCTTCAGGGAGCCGGACACGCCATGGTATTTGATCAATCCGAGGCGCTATTGGCCGAGTTGCAACGGGCGCTCGACGGTGCGCCGGCAACGACCCCAAGCCAAGCAGCAACGCAAGGACTCTGAGGCCCCTCCAGCCGAACGAGTCGTGACCAAGGCCGGGCTGCACCCGCTTTCCAGATATCGCAGTAGCCAACGCGAGAGGTTTGTCACTGCCGCAACGGACGAATTCGAGTGCGCTGGCTGATCATCAGCTGACGCTCGCTTTCGCCACGCGAAGGGGAAGGTGCTGGGACTCGTCCAGCGCGCTTGGTGGCCGGTCACAGTTACCTTGCGGCGGTGGACTGGCGGTCTGGTCTCCAAAAAAATTTAGATCGCGAATCACGCCTTCCTATGTGATGCATCTTGCACCAAGACCTGGGCACCGCCAGCGGGTCGCTCGATCTGGGGTCAGACGCGGGCGCGCGTACGCGACCGATCACAGATCGGCCAGCCGCCGAGCACGTCTCCCCCTCCTCGCTCTCGGCGATGCTGGACGCGCGCAACCTGCACGCCAGCTGCGGCGCACGACGCGGTTTATTCCGTGGGTTTGTGGCCTTGCCGGCCGAAGTTGGTTCGATTCGCCGGGTCTTGGTCTCGCGTTTTCGGGGGCGGATGGGACTGACCGGGCGGGGGGAGGCGAATCGTCACATTGGTGGCGTAGCGCAAGTGCGCGAGCCCGACAGCCCGGCGAAATGCAACCGAGGCTTAGCCGCTTCGCAGTGCGCGGAGCACGACCGACGGACGCCGCGCCACGCGCGGGCCGAGCAGGAGCGCAAAGACGATCGTCGCGAACAGCGGTCGCAGGTGCGGCCGGATGCGACGAATGCTGCCCTCTGGGTCCAGCTCGAAAATCATCGCGTCGTCGATTCGCAGGCCCGCGAACCTGGCGCGCGCGACGACCACGCGGCTGTCGGCTGATCCGATCGGCTCCTCCCAGATAACCTCACTGAGAAGACCGTAGACGGCGCTCAGCACCGCCTTCACGTCCTCCCTCCCGCGAAAAGTGATCGTCCCCAACAACGGGGAGGGAAGCTCGACGTCGGAGGCGAACGTGGTGGCCAGCGCCTCCATGTCCTTGGCTTCGCTTGCCGCGCAATAGCGCGCTACGGCGTCATCCACAGCCTTGATTATGCAGGACGCTTCATCCAGTTGGCCGGTAGGCTGTCGCTGAGTTCGACGTTCGCGATACCCCCGGCAGCATGCGCGCGCTCTTCACAACACAGCCTGGCCACGGTCATCTGAACCCGATGCTGCCTTATGCCTCGTCGTTGCGCGATGCGGGCCACGAGGTGCGCTTCGTGACCGCGCCGTCGTTCTGCGCTGCGGTGCGGCGGCTGGGCTTTCAGGCGTCGCCGGCGGGCCACGACTTCACATGGGAGCACGCGGTGGATTTCTTTCCGGAGATGGCAACCGCGGCAGCCGAAGGTCCAGTGCAAGTCAACGAGCTCAGCCAGCGCATCGTCTGGGAGCACTGGACTCCGCGCATGACGGACGACCTGCTGGGGCTCCTCGCCGATTGGCGGCCTGATCTCCTTGTGCGCGAGGCGGCCGAGTACGGTGGGAGCCTCGCTGGACAGGTGGCAGACATCCCGGTCGCCTGTGCTCTGTGGGGCGCGCCGTTTCATGACAGCGCCTGGGATCGGCACCTCGCGGTGAACCACACCTTCAGCGGCTATCTCGCCCAGTGCGAGCGCCTGGGCGTCAGCTCCGACGGACGGACAGCGCTGCGAGGCGAGCTGATGCTCTCCACGCTGCCCCCGAGCTGGATGGCGGCCGGCGACTCAGAGCTCGGACGGATCGAGCACTTCCGATCCGAGCCCCAGGACCGCGCTGAGGGAGAGCGCCTCGATCCAGCGCTCACCGACCGGCGATCAGACGGGCTCATCTACGCGACGCTCGGCACCGTCCACAACAAGCAGCACCGACTGCGCAAGGCGATGCTTGCAGCGCTCGCCGGCGTGCCCGCGAGCGTCATCTTCACGACCGGCCCCGGCATCGACCTCGACCGCGTCGGGGACCCGGGCGAGAACATCACGCTCGAGTCGTTCGTCCCCCAGTCCTTGATCATCCCGCGGGCGGATCTGGTGGTCAGCCACGCCGGCCTGGGCACAATCATCGGCGCGCTGTACGCCGGCGTGCCGATGGTGCTCATCTCGATCGCGGTGGACCATCCGATCAACGCGGAGCGTGCCGCCGCCCTTGGTGTTGCCCACATGCTCGACGCGGCCGACTGCCAGCCCGAGCGGCTGCGCGAGACGATCGTCGGCGCGCTCGCCGACGAGGACCTCCGCAAGAGAGCGACGGAAGTTCGCGACGAATGCCTTTCGCTGCCCGAGATCACCCAGGCCGTAGAGGTGCTCGAGGCTTACGCCGGCAGGTGAGCGGACGCCGACCGATCCGTGTTCCGAACCTCCGGCACCGGCCGCTCGGCTTGTTGCGCGGACTCGTCCGGCGGGTGGCCGTGGGCGGGTCGAGGCGCTAGCGAGAGCTCTCCAGCAGAGTCTTGAGTGTGGCGGTATCGGTCATGCGTTGCTTGCGCAGCCAGCGCTTCATCACGGGAGCAAGCAGTGCCATGGAGCCCGTCAGCAGGGGCTGGAAGCAGCAGACGAGTCGGGTGTGTCCCTCGCCGGCTTCGGTCACTTCGAGGAACCCTCGCGGCCGGGCTGCACCGCCGTGCCACTCGAGCGGCGGGCCGTCCCAGGCCAGTCGACGCCCTGGCTCCCACTCGAGGAATTGCATCGTGCCGGAGCGTTCGCCGGGGTCAATGGTGTAGCGCAAGACCGTCCCCTTGCCGATCGGCCCGTCCGACTGCTTGACGACCTTACGGAACTCGCCCAACCACTCTGGCAGGCGCTCTGGATCGGATACGAACGCCCAGACGTCCTCGGGCGCTCGCGCGATCTGCACCTCGACCTGGACCTCGATGGCTCTCCTCATCGACACACCCTACTTTCGTTGGGTTCGAGGGAGCGTTTCGTCGTGGGAGCGCTAGGTTTGTTTGCGTGGGGAGATCGTGCAGCTAGTCATCAAGCGCGAACAGGCACCTGTCAAAAGCTTGCTCGGAGGGCACAAGGGCGTGGAGTTCACGCTTGTCTATCGACTGCTGCTGACTGATGAGGAGTGCGAGCTCGCGGACCAGTACAAGCTAGGCGATTATCCGGTGACTTGGAAGAACCTGCCGAGCGGTCAAGTCCCGGATGACACGCTCCGCGACATGGTCGCAGGTCGCAGCCAGACGCTCACCGACGTGACGACCCTGGTCGGCAACGAGAGGGCGATCAAGGACGCCTGCGATTCGCTGCCGAAGCTGTTTGAGATCGTCCGCACATTCGGCGGCCAGGAAGTCATCGATTATCCGCGCGAGTCGGGTTCCTGAGCGTCGCGGGTCGGCAGTTGGTGGGGTTGAACCCTTCCCCTAAGGGTGGCGTTCTCGGAAGGTCCGCCGGGCCTTGTCCCGCTGTGCCTGGTAGGCGCACTCGGCGGATTGGTGGTCGGCCGCGGCCCGTTCGTTCTCCCGTTGGGCGTCCTCGATGGCTGCCGTCCGCTCGGCGCGGAACGCGGCCAGGAATCCTTTGTGGCGTGAGCGTGAGCGCCATGCGCGAAGCGCGATCGTCCTCCACGGGGGTGGCCGGCGGAGCGGCGGGATGTAGCCGGTGTAGGGCTTGGGCATCAGCGTGTAGCCGCGTCGGAGTGCGATGTCCCAGGTGATGTCGCGACCGTTCGTGCAGGTCGTCAGGACGAAGACGCCGTCGTCGTCGGCGGCGGGGAAGCCGCACATCCGGCCGACCTGCAGGTAGCCGTACGACGCTTTCTCGGACCGCGACCAGCGGGGTCTCTCCGTGGTCCAGAAGCCTTCACAGCGGATCAGCTCGACGACGTGTTCCTGAACGTGGTTGGCCATCCAGTCGCGGTAGCGGTTCAGCTGCACCTGCTCGGGGCCGGAGCGGTTGCCGGAGCCGAGGTCTTCGAGCCGGGCCATCGCCGCGGCGATCTCGCCGGCGCGGGGCACGTCAGGTTGCAGGCGCTCCACGAAGCGGCGCAGGGCGTGGGCGGAGATGACGAGCGCGCGTAGATCTTGCTCGGTCACGAGCTGGGCGAAGTTGGGCTCGGGAGTCCTGAGGCGACGGGGGCTCATAGCGCGTCGGGCCCAGCGATCGTCCGCCATGGCTCGGTCTCGCGCCAATTGGTGAGCTTGACCAGCTGCCAGTCCATGCCTTGGAGGAGGAGTGCGTGGCCCTTCGGCAGGCCCGCGATGTCTCCGGGCGTGAGCACCCGTTGGCGCTGGGTTTGGTAGTTGACGGTGTCGCTGTCGGTTGAGGAGGCGAGCCACTCTTGTGGCTCTGAGTGGCCGAGGGACTGGCTGACCATCTCGCGGTCGTATTCGCCGAGGGCCAGGGAGATGGCCTCGAGCGTGCGGGTGTCGCGGTTTCCGGGCAGCAGGACGATCGTCTGAAGCAGCGTTAGGAAGGCGTCGGCCACCGCGTCGCCGTAGCGTGCCCGGATCTGCGCGACGTCTTGGAAGCCGAGCTCAACGTGGAGCATCTGACCGCCGGCCTGGGAGAGCAACCCAACGGGGTCGACAATCGGGGCTATGTTCGTGAACTCGTCGACGAACCACTGCATCACCGCTGGCATTTCGCCGCGCGCGACGAGCATGTAGACCGCTTGGCGCACCTGCTCGAGGATGCCGACGATCAGGGGGGCGGCGAGGCGCTGGTATTCCTCCGGCGAGGTTATGTAGATGGTGTCGTTCGATAGCGCGAAACGAACGGGATCGAAGTTCGGCTCAGCGGCGCTGGCTCTGACCGCGTCGGAGCGATACGCAGCGAGCACCCCGGCCGTGGCGCTGAAGATGCTGGACTTCTCGCGGGAGTCGGTCCCCTCGATACCCACGAGCACGGCGATGGCCATCTTCGCGTCGCAGTCGCGCAGCACCTGTAACGCCGGGTCGAGGTCTTTGTGGAGGATCCATTCGAGGACATCGCCGATCGTTCGGTCGCTCTGATTGGCGGCGTAGAGCAGGGGCGCCAGCAGGGCTTCGGCACGCTCGGTCCAGTGGCTCGCGTCGGTGGTGCCCGTGCCGGGTCGGGCCGCGGAGGTCATCGCGGCAGCCATCAGAAGCGCCTCGTCCCACGTGACAGCGGCAGCGACCGGCGACCAGTTCAGACGGCGCACACCATCCGGAAGGACCTTCTCCTTGCCCGCGGGGTCGAACAGCCACGCCTGGCCGATCTCCGATCGCGCGCGGACTGTCGCCTGCATGACATCGGGCTTGGTGCTCGCGCTGATCACCGCTCCGGAGGACCCGGCGATACCGGGGACGATCAAGCCGGTGGTCTTGCCCGATTGTGGCGCCCCGATCACGCCGACCTGGTGGCGGGGGTTAGCCGTCAGCCACTCCCCACTGAGTGAAAGGCCGAGGTATGCGCCACCGCCGGCGCGTTGGATGCGTTGACGGGCGAGCGCCGCCGGGGTCGGGGATGGCTCGATATTCGGGCTGCGAGGGCTGGGGCGCGCGGTGCGGGGATTGGGGTGCACGGGCGCGCGCGGAGGACGTGTGAGCGCGGACATCAGGACCGTGATCAGGAGCCAACCGCCTCCGAGGACGACGATCGCGGCGATCAGCCAGCCGAACAGGCCGTGGTTACCGACGCCGACGTAGTTTCCGAGGACGATGCGCACGAGCCCCAGCAGGAAGAGGAGGCCGATCACTCCGGCGATCGTGGAGGGGATGTGGGAGTCGGTCCTGGTGGGAGCGTCCATCCGTTGGTGCGACGGGCCCCACTCTCCCGCTCCCTCTTGCTCTCCCTGTTGCTCTTCCTCATTTCTCCTTGACATTCCCTTGATGGTACACTAGGTTGCTGAAAATGCCAAAGCTGCTCAGCAACGTCGAACAGGAGAAGCCAGATGCCACCACGTCAAGCGGGCGGCCGCTCCATCGGAGCGGTCAGGCAGGAGCTCGGGAGAGCGCGGCGGGAGGACGAGGAGCTCAAACGCAGGATGGAGCGCCTGCAAGCGGAGGAAGCCGAGCTGCGCGGGGGCAGCGCGACGAGCCCGCGCCGCTACCAGCACCGCATCACACGCACGGACGTCCGCGACTATCTGATCGAGCACCCGGAATCGCTCGCCGGGGAAATCGCGGACTCCTTCGGCGTGCCCACGACGAACGTCAGTACGCACTTGAGCAACGGCAAGAAGGACGGCGAATTCCACGAGCGCGGACGCCGCTGGTCACTAATCAAATAGGCGCCCTTGAGGGGATCAGGCGGCGAGGAGGCTTACAGATGCGAGGAGGCATAGCAATCGGCAGGGGCAGGAACCGAGCACCGAAGCTGATCGGGCGATTCGAAGCCAGGCAGCTGCCGGGTTACGCGCTGTACCTGATCACGCTGTTCTGCCATCTGCTGTCGGCGTGGATGCGAGGCGCGGTCGTGTACTTCGGACTCGCGTTCGTCGGCGTGTTCTCGCCCTGGTCGATCCCCGCCGAACCGATTGCTCTCGTGGTCGCGTTCCTGCCGCTCGCGGTGTCGCTGCTGTGCTTGATCGTCCCGCCGCTGGTCTGTCCGATCTTCGGTCACTGGTGGCAGATGGACTCTGGGGGGCGGGCACCGGTGCAGGACGAGCTCGAAGCGTTCGAACGGGCGATCGGCACGATCCAGCTCGACGACCCGCGGTTCAAGCCGCCGCGCCACTGGTTCGTCGCCGAAGAAGACGGCTACAACGCCTCGGTCTTCGCGAACTCCGTGTGCCTGACGCGGGGTCTACTGGAAAGCCGCGAAGCAGCCCCGGCGTTCATCTCGCACGAGTACCCGCATCTGCGCCTGGGCGACGGGCGGCTGATGTGCGCACTGCAGGTGCTCGTGCTCTGGCCGATCGAGGTACCGCAGATCTGGCCGCTGCGCTCGCTGCCGATCCGGGGCGTGCTGTGGATTGCCAGCGGAGCGGCCGTCGACTGGTTCTTCCAGAACCCCTGGCAGACCTACTGGCGCTCCCGCGAGTACGTATCCGACAACTACACGATCCGCGTCGGGCAAGGCCCCGCGTTCGCACGCTCGCTGCGCAGCCACGCGCTGCCATACGAGCGGCCGATCCGCAGGATGCGCTTCTCAGCCGCCTCACACCCCTACACCAAGCAACGCATCGCGAGACTCGAAGGTGAATAAGTTCCCACCCACCCCCGGCGGGAGGCGAAAGATGAGTGGGCCCAACAGAATCCGATCCCGTCCCGCACGCGATGCCTGTCCGACACGCCGGCGAGGACTCAGCGCAGTCAGCCGAACGGTCGAGGTGGCTCTAACCGCAGACACCATCGAGCAGATCGCCAACCACGTGGCATATCTGCTGCGGACCGAGCAGCCGCTCGAGCGGAAGCCGCTCACCGCGGGCCAGCTGGCGCACCACCTCGGCGTCGAGCGCGCATGGATCTACAAGCACCGGCACCTGCTCGGCGGGGAACGCCTCGGCGACGGGCCAAAGGCCCCCTGGCGGTTCGACCCGGAGACGGCGAAGCGGGGGCTGACGGGGCAGTGGGCGGCGCGAGGGATCGAGGGAGGTTTGTGATGCGGCCGACGACGGCGATGCCCCGACCTGGGGGTGCTGACATGTTCCAGGCAGCGATCAACCTGCGAGTCCGTCCGATTTCGGTCGGTCCACGCGGAACCTTGGTGTGGTCGCGGCGACGGGCTGGCGGACTTCGCGGGTCGCCCGAGGCTTCTGACTGCGACCGTTCGCGCCGGCCGCGCCGCAACGATCTGGTGCCGCCGCCGGTCGCGATATCGATTGAGTACACCGTTGCAGGCAGTCCGCAAGATGAGCGTCTTTGCCGGGAACAGACCAGGGCCGTGCTTGACCTCCTAGCCGACATTATCGAGCGTCGCGGGGAGAGGGCGGCATGACGCCTGGCGCGTGGTACGGCCGGCTGTCCACAAAGGACAAGCAGGACCCGACACTGTCGTTCCCGAGCCAGCGTAAGGAGTGCGAGCGCAAAGCCAGTGAGCTCGCAATCGAGCTCGTCTGCGACTTCACCGATCAGGAAACCGGGCGGCGAGACGATCGACGTGCATGGAGTGAACTGATCGCGGAGGCGCGCGACCGCGACACGCGGCGCTTCCATGCCGTGGTGATCTACCACACCAGCCGTCTCTCACGGGAGCTGTTCCATGCGCTTGCCTACGAGCGGGAGCTCAAGCGCTTGGGCGTGCAGGTCTACTACGCGCTCGCCGCCGGGGACCAGACAACCCCTGAGGGGAAGCTGATGCGCCACATGTTCCAGGCGCTCGACCAGTTCGAGGTCGAGAAGCTGAGTCGCGAGGTACGCCGGGGACAAACCGAGAACGCGCTTCAGGGGTACCGCAACGGTGGCCGTGCGCCCTACGGCTACCTACTGGTGCGACTGCCCCATCCCGACCCGCGGCGCGCCAAAGCGGGCGACTGCAAGTCGATCCTCGAGCCAAACCGCGAAGAGGCCCCCGTCATCTCTGAGATCTTCGATCTCTATCACGCTGGGTCCGGGTTTAGCGGGATCGCGAACCATCTCAACCGTCCCGGCGGTCCACCGTCCCCCAAGCACGTGGACAGCAAACGAAACACCGCCGGGAAGTGGTCAAAGACGACCATCCGCGCGATCCTCGAGAACCCCGTCTACACCGGCCGGCTGTGCTGGAACCGCCTCGATTTCCGTCAAGTCAAGATCGGTGACGGACCACTCGTCAAGCGCCCGGAAGATGAGTGGATCGAAGCCGAGCGACGTCACGAGGCGATCGTCTCCGACGAGCTCTTCCAAGCCGTCCAAGAACAACTCATCAAGCGACCACAGACGGAGGGGTCACGGCGGCGCAGCTGCCAAAAGCGCGCCTACGCCCTACGGGGCATCGTGCACTGCGCGACGGGGCACAACCCTCTACGGATGCACGGCAAGGAACGCAAGGGCATCACCTACTACGCCTGCTGCTACCGCATCGCCTACGGCGACAGCGCCGCTGAGGCGCTCGGACACGGCAAGTGGCAATACGTCCGGGAGGACCTGATCATGCCCGAGATCGACCGGTTCTTTCAGAACAACATCTTCGGCCCCGACCGCATCCACCACCTACGGTCCCAGTACAAGAAGGTCACCGGCTCGATCGCTGCGCAAGACACCACCGAGCAAGACCGTCTACACAACCAGATCGCCGATGTCGAGCATCGCATTCAGCTGCAAGTTCAAGCGATCGAGGCCGGCGTCGAGCCCACCCTCGTGAGCGCACGCATCCAGCAACTCAAGGACGAGCAACTCGACCTGCAGCGAGCGCTCGCCACAAGCGAGGGGTCAACGGTGAAGCACCCCCAGACCAGCCTCGACCTGGGCTGCGAAATCCTCGACCAGCTACCAATCCTCGACGACGAGCTCGCCAGCGCCGACCCCGAGCTACGTCGCAAAGTCTTCGACGTCTTCCAGCTCGCCGTCGAGATCGACCGCAACGAGCCCCACCTACGACTGAAGGCGCTCGTATCAAGCGCCTTCAGAGGAACCAATGTTCAGGACCTGGTCACTAATGGGTCCATAGCGGGGGCGGGATTCGAACCCGCGACCTTTGGGTTATGAGCCCAACGAGCTACCAGACTGCTCCACCCCGCGTCGCTCCTTATGTTTTAGCAAAAAACTCCGCCCCCCACAGGACCGTGCTTGCAACCGCGGCCACCGCGCTCTCAGCGGACTCCCAGGTTCGTCCCTGATCCTGTGACTCGACCAGCCCACCTGTGAGACCGGCCACACCCACCACTGGACGGTCAACTGGCGTCCTGGTCTCCCACAAAAGACCCACCCGATCCCCATCCCCCGACGTTCCCATCTAGCATCCCCGCGCATGACCGTCGCCGTCATCGACATCGGCACCAACTCCACCCGCCTCTTGATTGCCGACGT
>Ga0182024_10018825_pt1 | contig 12812 bp, 14 predicted proteins | sample P32metaG_FD_120480 | JGI IMG/M metagenome (GOLD analysis project Ga0182024, IMG submission 120480) | Permafrost microbial communities from Stordalen Mire, Sweden - P3-2 metaG (Illumina Assembly) | ecosystem: Environmental > Terrestrial > Soil > Wetlands > Permafrost | place: Sweden: Stordalen... | reverse complement strand
CATTTTCCAAACTAGCGGAATTACACGATGGTAATTTGTCTTGCAATTGTGATGCAGGTCACAGATGCTCTCGCTGTTCCGGCGTATGGTTTTATTCCATTTGAATGGGAACGGATTTTGCCCGGGTTACGTCTACAGATTCGCGGGAACTACGCAACGAAACTATGCTGTATTAATTAGGAAACGCGGGAACGCGCTCTTTCAGGAGGAGCACGATGTGGGAAGCACTGGAACAGATGAGTTGGGTGAAAACGTTTAGCACCACGGGCTGGATGTATGCCAGCGTGTCCGTCATTCACTATCTGACGATGTTTTGGTTTATCGGCTCGATGGCCGTGGTTGACCTAAGAGTGATGGGCGTCGCGGCCCGCAAACGAAATCTGATGGAGCTTTCCGCGCAGATATTTCCCTGGGCATGGACAGGCTTTGTTCTGGCCATTATTTCAGGATTCTTCATGTTTACGGCGGACGCCGGGGACTGGGCGCCTGATCCGGTGTTTCATGTGAAACTCGTCATGATCATCCTCTCCGTCGTGTTCGCGATCCTCGTGCAGCGCGGCGCGCCCAAGTGGGCGGCGTTGCCGGAGATACCGACCTCGGCAAAAGTGATTGCCACGATCGGATTGGTTCTCTGGATCCTGACCATTCTGAGCGCGTCGGAAATTCCCGCGATGGAAGGTTTGGGGTAGCGAATCGGGCGAGTCCGCGCCAGGAAGTGCTGGCAAACTTAGATCGTACTCGGCAAGAAGAGAGGAAACGTCGAAATGTACGGACTACTTCAGGCGTTCGCGAAATGGCTGGAAAGCACTCCGTGGGGCATCGGGGTTCGCACGTCGCTGTGGGCGTATCCATTCACCCAGCTGGTTCATTTCACTGGGCTGTCCATCTGGCTGGGAACGAATATCGCTCTGGATTTGCGCCTGATCGGGCTGGGAAAGAAGCGCGAAACCGCGGCGCAGCTTCGCGAGGATCTGTTTGCCTGGAACTGGATTGGCTTTTGCATTGTCGTGCTCGGCGGATTTTTACTTTTTTCATCGAGCGCCACTACTTTCATCGTAAACATCGCGTTTCGCTGGAAGCTGGGCATCTTCGTCCCGCTGGCCTTGTTGTGGCACATCATCGTGCAGTGGAAGGCGCGTGACTGGGGAGCGACGCAGGACACGCCGGGGATCGCGAAATTCGCCGGGCTCACCGAAATTTTATTGTGGATCTGCGTAATTACCGCAGCCGTCGAGATTCCGAACCACTAGGCGAAAGCGATTTAAAAAAAGCACCAATTTAAGAATCCATTCAAACCTCAGCGAAACATCGATGACGCTCTTGATTTTTGATGACTGGTTTCCGCCGGTAAGTGATTAGCAAATTGCTCGCCATCGAGCCGCGCTGATTCATCGGCATTCTGCTATACTCCCGCCGAGGTTTCTTGCTGCGAAGCCTGTGCCTTCCCAGACTTGAGCCTTTCATCTCCAGCGCCGAGTCCTGTGCCAGGCTCTGCCCTTTTCATCGAGGCCTCAGCATGCGTGAAATTGCGATCGTGGGTGGAGGACCGGCCGGCGCCATGTGCGGTGAGAGGCTGGCGCGTTCCGGTTATAGCGTCACGATTTACGATGAACACTTGGCATGGGAGAAGCCGTGCGGCGGCGGCCTCACGCACAAAGCCATCCAGGCCTACCCTTTCCTGCTCAGCGGGCCACACCCAAAAAAATTGATCCACAGTGTTGAACTTATTTCCAGCAAAGGTCATCGCGCCCTGCTGGCTCTCGATCAGCCCATTGTCATTTATTCCAGAACCGTGCTGAATGGACTTCTGCTCGATCGCGCGGAAGCGGCGGGTTGCCGCGTGGTTCGTTCGCGTGTAAATCAAATGAATACGTCGGGGAAGAGAGCAAATATTTCCATCGGCGATTCGCGCGTGGAAGTGGATTTTGTGGTGGTAGCGGCCGGGGCGCGCAATTCCCTGCTTCCCGGCACAAGCCCTCTCGCGCCAAGCGATCTGGAAATGACGCTCGGCTATTTTGTCCCTGCGCAGGCGGAAGGGATCAGCGTTAAATTCCTAAGCCAATTCGAGGGCTACATCTGGTCCTTCCCCCGTTGCGATCATCTTTCTGTGGGGATTTGCGGCAGCATGGCGAAGCATACGAGCCAGGAATTGCGCCGCCATTTGCATACATTCATGGACGGCGAAAAAATTTCGCGCGAAGGCGCGCGGTTCTACAGCCACGTTTTGCCCTCGCCTCAGAAACAGACTCTTTCTTCGCGACGGGTTGTCGGGGAAAATTGGGCGCTGGTAGGAGATGCCGCGGCCTGGGTGGACCCGATCACGGGTGAAGGCCTGTACTACGCGCTGCGTTCGGGAGAATTGCTTGCGGAATCCATCATCGCCGAAAAACCATCGGAGTATCCTGCGCGCATCCGCAAGGCTTTTTCCACGGACTTGGAATTCGCCACTCGAATCGCGCGGCGATTTTATCGCGGGCGCTTCCTCGGCGGAGCCGTCGCAACGCGCATGATCCAATTCATAGAGCGCAGCCCGACATTCCGCTCCCTGATGGCGGATGTCTTTTCCGGATCGCAGGATTATTGTGGCCTGAAGCGGAGACTGTGGGCGCAATGCGGCACGACGCTCACGGAAGTCGTGGGAAGCCTGCTGAAAAGCCAGCCGTCCCTCGCGAAGAATACGTCGGCCGCTGGTTCGGAGAATTTGCGATGACCCATACTGCCAAGGCAAAAATTGAGCCTGGCCTTGAAGGGCGCTTCGAGCGCATTGTCCCGCAGGAATGGACGCTCGCTCACATGGACCCGAACTGGCCTGCCGTGTTTACGACGCCAGCGATGATTGGGATGATGGAAATGGCCAGTTCGTACGCGGTGAAGCCCGCGCTGCCTCCCGGATCGATCACGGTGGGCGTGCGCGTTGAAGTCGATCACTTCAAGCCTGTGCCTGTAGGCGCCACGGTTACTGCTGTTTCAAAGCTTGCGGAGATTGACGGGCGTCGCCTGATCTTCGAAGTCGAAGCGCGCAGCGGAGAAGTCGTCATCGGCAGGGGACGCGTCTTCCATACGATTGTCGAACATACTCGATTTCTGGAAGGCGCAAAGAAAAAGCACGCTTCGCGCTGACCGCTCGAAAAAATTCCCGACAATTTTCACATTACAAAGTGAATCCATGACTGCGGATTTGAAATGTAGCGGCGCGGGCTTCACAGCCTGCGGGATTTGGTCCTTGCAGAACAGTACGCCCCTATCGTTTTTTTATTTTGTGCATGGACGAAACCCCGCAGGCTGAAGCCCGCGCGACTAAAAGCGCCCAGGCGCTTGAGACTTTTGAACGAGATTATGCTTTATTTGGGAAGATGAACAAAAACTTTAGTACGCGGTGCGGCGCGCCACGACTTTGCGCGGCGGAGGAGGAGGAATCACGGTGGCCATCTTGCGAATCATGGCTAGAACGAGGCGCTTATCGCCATCGGAAAGCGTGGTGCTGTATTTCTTGATCTCGGAAAGGAAGCGAATTTCGTCTTCGGAAAGTTCGCCCAGCATTTTCTGCGTATCGCGGTCGCGCGGAGTTTCGGCGCCCGGAAAAAAATCAGCCAGAGCAATTTCCATGGCCTCGGCAATTTTCGCAAGGGTTTCGAGAGACGGCACGGTATGGCCGTTTTCCACGCGCGAGAGATAGCAGCGCAAAAGTCCGGTGCGCCGCTCGATATCGCCTTGGGAAAGGCCTCGCTGTCCGCGGTAACTGCGGATGACTTCGCCGATATTTACTTTTGGTTTTTCTTTAGGCACGGGATCCACACCTTCTTGACCCGGCGGTATCTTACGCAGTGGAACATTCCTGCGCAAGCAATTTCTTTGATTGCTCTGCATCGTAATTAACGATTCGCAACCTTTTCCGGCCAGTGATAGGAGAAAATCGTGACAAGCAAAAATGGGATGGCCGCGGGAACACGATTGGGCCTGCTTATTTTTCCATGCTTCCGGGTCATACATCCGCACGGAGAAATGAATTTCGCACTAAGCGTTTGATTCACGGACAATTCTTGATAGAGTACACGCACTTTGCGCGTCCCGCGCGCCAGGAGTCCTCATGGCCACGCTTGACCTCCGACCACTCAGCCTTGGTGAATTGCTGGACCGCACCTTTTTTCTATACCGGCGGCATTTTCTCTTGTTCGTTGGAATTTCCGCAATTCCCTACTCGTTTTTTTTCATCGCCAACCTGGCCACGGTTCTGATTCCGGCAATCGCTCGCCATGCGAATTCAGGACAAATTCAATCCACGGGAATTTGGGCGGTGGCGGCAAGCACTGGGGCGCTCAGGCTCCTGGCACTCTTGGTGGGCTCGATTGCTTTTCTATACACCGTGGGCGCAACGGTTCACGCGGTTTCGGAAATTTACGCAGGGCATGCGACCGGCATTCGCGATTCTCTGGGCAGTGTTCGTGGAAAATCGGGGACGATTTTCGGGGTGATGTTTCTGAGCGGGCTACTGATGATTGCCGGCCTGATCGCCTTCGTGATTCCCTTGTTTTATATTATGTGCCGCTTGAGCGTGGCCATTCCCTCCGCGGTGCTCGAAGACCTGGGGCCGGCCGAATCGATCCGCCGAAGTTTCGCGCTGACTCGCAGTTTTGCGGGCCGCGCGTTTATGATTTACCTGCTTTACTTCGCGATGGTATTTGGGATTATTGCCGTGTTTCAATTTCCGTTCGCCATGCTGCTGGTCATGAACGCCAAACAACCGCAACTCGTGATTATGTGGACGATCTTCATGCAGCTGGGCAATTTTATTGGCAGCTCCCTCGTGGCTCCCGTCAGCATGATTGGTTTCGCAATATTTTATTTCGATTTGCGCGTCCGTAAGGAAGCGTTCGATTTGCAAAGGATGATGAACGCCATTGGCGCCGATCCCGCCGCCCCTCCGATTACGGGTGGCGTGCCGTCCATGTTTGGAAGAGATGCCTCCTGAACGAATTCCATTTGCCAAATCCTTTTTCTTGCGGGGACTTTGGTCCCTCGCGGCAATTCTATGCGTGCTGATTAGCGTTCCGGCGAAGTCGGCCTCGGGAACGGATCCGCTTGTTCAGTCCCCTTCCAGTGTGGTTTATGAATCCCAATCCTTCATCCAGGAACTAGGGCGGCTGAAGGCAGGATTGGAATCCGCGCGCCAGTCCACCGAAACATTGCGCGCGTACCGCGAATCGCTTCCGCCATCCTGGATAGTGAATGCGGGCAATCGCCGGTTTGAAGTGCCCACGAATTTGCTTGTCTCGCAATTGGTGAAGGCGGAGAGGCAGCCTGAATTCCGCACGATAAAAGTGAAAGAAGCGCTGGATTATCTTGACGCGCTGGCTTTGGAAACTGCGTCCGTTTCCAATCAGGCATCGACCTTGCCGGATTCCGCACGAGCGAAGTTGAATGCCATTTTGTCCCGCCCGGAATACGCTCACGCGATGAAGGAATCCTGGTGGGATAAAATGCGATCGCGCATCAATGAAATGCTGGGCAATGCGCTGATGCGGATTTTTAGCAGCGTGGGCAGCCAAAAGTCGCTGGGATATATTTTGCTGTGGATTGCTCTGTGCGCGGCGGCTGTCTTTATCGCCTACATCATTTTTCGGCGCTGGATCCGCGCCGCTAAAAGAGAGGAAATGGCCCTGCAGTCCGCGGTCGTTCCTTTGCGCTCCTGGCAGGAGTGGGTCTATGCCGCGCGCGAAGCGGCGGCGCGCGCGGATTATCGCATGTCCGTTCACTGCGCTTACTGGGCGGGTATCGCGCGTCTCCAGGAACTCGGCGCACTTTCGCCCGATCGCGCCAAGACTCCCCGCGAATATTTGGCTGCGCTCTCAAAAACAAAGAGGATTGTCCCCGAAACTCTGGCAACAAGGCAGCAGGCGCTCGACACGCTCACTTCGCGCCTAGAAAAAATTTGGTACGGCTATCAGATCGCGACTGAGGCCGATTTTCGCGATTCCCTCACTCAATTGGAGACTCTGGGATGCCGCCTGCCCTAGATTCGGGAGACCGTAAACTTCTGCTGATCGCCGGAGCTGTTTTGCTCCTGCTGATCGTCGCGACGCTTGCGTTGGCACCATCTCCGGACGAAGCAGAGGGCCAGGGAATTCCCACAACGTATTCCGCGACAAACAACGGGGCGCAGGCGGCCTACCTTTTGCTTCGTGAACTTGGCTACCAATCGGAGCGCTGGGAGAGGCCGCCAACTGAATTGCCCTCCGATGCGTCAGGAAAGATTTTAATTCTTGCAGGCCCATTTGATTTTCCCGACAAAAAAGAGCGCGATGCGTTGTTGGCCTTTGCACGCTCCGGCGGATGGATTATTTACGCGGGAAATTTTCCGTTCCTTTTTCTCGAAGGCGGTGCTATTCAACCATCGTCCATCACTCGGATATCGGGATTGCCCTCGGAAACATTTCGGGCCATCGCTCCAAGCGTATTCACGCAAAGCACGGAAACAATTACCATGAAAGCGCCCAATCGCTGGGTAGCGACCGATGGAGCACAAGTGCCGCTCTATGGCGAGCCGCAGGAATCCGTCGTGGTTACCTGGCGCCTGGAAAAGGGGCGTGTGATCTGGTGGGCCGCTCCCACTCCTGTGACGAATTCGGGAATCACGCGTGAAGGGAATTTGCAATTTTTTCTCGGCTGCATTCAAGCGATGCGCCCCGGCGCAAATCCCCACGAGATAACCGTTTTGTGGGACGAATATTTCCATGGCTATCGCGGCTCGCTGTGGGACTATTTCAGCAAGACTCCCGTGCCGTGGGCAATTTTTCAGCTGGCGGTCGTGGCGTTTTTTGTTTTGCTGGCGTTCGGGCGAAGAAGCGGGCCAATCTATGCTCCCGCTGCGGTATCGCGACTTTCGCCGCTGGAATTCGTGGACACGCTCGGAGACTTGTACCGGCGCGCCAATGCGGGATCGGCTGCGGTGCGCGTTGCTTACAAACGTTTTCGCACAAAAGTACTGCGGCGGCTGGCTTTGGCTTCCTCTATATCCAACGCGGAATTGGATTCGGCGGTGCGTGAACGACTTGGGTGGAAGCAGCCGGGGCTCATGGACATTTTGCAGCGCGCCGAAAAAGCTTCCCGCGAGAGCGTCACATCCAATGCAGAGGCGCTTAAAATTGTGCAGGCGTTAGAGCACTATGAAGTTTTGTTCGGACTGAAGACGCGACCCAACGAGGAGAATCGTTAAGTGGAAAATCTCGCACGCCTCACGACACATATTCGCACGGAGCTTTCCAAAGTAATTGTCGGGCAGCAGGAAATTGTCGATCAACTTATGATTGTCCTGGCGTGCGGCGGCCACGCGCTGCTCGAAGGCGTGCCTGGGCTGGCGAAAACTCTCACGGTGAAAACGCTGGCGAGAATTTGCGCGCTGGGATTCCAGCGCATTCAGTGCACGGCCGATCTGATGCCGGCGGACATCATTGGCACAAATGTTTTTAATCTGGCCACCAGCGAATTCACTCTTCACCGCGGGCCGATTTTTACGGACTTGCTGCTCGTTGACGAAATTAATCGCACCACGGCGCGCACGCAGGCCGCGCTGCTCGAATCGATGGAAGAGCGGCAGGCCACGATTGACGGCGTTCGCTACGAACTCGGGCCGCATTTCACTGTGTTTGCAACGCAAAATCCTGTGGAATTCGAGGGAACCTATCCCCTGCCCGAGGCGCAGCTCGACCGGTTCCTGTTGAAAATTCGCATCGATTATCCTGACGCGGACGCCGAAGTTGAAATTTTAAAGCGTTTTGAAACGCTCACCGATGCTCATTTAATCGAGCAAACGCCGCTCGAACCGATTGATCCCGCGCTGCTCGCTGCCGCCAGATCTGAAATTGCGCAAGTGCGCGTCGAGCCAGCCTTGTATCGGTATCTCGTTTCGGTGATTCGCCGAACGCGTGACTGGCCTGCGCTTTCCTTAGGCGCAAGTCCGCGCGCGGCGATTGGATTGTTTTTCGTGGCCCGCGCACTGGCCGGAATGGACGGCCGCGATTTCCTGATTCCGGACGACATCAAGAATGCAGCGCCCGCTGTATTGCGGCACCGGTTGATGCTGAAACCGGAGGCCGATCTCGAGGGTGTCACTGCGGATTCCGTCATCGCTGAAATTTTGTCGGCGGTCGAGGTTCCGAAGTGAGTTCCGGGAAAACATTTATTCCGCCCGTCGTGATTGCGCGCGCGCATTCAAAAGGGCGATTCGGAATTGGCTTTGGCGCCAGATTTTTTGTGGCATTGCTGGTCGGACTTGTCTGGGTGGTTCCCGTGGCGTGGTCGCCAAAATTAATTGCGGGAATGTTTATTTGGGATGGATTGTTTTTGCTGCTGTGGCTTCAGGATTTGTTGCGCCTTCCGAAACCCGAGCAGCTCGAGCTGCAACGCGTCTGGCATGCTCCACCTTCGCTGGGAGTGCGCTCCAAAGTTTCCGTGGAATTGCGCAATTTCGGGCGGCGCGCCGTCTTCGCGCGCGTGACCGATGAAACCTCGCGTGCGCTGCGCCGCGATCCTCCTGTTATGCAGCTTGCCGCAACGGCCGGCGGGTCGGCCAGCGCGGAATACGAAATTCTGCCTGCGCAGCGGGGCGATCTTCCCATTGGTAAATCGTTTGTGCGCTATCAAAGCGCGTTGCGACTCGCGGAGCGCTGGGCCGTGGCCGAAACAGCAGCGAGCGTGCGCGTCCTTCCAAATCTTGAGCAAGCCAAACTGCAAACGCTGTACCTGATTCGCACGCGCCAGGTAGCCATGGAGCGGCGGCGCAGGCGACTGCGCGGGCAGGGCCGCGAATTTGAAAGCTTGCGCGAGTACCGCACCGGCGATGAGTTCCGCAACATCAGCTGGACGTCCACGGCGCGGCGCTCCAAGCTCATCACGCGCGTGTTTCAGGTGGAACGCAGCCAGACCGTGTGGATTGTGCTCGATGCCGGGCGGCTGCTGCGCGAGCAAATCGTGCGCGGAGAAACATCGCTGCGATTATCGAAACTCGATTACGCCGTGGACGCTGCCTTATCACTAGCGCAAGTCGCGATGCACTCCGGGGATCGCGTCGGCTTGCTCGCCTACGGCAGAAACATTCAGCAGAATCGTAATGCGGGACGCGGCGCGGCGCATCTGCACTCCATCGTCGAGTCTCTTGCGCTTGTCCACCCCGAACCGTATGAGGCCGATCATGCTCGCGCGGCACGCGCATTGCTTACCGAACAACATCGCCGCAGCCTGATCGTATGGGTCACCGATCTCGCGGAAACCGCGGGCACTCCGGACGTGGTGGAATACGCGCTACAGATGACGCGCAGACATCTCGTGCTGTTCGCGGCAATCGGCCAGCCAGACTTGAATGATCGCGTCGCGCGCCGCCCCGAGTCCGAAGAAGAAATGTTTCGTTACATCGCCGCCATAGAAATCGTGCAGCGCCGCGAACTTTTGCTGCGGCGGCTCAGGCAGCGCGGCGTCTTAGCAATGGAAATCATGCCCGGCGCGCTGGCCGCGTCGCTCGTGAATCAGTATCTCGACATTAAGGACCGCAATCTAATTTGAGCGGCGGGCTGGTGTTGTGATTTGCGAATAGTGATTTGTGAGCGGCGGGTTGTGAAAGCAATTTCAAATTTGAGATTTGAGATTTGAAATTGAAAGGCGGCATTCAAACTTCACTCACGACTTAATGTGTGCGATCAGCGACGTGGAATTGGTTTTTTGGTTTGTGATTTTAATTTGAAATTTGAGATTTGAGATTTCAAATCTGCTTTTTTGGGGCATGTCTTTACTATTCTTCATTCTGCCAAGCAGCTACTGTCTCCTAATTTTCTTGAACCACGAGTTTCTTTCTCCCGCTCAACAAATACAAAGCCAGCGCGGTAAACAGGACTGCCGAAAGCATGAATTTTAGCGGCGTGGCAATTTTAACCGGCGAAATAAATGCTTCAATCACGCCAGCCACCACCAGCAGCGGTATTGTGCCCAACAAAAGTTTCGCCGCCTGGCTTCCGGCCAGCCGCAACGAATCCTTTCGCGGCAGCATCCCTGGAAATAGAAGGCCTCGCGCAATTTCCAGCCCCGCTCCAGCGGCGATAAAGATCGCGGGCAACTCCAGCGCGCCGTGCGCCGCAACGAAATCCCAAAGCTGCAGCGCCATGCCTGCGCGAGCCGTGGCGACGGCCAGCACGCCCATCAACAGGCCATTGGTGATCAGCATCCAAATCGTTCCCAGGCCGGCGGAAATTCCCGTGGCGAACATCAGGAAGCCCACCATAATATTGTTGGTCATGATTCCAGACGCCGCCATCGGCTTCACGGCCAGGATGGAATGCGTCCACATCTCGCGCTTCTCGATGGTTTCCACCATCTGCGGCCCCAGAATTTGGTGCGCAAAACCCGGGTCGCGCAGCATCACGACAGCGCCCGCAATTCCTCCCGCGATAAAAATCAGGGCCGACAGAAACACGAGCGGAAACGTTTCTCTGAAAATTTGCGGGTACGTTTCGCGGTAGAAGCGGACAACGCCGGTCCAGTTCGGGCGCTTGCCCATGTAAATCAGATTGTGCGCGCGGGCCAAAAGTTGATTGAGATAGGACGTAAAAGGACGGCTCGTGATATCCTCGCGCACCGTTGCAAGGTCGGATGCCGTTTGGCGGTACAATAGGCCGAGTTCCTGCAACTCATCGTGGTCCAGGGCCGCAACGCCGCGCCGCCCTGAGCGGTCGACCAGCTCTTCGAGCCGGCGCCAGTTCTGCTTGCGATTTGCGAGCCATCGAGTCGAAATCATTTATGTCCTCGAGCCAATCCAGCCCAACCCCATACGATTCCGCCGCTGGCGAAAAGCTTATCATTGAAACGCCGGAACAGACGTCGATTGAATTTCCACTTGCGGGAATTGGCAGCCGGTTCCTCGCCGTGCTGATTGACACGCTGATTCAATTTGGAACTTTAATCGTGGTGGGGCTGATGTTCCTTGGCTTGGGCTACAGCGCGCGCGGAGCGCTTCGCGGCATTCCGTCCTACGCTGGGCCGTGGATCGCAGCGATTCTGATTTTCCTCACATTCCTCCTGATGTACGGATATTTCATTTTGTTCGAATCGCTTTGGAACGGGCAAACGCCGGGTAAGCGCCTGACTCACATTCGTGTAATCAAAGATTCCGGGCAGCCGATTACAGCTATAGATGCGGTGGCGCGCAATCTGCTGCGCATCGTCGACCAAATGCCTTTTGCGTATGGAATTGGCGTCCTCTGTGCGTGGATCAGTCCGCAAAGCAAACGGCTGGGCGACTATGTGGCCGGCACGGTCGTGGTGCATGAGAAGCCTTTGGAAAACGTTATCTTGCAGTGGGAGAAGCCTGACCGAACTTCGGCGCACCACTATGGCGCGAACCGGCTCACGCCCGAGGAGTTTGCGCTGGTCGAAACATTTCTCAGCCGCCGCAGTGCGCTTGAAGCGGGCGTGCGTTATGACACTGCGGCCGGCATCGTGCGGCGTATCGAATCGAAATTAACTTTTCCGCCCGAAGGAAAACCCTCAGCGGAAAAGCTCCTCGAAGAACTTTCGTGGGAACGCCGCTCCACCGCTGGGTATCATTGAGGCCTCGTCCCTATGGCAACTCCTTATTTTCGTCGCGCTCAAGACACGGAACCATGTTCACCACAAATGTGTTCCATCCCCGAGGGATATTTCCAGATGGGCTGCGACACGGGGCGCGACGACGAAAAGCCTGCGCATCGCGTCTGGGTCGATGCGTTTCAACTTGCAGCTTTTCAAACAACGAACGCGCAGTACGCCCGTTTTTTGGAGAGCATGGGCCATGCGCCGCCTTCGCTCTGGAACGATCCCGATTTCAACAATCGCGAGCAACCGGTTGTCGCGGTCTCCTGGTTTGAAGCGGATGCATATTGCCGTTGGTTAAGCGGGGTTTCCGATAAAAAGTTCAAACTTCCCACGGAAGCGGAATGGGAGCGCGGCGCCCGCGGCGGTATGGAAGGCGAGATGTTTCCCTGGGGCGATTGCCAGCCGGAAACAATTCCCAATTATGCGAACCGCTGGAGGTCAGGGCCCGAGCCTGTGGGATTGTACGCGCCAAACGCGTATGGGCTTTTTAATATGGGCGACAACGTACACGAATGGTGCGCCGATTGGTACGACGCTTCTTACTATTCCGTTTCGGTCGAGCGCAATCCGCAAGGGCCGCTCTCCGGCAGCCGCCGCGCCTCACGCGGAGGTTCGTGGCGCCATCACGTTAAAGTGACTCGGACCGCAGCGCGGTCGAGCATCCCTCCGCAGCTTAAATACGCCGATTACGGTTTTCGCGTCGCCGCAAGCCTGTAAAAATAAAATGACTGCATTTTATGTGGCATAGGCTTCAGCCTGTGGGGCGTTACTCCTTACTCGGACTAAATTCCTCAGGCTGAAGCCCACGCCACTTAAACCAGCAATCGCAATTGATTTATTTTGCGGGTGCGGCAGCCTGGTCCGGCATCGGAGAACTTTGCGCCAATACCACTTTCCAGTTGCCGTTTTGCTTGGCGAAGACTCTCAGGAAGCGTAACTCTCCGCCGAAAGGTTTGCCCTTATCCGTGCCATCCACCGTTACATGTTCCGTCAAAACGGCGACGGCTCCGTTCGCGTAAAACTGAACATGCGTTTCGCGCGGATTTAAAACTTTGAGCGTGCGGTCCGGCCTATTCAAATTTTCGAGTTGTCCCGCCTTGTCCAGCAACTTGCCCTGTGGATTGAGCGCGAAAAAATCATCCGCCAAAATTTTATCGAGGAACGCGACATCGCGATTTTCTTCCGCCTCGATATAT
>Ga0182024_10018824_pt1 | contig 12813 bp, 13 predicted proteins | sample P32metaG_FD_120480 | JGI IMG/M metagenome (GOLD analysis project Ga0182024, IMG submission 120480) | Permafrost microbial communities from Stordalen Mire, Sweden - P3-2 metaG (Illumina Assembly) | ecosystem: Environmental > Terrestrial > Soil > Wetlands > Permafrost | place: Sweden: Stordalen... | reverse complement strand
CGAAGCCATCACCCAGGCGCTCTTTCCCGGCGGGCAACTTCAGGAGCGCGTCCACGGAGCGGCGTGGTATTTCGCGCGGCACGGGTTTGAGCTGGCTGAGACGCTGGTGGAACACGCTTCCGCATCCTGCCCTTCCCACACCGCACTCTGGCTTTAGTGCACCACACGCCCCGGCGAAGCAGGATAATATTGCAGTGACTGGAGCAGCGGTCGAGATTCATAACGCAATAGAGCAGTCCAAGCCGCTCAAGCACCCTTTTTGAACCTGCAAGGAGAGAGTTATGGACCTGAAGATGCGCACACGAGAAGTGAAGGACGTTACCATCATCGATCTGACCGGGCGCCTCACCATGGGTGAATCATGCAAGGCTCTGCGCGACGAGGTGCACGACCAGCTCAGCCAGGAAAACAAGAAGATCCTGCTCAACCTGGCCGACGTCACCTATATCGACAGCGCGGGCCTGGGTGAATTGACCTCCGCCTACATGTCGGTCAAAAACCGGGGCGGTGAGTTGAAGCTCGTGAATTTAACCAAACGGGTTCATGACCTGATGCAGATCACAAAGCTGTACACCGTCTTCGAGGTGTTTGACGACGAGAAGAAGGCGCTTGCGTCGTTCGGGTCCTAGCCGTACCCATCGGTCGCGCTCATTGGTGCCGCCGCAACGCTGATTCGCGTCCTGCGGCGGCATTCCGAAGGGAACAGCTCAGAACCATGGCTCGGTTGCAACCGATGCCGCCCAATCGCGTGCCCCGGCGCGCCAAATGTTACGCCGATTTGCCTTCCGCCTCTTCCGCGGATCGCTGCTTGGCGCGATCCGCGCTCCACGCGGCGAATTCATCGTGGACGCGCGCCCCGGCTTCATGAGACGGCGATCCTTCTGCCGCATGTATTTGAGAAACTGGTCGTAACCCTCCGCGGAGCCGGCAGGCAACGGCCTCTCTTCAATCGAGCGATCCTTGCGCTTGCCCTCAAACAGCCATTGGGCCTCGAATGGCGCCAGTGCCGGCAGAGCATAGCGCACCGTGCCAAAAAAAGGGACGTATTGACGTCCGAATACCACCCCGATCAGCGCTCCGAGAAACGCAAGGTGCGTAATGACGATCATCGGGATCGGCAGAGAGCCCTATCTTCTGCTCCTCACTGACGGCAAGAGACACAAGCAGAAAGATGAGAAAGAGATGGTAAGCGATCATCAGCGGAAGGTAGGGCGTCCACGGACCATCCGGCAGAAGGTACTCCACCAGGAAGCCCGCCGCGTCGCACAGCACATAAACAACCAGCTTCACGACAACCATCGGCCCCACCGTTCTTGCCCCGGAGACAGGCAATCTGAGTTCTGGTTCGGTTGAAACATGGTTTCGAGTGATGCTATCAAAGCGAGCATGCGGCCGGCGCTTCGCCTGGCCTGCTGGGTAATCTCGGAAGCCACCTTCACTCACTGCCCCCTGTGGCCGGATCCAGCGGGGGAACAACTTGCGCGGAGGGCGGGGCATCTCATTCTACAGATTGATTTTTATTTTGAATAGTTTGCGCGAGCAGGCCTGTGCAGGTGTGCAGGCCGAGGCTGCGCAACGGGGGCTTCAAATGCATTTCATCGAAAGACTGAAGAGAGTACGGCGGTCGGGCGCATTCGCACTGGTTTGTGTCACCGCATTGGCATGCGCAGCGCTCGCGCAGGAAGCGAATCCCTCGCAGACGCCGCCGAACCAACCGCAGGATCAGACGCAACAGCCCGTGGCCATGGACCAGGTGCCGCTGTACAAGATTCAGGTTGTCCAGCGCGAGATCCTGGCCGTCAACTATTTTCATCGCCGGGGGGCGACCCGTATCGATTTTGAGGGAACGGCGCTGTTGCCGGACGCGAAGGGCACGGCGCGCGTGGATGCAAAAGGCGGCCGCACGTCCATCGATCTTGAACTTGAGGGCCTGACGCCGGCCAACGGATTCGGCGCGGAGTACCTGACCTACGTGCTCTGGGCCATCACGCCGGAGGGGCGCCCGATGAACCTGGGCGAGGTTCTGCCCACGGGTGGCAAGAACGAAGTGAAAATGACGGTGACCGCCGATCTGCAATCGTTCGGGCTCGTGATCACCGCCGAGCCGTACTTCGCCGTGACCACGCCGAGCGACCTGGTGGTGATGCAGAACGAAGTGGACAAACGCACCGAGGGGGTGTTGGAGCAGGTAACCGCGCATTATCTGCTGCTGCCGCGGGGCGCGTATGCGGAGACGGCGGGCCGGCACGCCGTGCTGCATCCAATCGGGCGCAGCGGTCATTCGCCGCTCGAGCTCTACGAGGCGCAGAACGCGATGGTAATCGCGCAGGCGGCTGGCGCTGACCATTATGCGTCCGACACTTTCGCCACCGCGCAGACCGAATTGCAGAATGCCGAGGGCGCGGACAAGAGCCGCGATCGCAAGATGACCATTACCTTCGCGCGGGAAGCGGTGCAGAGCGCGGAAGACGCGCGCATCATCACCATCCGCAAGATCAAGGAAGAAGACGCCGCCAATGACGCCCGCGCCCGCCAGCAGGCGGAGCAGGAGGCGGAGCGTCAGAAGCAAGCGGCAGCAGATGCCGACGCGCAGCGCGCGCAGGCAGAGCAGAAGGCCCGGGAGGCCGCCGCACAACAGGCCCAGGCCGAAGCCGCGGCCCAGGAAGCGCAAGCCCGCGAGCAGCAAGCCGCCGCCGCGCGTGCCGCCGCGGAGGCCCAGACCGCACAGGCGCAACAGCAGGCCCAGGCTGCCGGGCAGCAGGCCGCACAGATGCGCGAGCGGCTTCGCCAGCAGTTGAACCAGGTGTTGGAGACGCACGAGAGCGCACGCGGCCTCATCGTGAACATGCCGAACGTGCTGTTCGCGTTCAACAAGTACGAGCTCAAGCCCGAGGCCCGCGAAAAATTGGCCAAGGTCTCAGGGATCCTGCTCGCTTACCCCGACTTGAAGCTGCAGGTGGAAGGCTACACCGATAACATCGGCTCCGACGAATATAACCAGAAGCTGAGCGAACAACGCGCCGGCGCGGTCAGCGATTATCTGGTGGCGCAGGGCGTGCAACAAGGCAATATCACCGCGCAGGGCTACGGCAAGTCCGAGCCGATCGCCGACAACTCCTCTGCCGACGGACGCGCGCAAAACCGCCGCGTGCAGCTTGTGGTATCAGGAAACTCAATTGGAGTGCCGCAATCGCAACCTGGACCCGATGGTGGAACGCAGCCTGCGGGCCCGCAAACCCAGCCCGGCGCAGCGCCGCCTCCTCCGCCCAATCCGCAGGGGACCTCCAACGTGCCGCAGCAGCGCTGACAAGAGCGTGGCGGCGCCTCGATACTTGGGCGCGGGGAGGGCCGGCCTGCGGGGAAACTCGCAAGCTGACAGTCACTTAACCGCTACTCCCTGTTGCCCAATCCTTTCCTTCCTCCAGCTTCTGCCGTTACACTGTCCAGCGGGAGGATTTTCTTGGGTACGGCTACCGTTCACTACACCGCCGCTGGGGTTTCCGACCGCGGCCTCAAGCGACCCTCCAACGAAGACGCCTTCGCCTATTCTGTCGAGCACGGCGTTTACGTGGTCTGTGACGGCATGGGCGGCGCTGCCGCCGGCGAAGTTGCCAGCTCCATCGCCGTTGCCGAAGCCCTCCGCGTTCTCAGCGAGCGCTCCTCGCCGCTCCCCGCCCTGGCGGAGCAGGCGGTCAACACCGCAAACGAGGCCGTCTATTCCCGGGCGCAGCACAATGCCAACCTCAACGGCATGGGCACTACCATGGTCGCTCTCGTGGTCCAGGGCACGGAGGCCTGGGTCGTCAACGTCGGTGACAGCCGCTGCTACCGCCTTCGCGACGGCATCATCGAGCAGCTCACCCTCGACCACTCGCTCGTCGAAGAGCAGGTCCGGCTTGGCCGCATGACCCCGTCCGACGCTTTGAAATCGCCCCTGCGCAACGTCATCACCCGCGCCCTCGGCACGCAGAGTTCCGTTAGCCCGGACTGCTTTCAGCTCGAGACCGCTCCGGGCGACATCTTCCTGCTCTGCTCCGACGGCCTCACCCGCGAAGTCCCGGATGAGACCCTCCAGGGCCTGCTCTGCGTGGAAGGCCCTCTCCAGGATCGTGCCGGCAGCCTTGTTGAAGCCGCCAAACAAGCCGGCGGCCATGACAACATCACCTGCATCCTCGTTCACGCATTGGCCTGAAGACGGGGAACTCAGGAGCTAAAGCCCAGGTTCTTTGTTTGGACGGATAGCGGCGCTAGCGTTTTCGCAAGCTGTGGAGACCTTCCCGGACAGCCGGTCAGGAGACCGATGGCGCGCACCCTGCTCACCGTCTGCGGGCCTCGGCGGAGCTGCCCTCCCGCTCCACTTCTTCCACCGCGCGCCCGTACCGCCCCAGCAGCGCATTCCAGCGCACAATCGCCAGCTCCTCCAGCATTTGCAGGCCGTCGCGCAGGTAGCTGATTCGGCTGCGCGCGTCGTGCCCCCAGCTCACCGGGACCTCCGTCACGCGGTAGTGGCGTTTGCGCGCGATAAACAGGATCTCCGGGTCGAACCCCCACCGCTCGATCGTCATCAGTTGGAACACGGTCTGGGCCGCTTCGCGCGTAAACGCCTTGAACCCGCATTGGGTGTCGGCATAGGGCAGGCGCATCACCATGCGCGTCAGCAGGTTGAAGCACCGGCCGAAGACCTGCCGGTACATCGGCTGCCGGTGCGTCTGGCGGCTGGTTGCAAGCCAGCGCGATCCGATGGCGATGTCGGCTCCCTCCGCGATGGCCTTGAACAGCCGCTCCGCCTCTTCGATGGGCGCCGACAAGTCCGCGTCCGTGAACATCACGATTTCGCCCTGCGCATGCAGCAGGCCGGAGCGGACACTGTAGCCTTTGCCGCGGTTGGAGGGATTCTCCATCAGCCGGACTTCGGGAGCGGTCTGGGCGAACTGGCGCACCAGGGCGGCGGTGTTGTCGGTTGAGCCGTCGTTTACAACCACCACTTCTGCGTCCCAGCCCTGCAGCCGCACGCAGGCCACGACAGCCTCGAGCGTGGGCACGATTCGCGCCCGCTCGTTATACGCCGGGATAACGATGGTGTACTTCGGATACTGCCCCACAGCGCCTGCCCTGCCCCTTCCCGAATAGACGATGCCGCCCGCACCCGAGACTCTGGATTAGGATAACCGGCGCGGGCCGGCCCGGCCCGAAACAGGGAGCCAGGAGGGTAACTCTCCTCCAAATTACTGATCCAGAAAGGCCAAATCCACAGCACCCGTCTATTTTTCATCCCAACCCGCCCGGTTTTTGGGTATGCTTGGAAACGGAGGTCCGAGAGAGACATGACCAAGGCAGACCTGGTGGAAAAAGTAACCGGCCTCGGCGACCTGACCCGCCGGGACGGGGAGGTCATCGTCGAAACCATCTTCGATTCGGTGATTCATGCGTTGCAGGGCGGCGATAAGATCGAGATCCGCGGCTTCGGCTCGTTCCGAATCCGGCAACGGAATCCTCGCATCGGCCGTAACCCGAAGACGGGGGAGCGCGTGGAAGTCCCGGCCAAGCGCGTACCCTACTTCAAGCCATCGAAGGAGTTGCGCGACCTGGTCAATCCCTCTGAGGCCGCGCCGGTCCCGCAGGCGCAGTAAGCGCATTTCAGCGGCGAGCCTGCTCAGCAGGCCGCCGGCTGTTCCCTCCCCCGTCCCCGACGATGCGCATGATGTTCGCCGGCGGACGCTGCGCCCGCAACTCTCCGGCCATGAACTGCATATGCGGATCAATGTGCCGGAAAAAATACTTGTATCCCGCGCAAAGATAATTCAGGCCAGGCTCCCCGTCCGGAGTGGTCAGGAACCGGTGCTTCGGACACTCCCCATTGCATGCAAACCGCACGTCGCACTCGCGGCACATCCGCGGCAGCGCATCGCGCTTGGCCTGCCCGAAAGCCTTCTGCTGCGCAGTGGACACAAGCTCCTCCAGCGGAGCATCCGCGATATTCCCCAATTTGTGTTCGGGATAGACGTAGTGGTCGCAGGAGTAGAGGTCGCCGTTGTGCTCCATGGCCATGGCCGAGCCACAGGTCGGGCGAAAGACGCATAAGCTGGCCTCCATGCCCATCCAGCTCTCCAGCGCCACGTCGAACTGCTGCACAAAGATGCGCCCGACGTCGCGGCGAACCCACTCGTCGAAGATCTCGGCCAGGAACTGCCCGTAGGCAAGCGGCTCGACCGACCACTCGGTCACCTCGGCCGTCTGGGCAAAAGTCGGCTGGATCAGAATCAGGCCATCCGGGCCCGGAGCCACGGCTTTGCGCTCCACCACCGGAATGAATTGCATGAACCCGCTGCCGATCTCCTTGAGGAAGCGGTAGACCTCCAGCGGTTCGAGCGAGTTCCTGCGGTGCACCACGGTCAGCGTGTTGAAGTCGACGCCGTGCTCCTTGAGCAGGCCTATGCCGCGCATGACGCGATCGAAGGTGGGCGCCTGGCCCTTGTCCACGCGGTAGCAATCGTGCAACTCGCGCGGGCCATCGATGGAAACGCCTACCAGGAAACGGTTGTGCGCCAGAAACTCCGCCCATTCCGCATCAAGCAGCGTGCCGTTGGTTTGCAGAGCGTTGTGGATGGTCTTGCCGGCGGCATGCTCTTGCTCGAAAGCAACGACGGAGCGGAAAAAATCGAGGCCGGCCAGCGTAGGCTCGCCGCCCTGCCATGCAAATTGCACCTCGTTGCCGGGCTGCGCTCGAATGTACTGCTCGATATATCGCTCGAGGACCTCCGGCGCCATCTTCCAATGGCGCGTCTCCGGATAGAGCTTCTCTTTTTCGAGGTAGAAACAGTACTTGCAATCGAGATTGCAGATGGGCCCCGCAGGCTTGGTCATGATGTGGAAACCGCGGGCTGCCATGGGGAAGACCTCATGGAAATCATATCGGGATTATGGGTCCTGGTGAATGGGCACCACAATAATCAGAAATGATTGCTGATGTAGTTTGAGAAATCGGCGGGAGGCGCAACATCGACTTGCTGACACGTCATCGCGGACGTGAGCGGCCACTGCGTCAGGAAATAGACCGGCTGCCCCGTGGCATCGATTTGCTGTCTAAGCTGCGGAGCTTCTGTGGCGTCGTTGTAGTACGCTTCGCCGAGAATCCATGGCTTCCCCTTAAATCCCGCTGCGTTCAAAGCCGAAAATGCGGCTGCAAAATTGGCGTCGGCGTTGTCATAGAAGTGGAGATCGAAGACCGGAGGCGCCGGATTCTGCCCGTACACGGCAGATACTTCCGCCAGATGTGAAGCATCGGGAATAATCGAAAAACCGACCGTATCGCTTGTCCCATATTGCGCGATGTAGGCAGCCCACAAGATCTGAGAGTATTCGAGCATTGGCGTCAAGCTCGGTGGCGGAATACCTTCGTTCAGGAGATCTATGTGGTACTTGATCCCCGACCCCGCAATGATGGGATGGAGCGTCTGGATCAGTTCCCAATTCTCCGTGAAATAGTCCGAGCTGTAGGAGGTCCAATTGACAGGAAGGTTTGCCCCTTGAGGGTTGAAGGACACCTCAATCTCTTCAAAACCAACGCTCTTAATTTCCGCGAGCAGGTTCGTAAGATTATTAAGGAAACGCGGCGCAAGAGCGCCGCCCGTTGAGTCCATGATTGTGCCCGGTGTAAAGCTGCCGCGGCCATGGTAGATGGGGATACGCAGTCTGCGTTGCCCGTTCGAATACATTGCTTGAAGCTGTGACTTGATGGTCGCGGTCGCCGTGTCGTAGTTATAAACCACCCCATAAGTTTCCCGATTGCAGGTGGCTGCATCGATTTGATACCAGCCGTAATCGGATCCACCGCGCGCCTGGTAGACCGTCAGACTTGCCGAGGCGCTCGCGTCGCCGCAGGTAATCGAATACACGGCGGATCCGGGAACTGCGGGCGTCACCTGTTGAGTACCACTTGAAGCCACTGTGCCGCTCCAGGCGTTGCCGGCCATACAGGACGCCGCATTGCTGGAGGACCAGGTGAGCACCGTACTTTGGCCGAAGGAAATCGATGAAGGGCTTATGCTGATTGTCGCCGTGGCGCTGCCATGGCTTCCCGAGCCGCTCGACGACCCACCTCCGCCGCATCCGCCTAGGATTCCAGCCACGCATATCCCCGCGAATGCGATACGGAATCGATCATTCGATAGGACCATGGAAGCTCCCCTGCGTCCCGCCACTCAAAAAACACATGGAACCTGGCCACTGCGATGCCGGGTGGAGACCGAAGGGACGCGACGATCGTTAGCAGCTTGCCGATCGCCGCAGCGGTTTGGCACCGAGCGGTTAGTTGCATCCAGTTGAGCACATCGATGTGTGAAGTCAACCGTTTTCGCAACACTTGGCGCAAGCGAGTCAGCCCGCGATGCCGATGACGCTGAGCATGCGGCCGCAGTGGCCCTTCGATGCGCGGTGAGAGAAGAACAGCTCGCCGTGGCAAACAGTGCAACCGCCCACCATAGTGATGGCCTTCGACGGCACGCCCGCGGCAAGCAACTGGCGCCGGTTGGCCTCGGCCACATCCAGGTGCAGCGCCGGCCCGATCGGCGAGTGGCCGGGCGCGCGCTGGGTAAGAAAGAGCATCGGGTACTTCGTCCGCACCGGATCGGTCGAGTAGACCTCATGAAAGAGCTCGCGTGCGTACTCAAACTGTGACTCGAACTCCGACAGAACTTCCTCGCCCACCGGATAGCAGCAGGCGCCGATGCCGGGACCGATGGCAGCGATCAGATCTTCGGGGCGCGAGCCGAATTCAACTCTCATGCGGCCGATGCCCCTCTCAACGATGCGCTTCACGGTGCCGCGCCAGCCGGCGTGAAAGGCCGCAACCACTTTGCGTCGCCGGTCGGCCACCAGCACAGGCGTGCAGTCGGCGGTCTGCACTCCGATCAGAATGCCGCGCTCGGCGGTGATCAGTCCATCGCCGCGGCAGGGACCGCCGGCAGAATCGGCGCCGGCCACGCGCACCAGGCCGGAGTGGAACTGCTTGAGCGTCACAATGGGTGTATCCGCGCTGCCGGTGATGGCTTCCGCCAGGAGCCTGCGATTCTCCAGCACGTTCTCGCGCTCGTCGTCCGCGGTAAAGCCGAGGTTGAGCTCGCCCGCCGCGTCTTCCGGCGCATAACAGAGTGTGAGGCCGCCGCGGCGCGTGCTGAACCCGTGCCAGAGCCAGCGAATCGAACCCCAGGCCGGCGCCGCAACCCACTCGACCCCATTCGCCGCGTGGCGCGGCTGAACGGGCCGGGGGCGAATCTCTTCCGGCGTGCGCTCCTGAAAGCGGGCGCGGCGGGCAGCTCCCGCGGGTTTTCCTCGAGCGTGGCGCACAAGCCCGGCATTCTGGAACAGAGCGTCGATCGCCTGCAAATCCGCGGCGTCATCCTGCGCTGGCGACAAAGACACCGGCGACTCCGGGGTCTGGCCTGGAGTGGAGATGGGGCGTGGTTTTCGCGGGGAGCGCGCGGAGAAAACCATCTCTTTCATTCTAGCGATGTATCAGAGCGAAGGGCAGGAAGAGGACGCACCCTGGAAAGCAGTTGGGCCTGCCTTCCGGCAGGCCCGCTTGAGAGGCGTTGTTTGGAGGGGGATCCTGGAGGGAGTTTGGAGAAGGGGTCCCGGAAAAAACCGGAACCTTCAAAGAGGAAGGAACACCTGCTTTGGTGGGTCTTAAATCGGGGAAGCCTCTGCGTGTTATTACCTTTGACGCCAGCCTCCAGGGATTGGTTGCTTTTTTCTTTCTGAGAATTTCCACATACCGGGATGTTGCCCATCCGAGCACGGGGAATCGAATTAAGTTGCACAAAAGAGACGGACTTGTCACGCTTGAAGCATGAAGCGCTGGCAGTGGCTCGCCTTGATTATCGCCCTTCTTGCGGTAGGGTGGTACTTCTATTTCTACCGCGGCGGGCTGCGGAGAGGCATCGTCCACCCAGTCGCTGACAGCGCCAACTCCGAACTGACCGGCTATCAGCCCGCCAACATCAACTGGCAGGCCATCGAGCGGCAGCAGGACGGCTTCAAGCTGGACATGCCGTCCGGCCCCAGGCAGTTGGAGGTGCCGGCATACAACGAGAAAGGCTCATCTGAGCCGGTCCAGATGCTGTTCTCCGATCCGGACGGGGCGACCACTTACGCCGTCACCTGGGAGGACAACCCGCCGGTGGCGCGAGCGAACGATCGGGTTCCCGACCGGACACTGGAGGCCGCGCGCGACGGGATGGTGGCGCGGACGCAAACGTCCATCATGACGCAATCGCGGCCCACTGTGGCGGGGTTTCCGGCCCTCGACCTGATGGCAAAAAACAACGGCGGCGGCATCCTGGATGCGCGGCTGATCTACGTGCATCACCGGCTGTATACGCTGATTGCCACGTTTCCATCCTCTGGCGCGCGGCGGGAACAGGATGTGGTCCGGTTCTACAACTCGTTTACACCGCTGGTTCTGGGCACGTCGAAGACGGGAAGCTGACAGCCTGCGGCGAGAGTCTGGCTTTGAGAGGGCACGGCGTTAGCCGCTGAAGGAATGGTTCTTCGCCGATCTCCATTTCTGCCACAGGCTGCTAACTTTTTTCTGACGGGCGCGCAGCCTTCTCAACAAAATAAGTAATCAAGCCGACAGGCAGAAACCGCACCAGCAATGCGGTGAAACGGCCGCTTGCATACGGAATAACGGTGCGCTGCCCGCGGGCGAGCCCGGCGATGCCGATGCGGGCGACGTCCTCCGCGGACTGCACGTTGCGCTTGAGTGCGTGGGCACGGGCAACGTCAAAGAACTCGCTCTCCGTGCTTCCAGGGCAGAGCGCGGTCACTTTCACGCCGAAGCGCGCGACCTCCTGGGCGAGTCCGAGAGCGAAGAAGCGGTCGAAGGCCTTGGTTGCGGCGTACGTGGTGATGTACGGGACGGGCTGGAAGCTTGCGGTGGAAGCGGTAATGAGGACCCATCCGCGGCGGCGCTCCGCCATGCGCGGGACGAACCGGCGCGCGATGCTCACCACGGCCTCGCAATTCACGCGGACCTGGTTCAACTCCTGATCGATCGGGTTGGAGTAGAACGCGCCGTACTGGCCCAGGCCGGCGTTCTCGATGAGGATATCGACAGCGATGCCCGCACCTTCGGTCGCGTCGTAGATCTGCTGCGGCGCGGCAGGATCGCCAAGGTCCGCCACCACAGTGCGCACCTCCGCACCCTTCGCGGCGAGTTCTGCTGCCAGCGCATCCAGGCGATCTCGGCGCCGTGCGGTGAGGATCAGCTTTGCGCCGTGCGATGCGAGTTCGCGTGCAAGAGCCGTGCCGATGCCCGCGCTGGCGCCGGTGACAAGTGCCCATCTGTTGCGGAAGTCGCTGGTGGATGCCATGGCGACCAGAATAGCGGAGTTGGCTTGACACTCCGGTGCGGCAAAGCATGTGATTCTGAGTGAATGGATAAGGCCAGATGGATCTGGGCGCGGGAGAAGGCCCTGAGCAACCTCCGGAAACACGGGATCGCCTTTCCAGAGGCGGCACTCGTTTTCGAGGATCCCCTGCACATGTCGCGGCTCGATCCTCATTCCGATGGCGATTGATGGCAAACGGTAGGTCATGTTGGACCGTTTCTCGCGTTCGTCGTACACACTTTGCCGGTAAAATGGAAGTCGGAAGGGTTGCTGGTTGGCCGAATCATCGGCGCTAGAATCGCAACTTCCTTCGAGAGGAGGGCCTATGAAGAGGGAGAATTCTAATTCACTGAACGCCGAACAGACTGCACGACTTGCCCGACTCTCGGCTCTGCCCGACGAGGCCATCGACACGGCCGACATACCGGAGGTCCGCGACTGGACAGGTGCGCGCCGAGGCCTGTTTTATTTCGGAGCCTCGGCTGGGGACAAAATCACGGTGGCTCTTGACGCCGAAGTCGTGGACTGGTTTGAGGGGAATGGCGCTCCGGGCGAGGACTTCGAATCCAGGATCAATCGCGTTTTGAGCGAACATGTCGCCGAGCGGACGCGAAAGGCGAGCTAACGCGATTCCGCCCCCCCTGCGCGGCCTCTTCTTGTCCACTTGCTCATTCTTCTCCACGCGCAGCGCCATGGCATGCGAGTTCGCGTGCAAGAGCCGTGCCGATGCCCGCGCTGGCGCCCGTGACGAGTGCCAATCGGTTGCCGAAGTCCCTGGTGGATGGCATGACGGGTTCAGAATACCGCTGCCGGCCAATCCCGCCCACTGTGTCATGAATCTGTCCTGTGTAAGGAAATTCACCATATAATGTAAGGAAGGAGGACCCATGCCCTCGAGCGCCGGCCATCCGTCCGCCACCACTCTGGAAGCCACGGTCACTTCCAAAGGGCAGGTCACTCTGCCCAAAGAGCTGCGGAACCATCTGGGCATCCAAACGGGCAGTAAAATTCGCTTCAGCATCTCGCATCTTGCCCCCGTCACAGTCGAGCCGGTGCTGTATGACCTCGAAGACTTGTGGAGGATGGCCGATCAAGGCGCCAAGCCCCGAACTCCCATGACTTTCGAAGAAATGAATGCTGCCAAGGTCCGGAGGAAATGGTAGTGCTCGCGGCCGATACCAACGTGTGGGCACGGGCCTACCTGAACGACGACGCCGTGCAGGCGGCGAAAGCCCGATCCGCCCTCGCGCGGGCTCGCTCGGAGGAAGGCGTATTTGTGCCTCTCCTTGTGCTTGCCGAGCTGTCTTGGGTGCTTCGTGGCCGGTGGGAGCGAGAAAGAGTTCTGAATACCCTTGAGGGTATGCTCCAAACGCACGGTGTATCCGTCGAGTCTCCGGCCCTGGTGCGGCGGGCTTTGGAGGCT
>Ga0182024_10018823_pt1 | contig 12813 bp, 8 predicted proteins | sample P32metaG_FD_120480 | JGI IMG/M metagenome (GOLD analysis project Ga0182024, IMG submission 120480) | Permafrost microbial communities from Stordalen Mire, Sweden - P3-2 metaG (Illumina Assembly) | ecosystem: Environmental > Terrestrial > Soil > Wetlands > Permafrost | place: Sweden: Stordalen... | reverse complement strand
AGAATCACGCCCTGCGCATCCACGAGCGAAAGGTCGCTGCCCGTGCGAAGAAACGCTACCGGCGTGCGCTCCACAATCTCCACGCGAATATGATTCGGCATCACGCGCTGCACGTGAGCCTGCTCGACCCACGGAAGGGATTCGAGCGACTCGCGGCGCTCGGTCAACGGCACGCGCACCACGCTGCGGCCCATGTCGGCTGAAAACTTTTCCGTGACGGCATCCGCGGGAACGAACCGGTTGCCTTGAATCTCAATTTGTTCCGCGCTCCGCAGTTGAACGTCGGGGGAATATAGCAGGTACGCGGCAGCTTCGTATATCGCGAACCCGGCAATTAGCGCGGCCATGCTTCCGACCAGAATGCGCCGGTATAACGGCCATGTTTTGCGGCTGAATTTGCGCTTGCGTATCTCCACCGGCTTTTGGCGGCGGAGATACTTCGGCTCGTCTTCAGCCAGTGCATCCGCGGGAAGATAATCGGGTTCTGCGCTCATTGTTCCTTCCACACTATGACTTCTTCTTCGAGTTCAATTCCGTATTTCTCGCGCACGCGGCTTCGAACGTCCGCAATCAATGCGAGCATATCGGACGCGGTCGCGTGTCCCGCGTTAATGAAAAAATTGGCGTGGCGGTCGCTCACACGGGCGTCACCGACCGAGTGGCCCTTCAGCCCAAGCTCATCGATCATGCGCCCCGCGGAACCGCCGGGAGGATTCTTGAAAATACAGCCTGCGCTTTTTTGATTGAGCGGCTGACTGGCTCGCCGCTTCTCATTGCAGATGCGAATTCCTTGCAGTATCTCGCTATACGATTTGGACGGAAGTTCCAGTCGCACCGTCAGCATAATATCATCGAGCGCAAAAGATGTATGCCGGTATTCGAAATTTATTTCAGTCCCTCGCAGTGTTTCAATCTGACCGGTCGCCGCCCGGTAGATTTTTACCTCGCGAACGTAGGTTCCAATCTGCGTCCCGTAGGCGCCGGCGTTCATCCGCAGCGCGCCTCCGATCGAACCGGGCACGCCGATCAGCCCTTCCATGCCGCCCAGGTCGTGCTTGGCGCAAGTGGTCACCGTGCGGCCGAGGTCCGCCGCGCAGTCGACGAACACATTGTTGCCCTCGAAGCGCACATCCGGATCCTGTCGCGCTAGTTGCAAAACGACCCAGGGAAGTTCGCCATCCGGCAAAAGTACGTTGCTTCCGCCGCCGAGAAAGCGGTGCGGAACTTTTTTCTCTTTTAACAGTTTAATAAGGCCGGGGAGGGATTCGTGCTTGTGAATAACCAGAACATCGGATGTGCCGCCGATTTCGAGAGAAGTTTTCTGCGCGAGCGACACATCCGGCTTGTGCTCGACGCCCAGAGCGGCGATGGCCGCCAGCAAATTGGAATCGCTAATCCTCATGATGCAGGGACACCCTTGCTCCCAAAAGTATCGCCAGTTCGCCCGGCGCGCGGCTTACATTTCCCGCGCCGATCGTGAGAATGGCATCGCCCGGCTTCGCCGCGCGCAGCAATTCTTCAATTCCTTCTTGCATCGAGCTGCGATACACAACATTCTTATGCCCAGCCGCGAGAATCGCTTCCGCAAGCGCTGGCCCGCTGACGCCTGGAATGGCTTGCTCGCCCGCGGCGTAGATGTCCATCAGGACGAGCATGTCCGCCTGATTGAACGCGCAGCAAAATTCATCCCACAAATGTTTGGTACGCGAGTAACGGTGCGGCTGAAAAAGAACCAGGACGCGGTCGAAGTGGCAGCCGCGCGCGGCTTCCAGCGTGGCGCGAATTTCCACAGGATGGTGGCCGTAATCGTCGATCAGCGTGATGCGATCGATTACGCCCTTCACGTCAAAGCGGCGACCTACTCCCGCAAATTCCTCAAGGCCCACGCGAATCAATTCGGAAGGCACGTTCAAATAAAGCGCGACCGCTGCGGCGGCGGCTGCGTTGCGCACGTTGTGAATTCCCGGAGGCCCGTTCAAATGAAATTTTCCGAGGTCGTCGCCGCGATACGTCAGCCGAAACTCACTCTGAATCCCCAGGAGTTCGATGTCGCTGATCACGAGGTCAGCCTGGCTGGAAGTGCCGTAAGTAATGATAGGACGTTTCACATTCGGAATAATGGCCTGCACGTTGGGTTCATCGAGGCACAAAACAGCAGCGCCATAAAATGGAACACGATTGACGAACTGCGTGAAAATATCCTGAATTTCTTCCAGCGTCTTGTACGTATCCAGATGCTCGCGGTCGATCGTCGTTACGACGGCCACTACTGGCGCGAGGAGAAGAAACGTGCGGTCGCTCTCATCGGCTTCCACGACCATATATTCGCCGCGTCCCAAGCGTGCGGTTGAGCCCAAGTGGTTCACTCGGCCGCCAACGACAAACGTGGGATCAAGCCCGGCAGCAGCCAGCACGCTGGCCGTCATCGATGTGGTTGTAGTTTTCCCGTGCGCACCTGCGATGGCGATTCCGTATTTCAGGCGCATCAATTCCGCAAGCATTTCCGCGCGCGGGATCACCGGAATTTTCAGCCGATGCGCTTCCACGATTTCCGGATTGTCGGCGCGTATCGCGGAGGATACGACCACGACGTGCGCCCCTTGCACGTGTTCGGTCCTGTGCCCTTCAAAAATATCGGCGCCCAGATTCAGCAATCGTTCCGTGATGGGAGTGGATTTTGAATCGGATCCCGAAACTGAGTAGCCTAGCGTAAGCAATACTTCGGCAATCCCGCACATTCCGATTCCGCCAATGCCAACGAGATGAATGCGTTTGAAATTGCGAAAGGTAACCATCATTCCCAAACCATCCCTTCGATCAGGTCCACGATTTCCTGCACTGCGTGCGGCTTCGCCAGATGCCTTGCGACTGCCGACATCGCCTGCAATTCCGCGGGATTGTCGATCAATCCAAAAATTTCATGCGTCAGCGTTTCCGCGGTGAGCCGGGGCTCCGGGATTAATTTTGCAGCACCTGCGTGTTCCATTTCCTGGGCGTTGCGCAATTGGTGACTATCCGTGGATGCGCCGAAGGGGATGAAGATGGCGGCTCGACCGGCGGCGGCCACTTCCGCTGCCGTGATGGCACCCGCGCGGCAGACAATCAAGTCGGCCTGCGCAAATCTCTCCGACATGTTTCCGATGAAGGGCAAAACCTCCGCAACAATTTCACGCTGCGCGTATGCGGCGCGCACATCATTATAATCGCGTTCGCCGGTTTGGTGAACAATGCAGATGCGATTTTTTTGCGCGGCAAGAATTTCGGCGGCCTCGATCATCGTGCGATTGATGATTCGCGCGCCCTGGCTGCCGCCCGTAATCAGAATATGAAACGGCTCTTTTAAAGATGGCGGCGGAATTTCAAAAAATTCGGGACGCACGGGAATTCCAGTGAGCGTGGCTTTCTTTCCCCACAATTTCGTTGGGGCTTCGTACGCCGTGGCAATGCGCGTAGCCATGCGCGCAAGCACGCGATTCGTGAATCCTGGCTCCGCGTTTGGCTCGAACACCATCGTTGGCAACCCGCTCATCGCGGCGGCAAGCATCATGGGGCCCGCTGCGTATCCTCCCACACCGAGCCCCGCGACAAACTTGTGCCGGCGCAAAATCGAAATCGAATCCTTCATTGCCGGAGCTAGTTTCGCCGTATTGCGCATAAGTTTCAGACCGCCAATCCCCTTGAGCCCTGCGGACCGAATCGTCTCCAGCAGAAACCCGGCCTCAGGCACCAGCCGCGCTTCCATCCCGCGTTGCGTTCCGACGAACACGACTTCCCTTTCTCCTTCTCGCGACATCCATTCCCGCCCTATAGCGAGAGCCGGAATCACATGGCCGCCCGTCCCGCCTCCGGCAATCAACAGCTTGCAGCTTCGATTTTTCTCGCGCGTCACCTGGCGGCCACCCTTATCTGCTCGAAACATCACCATTCGACAGCCTTTGTAGCGCCGGCGTCTCGCCGGCAGTTTTGCTGTAGCGATGGCGAAAAACTCCCGGCGAGACGCGCTACACAGAGCTATTCCGCCTGCCGGCTGATATTCAAAAGAATGCCGGTCGAAAGCAGCATCACCAGCAGGCTCGATCCGCCATAGCTGATGAACGGCAGCGGAATTCCTTTGGTTGGCATCATGCCGAGCACCACGCCAAGATTGATCATCGTCTGGCTCAGGATCATCACTGTGATGCCGAGCGCGGCGAGCCGCCCGAAATCGTCCGTCGTTTTAAAAGCCGAACGCATTCCACGCCAGCCGTAAACCACAAACAATGCCAAGACAATCGCTCCGCCGATGAATCCCAACTCCTCGCACAAAACGGCAAAAATAAAATCGGTGTGCGCCTCCGGCAAATAAAATAATTTTTGTTTGCTCTCCATCAGGCCAACGCCAGTGAAGCCGCCCGATCCCACCGCGATCAGCGATTGCATCAGCTGAAACCCATGGCCCTGCGGGTCGGCCGTGGGATTCAGGAATGCAATGACGCGTTCGTAACGGTAAGACACGCGCACGATCAGCAAATAAATAATCGGAAGCGCCGCGAGCCCCGCGCCGATGATGTATTTTCCATTCAGCCCGGCCACATACAGCATCGCCACCGCGATGATGAAAATTTCGACTGCCGTTCCAAGGTCCGGCTCAATCACCACCAGCCCAACTAAAACGAGCACCGGAACGATGGCCGGAATAATCGTGTGCTTCCAGTCGTTCATGCCAAACCCATCCGGGCGGCGGCGCATTTCCAAAAACCACGCCAGATAAAAAATCACGGCGAGCTTGGCCAACTCCGATGGTTGCAAGCTGGCGGGACCGATGCGAATCCAGCGATGTGTGGCATGCGATTTATCCAGAAAGAAAACGCCCGCGAGCAGGGCGAGCACGCCGAACAGCACGGAGAAAATGACCGCCGGCCGCCGCAATTGCCGATAATCCAGATTCATCACAGCCATCATTCCGCCAAGGCCGCACGCCAGCCACAAAAGCTGGCGCAGCAAAAAGTGCGAGCCGTTACCATATTGATCGCGCGCCATCACAGCGGAAGCGCTGAACACCATGATCGCGCCAACCAGGCACAGGGCCAGCGTCGAGCCGAACATCCAACGGTCCGTTTGCAGTTGCCGGGGCATGTTTTAAAGAAAGCCTTTCGCGCGACGATTTTTACGCCGCGTGCAATTTTTCAAGCTCGCGGACGAGTTGTTTGAAAACGCGTCCACGGTGTTCATAATTTTCAAATTGATCGAAGCTGGCGCAAGCGGGCGCGAGCAGCACCGTGTCGCCCGGTTTTGCGTGCTGCGATGCGTGTTCCACAGCCCGCTCCAGCGTTTGCACCCGCTCCACGGGAATGGCGCCGGCGAGATCGGCTTCAATCTTGTCCGCGGCGCTGCCGATCAGGAGCGCCATACGCGCGCGACTGCGAAGTGTTTGCCGCAAAATTTTGTAATCGCTGCCCTTATCCTTGCCGCCAAGAATCACGAGCACGTTGCCGGGAAACGCGTCGAGCGCTTTCAGCGTGGCATCGACGTTCGTCGCCTTGGAATCATTGAAATATTCCACGCCGCCAATCGTGGCCACGTATTCGATGCGGTGCTCGACTCCGGCAAATGTCCGCACGCCCTCGGCAATCGCACCGGGTTCGACTCCCGCAAGTCTTGCGGCAGCGGCGGCCGCCAGGACATTTTCCATGTTGTGGCTTCCGCGCAGACCAATGATTTTGCGATTGAGCAGAACGGTTTCCTCGCCGTCGCATCGAAAAATAATTTCATCGCCGCGAACGTAGCAGCCGCTAGCCACTTGCTTCTCGCGGCTGAACCAAAACACTCGCGGTCCGGTGGGCGCATATTGCGGCGCCACCGTATCGTCGGCGTTGATAATGGCGGCATCTTCCGGCATTTGATTTTCAAACATGCGCGCTTTCGCCGCCGCATAGGATTCGACCGATCCGTGCCGGTCCAGATGGTCCGGCGTAACATTCAGCAACACCGCAATATTCGGGCGAAACGTGGAAATAAATTCGAGTTGAAAGCTGCTGGCCTCGACCACCGTGAAACTCCCATCGCTGGAAATATCCACGCGCGAAATCAGCGGCGTGCCGATATTTCCCGCCACCTGCACGGGCAGCCCCGCGGTTTCAAGGATGTGTCCGATCAGCGACGTAGTGGTCGTTTTTCCGTTCGAGCCCGTAATGCAAATCAGCCGACCGCGCAAAAAGCGCCAGGCCAGTTCAATTTCGCTCCACACCGGAACGCCGATGGCGCGAGCAGCAGCAAGCGCGGGCATCATCGGCGGAACGCCCGGGCTCGGCACAATTAAATCCTGCTGCACAAAAGTTTCCGCCTGGTGCGCGCCAAGTTCGAGTTTCACTCCAGCCATGCGCAATTTCTTCGCGGCTTCCGCAATTTCGGGCTCACTTCTGGACTCGGTGGCCGTAACACGCGCCCCGCGCTCCGCGCAGAAAAGCGCCGTGGCGATGCCCGTGCGCGCGAGCCCTACGACGAGTACCTTTTTGCCAGCGAGTTCGATAACCGGTTTCACGCGCTACCTCAATTTAAGCGTCGTCAGTGAAAACAATGCAAAAACCAACGCCAGAATCCAAAACCGCACAATCGTTTTCGATTCGCTCCATCCGCCCAATTCAAAATGATGGTGCAGCGGCGACATTCTAAAAATGCGCTTGCCCGTCAAGCGAAAAGACAAAACCTGCAAGATGACGGAAGCCGCTTCCAGAACAAATACGCCGCCAACAAAAAACAAAAGAATTTCCTGCTTGATCGCCACGCCAATCATGCCGATCGACCCGCCCAGCGCCAGCGAGCCAACATCTCCCATAAAAACTTCCGCAGGGTGCGCGTTGTACCAGAGAAATCCGAGCGACGATCCGACAAGCGCGCCGCAAAAAATGGTGAGTTCGCCAACCTCCGGAAGATGCTGCAGGTCAAGGTAAGCCGAAAATCGCGCGTGGCTCGTTACATACGTCAAAACCGTCAGCGCGCCAGCGGCGACAACGACGCAGCCAATCGCCAGGCCATCCAGCCCATCCGTGAGATTTACGGCGTTCGACGAGCCCACAATAACCAGCGCGACAAAGATTAAAAATGGCACGTAGGAAAACCACCAGCCATAGTTCGAATTTAGAAGCGAATGGATGACCAGGTCCGGATGGAAATTTTTGAAAAAGGGAACACTTAATTGCGTGGAGTACGTTCCGTTCGTTGTGAGCGAAAGCAGCGCCACGGCCACTGCGCAGCTGGCAATCACTTGATAGGCAAATTTCAGTTTCCCGGTTAATCCAAGATTTCTCTTCTTCACCACCTTGTTGTAATCGTCGATGAAACCGATCGAGCCAAAAATGAGCATGGTGAAAATAGCCAGCCATACGAAGGAATTTTGAAGGTCGCCCCACAGCAGCGTGGGAATGACGGTGGAACCCACGATCAGCACGCCGCCCATCGTCGGCGTTCCGGCCTTGGCCTGATGACTCTTGGGCCCTTCTTCGCGAATGAACTGCCCAATTTGCAACTGCCGCAAACTGCGAATCACCCACGGCCCAAGCACGAGTGTGATCGACAACGCAGTGAGACTCGCGAGCGCCGTTCGCACCGTAATGTACCGGAATACGTTAAGCGCGTGAAAATAGCGCTGCAGTAAATCGTAAAATAGATACAGCAGCATTTCAGGCGCGCTCCCTGGGCGCGCCATTCGCACCGGAAACAACAGGTTCTGACTGCGTGCGTGCGAATTGGGAATCGAGCGCTTCCACAATGCGTTCCATTTTTACGCCGCGCGAACCTTTCACCAGCAAGAGGTCTCCCCGCTTCATTAATTTTTGAATAAACTCGCCGGCTTCTTCGGACGACGCGCAAAATTTTGCCTGCGCCGCCGGATGCCCTGCTTCCATTGCACCGCGCACGAAACTTTCCGCATCGCCGCGCACGCCAATGATCCACGAAAGTTTTCCGGTCGCTGCCGCTGCGCGCCCAGCTTCGCGATGCAGTTCCGCGGACCCGGCGCCAAGCTCCAGCATTTCACCTGCCGCGAGAATGTGGCGGCCTTCCGCCGGTGTGCTCGTCAGCAGCTCGATCATCGCCCGCAGTGCGAGCGGATTCGAGTTGTAGCAATCGTTGATCACCGTAAATCCAGCCTCATATTGCAGAATGCGCCCGCGCATTCCAGTAGCTTCGAGTTTCGGAAACACTTCGCGCGCCTCGGCCACGCTAATTCCCCACACGCTGGCCGCCGCAAGAGCGCAGAGCGCATTGGAAATATTGTGCCGCCCGGCGAGAGGCAAGCGCAGACGTTCGCGGCCGGACGCTGAAATAAAATCGAACTCAGTGCCGTCGAGGCCACGATCCTCAATATTTTCCGCGCGGAAATCGGCGCGTTCCTTCACGCCGTATGTAATGACTCGCCCCGGCGCAACATTGCGGAAGCCAGCCACGCGCGCATCGTCCGAATTCAATACGGAAACGCTATCCCTCCCGGTGAGACCTTCAATTAATTCCCGCTTGGCCAGCGCAATTTCATCAACCGACGCGAAAAATTCCAGATGCACTGGAGCTACGACGGTCACCGCGCCCACATCCGGCCGCGCAATTTCCGCCAAACGTTTTAATTCGCCGGCGTGCGACATTCCCAGTTCCACCACGGCGGCTTCATCCGTTTCTTCCAGACGCAGCAGTTGCAGTGGAAGTCCGAACTCATTGTTCAGATTGCCTTCCGACTTCAGCACACGGAACCGCGCCGCAAGCAATGCCGCCAGAATTTCTTTCGTTGTGGTTTTTCCGGCCGAGCCCGTGACGGCTGCCACTCGCCGTCCCCACCGCGTTCGAACGGATTGTGCAAGGTTCTGGAGCGCGAGGAGCGTGTCTGGAACTGCGAGAAGTTTTTCGCGGATGGGTTCCGCATATTGAGGCAAGCAATCTTGCGCCACGACGCACGCCAGCGCGCCAGCGCCGAGAGCCTCGGCAACGTAGCTGTGTCCATCATGACGCGGTCCGTGTATCGCGATGAATAGTTCGTCGCGAGCCACGGTGCGAGAATTAATCGAGACACCGGCCAACCGGGCCACGGGGGCGACGCCTCCGGGCGGTGTAACTCCCAGAGCGCGAGCCACTTCTTCAACCGTCCACCGCATAGCTTCCTCAAGGGGCTGGGTTTCACTGGTTTCGTTTCACCCTTGGTTCAGTGTCCCTTACGAATAAAGAGCACGTTCCGTTCCGAAAGCGCGCAGTTACATTTCCAGACAGCGGCGCAAGGCGTGTCACGCCCAACAAAATGGGAAAACTTTAATCCCCATACCCACGTTTGCTAAGAATGTGTTGCGCCACCGCGCGATCATCAAATTCGATCGTTCGGTCGCGCAATACCTGGTAGGTTTCATGTCCCTTGCCGGCGAGGAGCACGATGTCTCCAGCGCGTGCCTCGTCCAGCGCCATCTCGATCGCTTTCTGGCGGTTTGGCTCAATCAGCAGCTTCGCTTTGGTGCGCTGCGCTCCGACAATGACGTCATTGATGATCAGGAGTGGATCTTCACTTCGAGGATTATCCGACGTCAGCACGACGACATCGCTCGCGCGGCCCGCGGCTTCTCCCATCAAGGGGCGCTTGGTGCGGTCGCGGTCGCCGCCGCATCCGAAGAGCGTAATGATGCGGCCAGTCGAGTTGAGTTCCCGCGCCGTGGCCAGTAGATTACGCAGCGCATCGTCCGAGTGCGCGAAATCCACAACCACCAGAAAAGGTTGACCGGCTTCGATGCGCTGAAAACGGCCGGGCACAGCCGCAAGCTGCGCAATACCCTTGGAAATCACTTCCGCTGGAAGGCCCAGCGCCACAGCCGTCGCGGTTGCCGCCAGAATGTTGTAAACATTGGGCCGACCAACCAGTTTGGATTGAATCTCAATTTTTCCTGCGGGAGTTTCCGCCGTGAATTCGATTCCGGAAAGCGTAAGCACCGGCTTTCGCGTGGTCACGTCCGCGCCCGGTTCGAGGCCATAGGTCAGCGTTTGCGAGGCGAGACCCGCAAGCCTTTGCCCGTATTCATCGTCGCGATTGATTACGCCCACGCCTGGCGCCGCCGCTCCTGTGCCCTCAAACAATCTTCGCTTTGCCGCGAAGTACTCTTCAAATGTATTGTGGTAATCGAGATGATCTCTTGTGAGATTTGTGAAAATCGCCACCGCGAATGGGCATCCCCACAAACGATCCATCGCCAGCGCATGCGAACTCGCTTCGAGCACCGCGTGCGTGCCTCCCGCGCGAACAATTCTGGCCAGATATTCCTGCAGATCGAGCGATTCAGGCGTGGTGTTCGGCGCAGGAAGAATTTCGCGCACCAACCGGTACTCGATCGTGCCCAAGAGGCCCACTTCGCTTCCCGCCGCACGCAAAATCGAATCCACCAAAAAGGAAGTTGTGGTTTTGCCGTTCGTCCCTGTCACGCCAATCAGTTTCAGAACTTCAGCGGGGCGTCCATAATAATTCGCGGCGGAAATCGCCATTGCTTTGCGCGCATCCGCAACCTGTATCCACGGAAATTCCGGGGAAAGCGTTTCAGGTTTCGCTTGCTCGCTGAAAATCGCGGCTGCTCCGCGACCCACGGCATCGGCCACAAAATGATTGCCGTCCGCTTTTTCTCCGTGGATGGCAACGAATAAAGTGCCGTGCGTCACCTGCCTGCTGTCGTACGCGATTTCCAGAATTTCCAGGTCGCCGTGGGCAGACGCAGCACGCGTTTCGATTCCTCGCAACAACTTTGCCAGGCGCACTGCCGTCCGAACTACTTTTGCTTGAGCCACGCGAGCGTCGCTTTCTTTGCTATCCGCCACAGATCCTGCCTTCGCCGTCATTTTAATTTTCCCCGCGCCGACGCCGATAAAAGCGATGCGGAGCGAGCGAACTGCACGGTGATCCGATTTCCACGGCGAACCATCGCTCCTGGTTCGGGCGATTGTGCCGTCGCCACGCCCGTTCCAACCAAAACGGGAGTCAGCCCTAATTTCAAGCACTGTTCGGTCACTTCTCTCACTGTCTCCCCAACCAATTGCGGCGCCGGAATTCCTTCGCCCTCGGCGAGTTCCACCGTGGGCGCAGGAGTAGCGGGAGCCGAGTTCGAAGCCGGTGGCGCCGGATCATCAAACGCTCCGGCGGTGGACGTCTGAACGGGTTCGAAGTCGCTGGCATCCGACAGATTCTCATCCTTTTCACGCGCGGCTTGCATGCGGCCGGCGCGCAGCGTTTCCGCAGTCACAGGAATGTCTCGCGGCACATCCATATAGGCGAGCACTTGCTGGGCCACTCGCTTGAACACGGGCGCGGCCACCATGCCGCCCTCATGCCCACCCGACGGTGAATCGAGTTGCACCAGAATGGTCAGTGCGGGCGTGTTGATGGGCGCGAATCCCACGAACGAAGCAATCAGGTCATGCGTGGAATAGCGGCCCGTTTCGGGATCGTATTTTTGCGCCGTTCCCGTTTTTCCCGCCGAAGTGTAGCCTTCCAGGATCGCTCGCTTTCCTGTCCCGTTCAGCACGACGCCCTCGAGCATGCGGCGCATGGACGCAGCCGTCGTTTCTTTGATGACTCGGCGCGGAACTTGTTGCGAGTCCGCCGGCTCGGTCAGTTGGTTCCCGCGCTGCAAACCTCGCACCACGTGCGGCCTGATAATCAAGCCGCCATTCGCGATCGCCGACACCGCCGAAATCATTTGAATGGGCGTCACGCCAACTTCCTGCCCCATGGAGATAGAACCGACTGAAACCGGAGTCCAATTTTCCAGCCGCCGCAGCTTTCCGCGACTTTCTCCCGGCAAATCAACACCCGTCGGTTGGCCGAAACCAAACGCGCGAATGTAGTCGTAAAATTTTGGCGCGCCCAGCCGCAAACCAAGTTTGATCGCGCCGACGTCGCTCGAATTGGCAAGAATCTGCGAAACCGTGAGCATTCCATATGCCTTGTGATCTCGAATGCGATGGCCGGCAATGTAGATCGCTCCATTCTGGCAATCGACCACTTCATCTGGATTCGTAATTCCCTGATCGATGGCAGCCGATAGCGTCACAATTTTAAAAACCGAACCGGGTTCATACAGAGAACTCGTAGCACGGTCGATGCGCGCTTCAGGAGCGCTGTCTTTCGCCGCATTCGGATTAAACGTGGGCCAGTTAGCGACGGCGAGCAATTCACCGGTATTCGGATTCTGCACAATAACGGTGCCAGCCTTGGCGTGCGTTTCCGAAATAGCCTGCGCCAATTCCTTTTCCGCGATGTACTGAATTTTTTCGTCGAGTGTGAGCACCACGCTCGAATTCGTGTCCGGAGCTTTTTCCGTGGAGTCGTACCAGCGGCGATGCGCGTCGGCCAAGATCAACATCTTTCCGGCCTTACTGCGAATGCTGTCGTCGAGCGAGTACTCGATGCCTCCCAGCCCTTTTTCGTCAATGTCCACGTAACCGAGCACATGCGCGGCGAGATCGCGCTTGGGATAAAAACGTCCGCCCTCGCGCTGAAAATAAATTCCGCGCAAATTCATCGCCGCAATCCGATCCGCTTTTTCCGGCGGCAATTTGCGCGCGATCCACGCAAACGAATGCGAACTGGCGATGCGCGTGGCGATTTCGTCGGGAGAAATATCGAGCACTTTGCCGATGAGGTGGGCCACCATATCCGGGTCGGCAATTTCCGAAGGCACGGCGAACGCGGAATCGACTGGCACGCTCATGGCCAATGGATTCATGTTGCGATCAAAAATTTCGGCGCGGCTTGCGCCCACATCCACGATGAGCCTTTGCTGGTGTTGCGCGCGGGAATAATATTCGCTGTAACGAAACAGT
>Ga0182024_10018822_pt1 | contig 12813 bp, 9 predicted proteins | sample P32metaG_FD_120480 | JGI IMG/M metagenome (GOLD analysis project Ga0182024, IMG submission 120480) | Permafrost microbial communities from Stordalen Mire, Sweden - P3-2 metaG (Illumina Assembly) | ecosystem: Environmental > Terrestrial > Soil > Wetlands > Permafrost | place: Sweden: Stordalen... | reverse complement strand
CATGGAGTGCGTCATGCCGTCCGAAAACGGGCATGGATGAGGATAGATAGCCGCTCTTCCGCCGCGTTGCGGCAGTTCACATTAATCGGCCCGAAAGTGGCAATTCCCACCGTTATCCAGGGGTTATTAGCGGCGTTGCGCCCGCAGGCCACAGGCGGGTGTAAGATCGGGGCGGTACCAAGCTATGCACGAGCCGCGATCATCGATCGGATACGGGCCCACTGCGCGCCGGCCGCCCCTTGCCGCCGCCGCCTTGATGCTCGTCTTGACGGCATTGGCTTCCGTGGGATCCGTCCTCGCTGGCGGACATACCGCTACTAGTCCGATTCCGGGCGCGCCGCCGCCGCAACCGATTCTGATCCCGACGCAGCCGGAGGCCTTGAAGCCACGAGACACGCCCAGCAAGGCTGACTATGAGGCCGGGACTCGTCCCGATCTGATCGGCCGTATCGTCGTCGATGTCACGGTGAATCAGCAGGGGCCATTTCATTTCGCCTTGGATACCGGCGCCAATCGCACCGTACTCACGCCAAACCTCGTCACCATTCTCGGCCTCGCTACGAATGATGGTGATGGCGTCACGATGAACGGCGTCACCGGATCTGCCGCAGTGCCGACGGCGCTCGTCGAAAGGCTTGCGGCGGGCGACCTCTCGCTCGAACGCCAGCGGCTTCCCGTCGCCGATTCTCTGACGAGCGGGATCGACGGCATTCTTGGCGTCGACGGTTTGTATGCCAAACGTGTGATGGTCGATTTTGCGAAGAATCGGATCGAGATCCGAAATTCCCGCTACGAGCGCCCGCTTGCGGGCGTCACGCGCATCCCTGCACAGGTGCGCTTCGGGCGCCTGATGGTCATCCCTGCCTATGTGAATGGCGTGCGCGTGAAAGCCGTGATTGATACCGGCAGCGAACACACGCTCGGCAATGATGCCCTGCGCGCCGCGCTGTCCTCACCCTCACAAGCGCCGCTGCAGGATCCCAAGATTGATGTGGTGGGCGAGACTCTGGCGAAACAGGAAGGCCAGCGACGGCGCGTGCAGCTCATCAAGGTTGGCGACGTCATAGCCACTCACTTCGATGTCGTGTTCGGGGAGTTCTACGTCTTCAAGCTATGGGATCTGGATAAACAGCCTGCGCTGGTCGTAGGCATGGATATCATCGGCAACCTCAATTCTATGGTGATTGACTACGAGCGCTGTGAGATTCAATTGGTTGCACGGGATCAGCCGGCCACCGCGATGCGGCACTGGGGAGATCGCAACGATTGGAGAAATCTATGAGGTTTGCTGCGTCGCTGGGATTGCCGATAGCGCTCCTCGCTTGCAGTTACGCCTTTGCTGAGGTGCGGCCGACGGTGATCGAACTGTATACGGCCGAGGGCTGCAGCTCCTGCCCGCCGGCAGAAGCCCTGCTCGGAACCATTTCGGACCGGACGAATGTGATCGCGCTCGCCTTGCACGTCGACTACTGGGACAGCGGCGGCTGGGTCGACAGGTACGCCTTGCGCGCCGCGACGCAGCGGCAGAACGAATATGCCCGCACGTTCGGGCGCTCGAGTGTGGTGACTCCGGAGTTCGTGATTGACGGTGCGCGCAACGTCGAAGGCACGAAGCCATCCGCAATAGTGGATGCAGTCAAAGAGACTCCGGACGGCATCCCGATCGACCTGTCGATCGCCGATGCGCAGCTGCGCATTACTCTCGGGGCGGCCGCTGAGGCAGGTCCCTGCGACGTAACTTTATTTGCGTACCTGCCGCATACCGTCGAGGCCATCAAAAAGGGCGAGAACGCGGGCCGCAAACTCGACGAATTTAATATCGTGCGTGCCGTCGTGAGGCTGGATGATTGGAACGGACAGCCGAAGAGCCTTGACGTGCCGCTCGCGAAGTTGCCTCCCGATGCGACGCACATAGCCGTGCTCGTGCAGCGCAAGGGGCCAGGGAGCGTCGTGGGTGCCGCGCAGATTGCGCTGCGCTGATCCCTATCCTCAACTCTCGAAGCGACAGCGGCGCTGAGTGATGCGCCGGCGGCATTTTCTTAGGATCCTGGCGGAGTGAGATTCACTATGCAGGGGGCTCGCTACGCGGCCCGCGCCGCGTCTCCGTCGCAGGGCCCGGACAGTCTATACTTGGCGCCCGATTAGCAAGTCCGTAACAGGATGGGCGATGTTCCTTCAGATTGAAGATCTTCTCAGCGCTGCCGAAGCGCGGGCCGTCACGGAGATTGCGCGTCAGGCCAAATTCGTTGACGGCAGACGCAGCAATCCGCACAACACCACCAAAGTCAATGTCGTTGGAGATCCAAGCGACTCAATGGCAGTGAAAGCGTCGCAGATCGCCCTTGCCGCCCTGCAGCGCAGCGAACAGGTGAAGAACTTCGTGTTTCCGCAGGCGATGGCGCTGCCCTCCCTGTGCCGTTACGACGTGGGCATGAAATACGGCGCGCACACCGACGCCGCTTTCCTGCCAACCGGTGCGCAGCCGCTGCGCTCAGATGTTTCTTGTACGATCTTCATCAGCGACCCGGCTGACTATCAAGGCGGCGAGCTGCTGATTTATCTCGGCACCGAGGAGCTGCGCATCAAAGGCAACGCGGGCTCCGCGGTGTTCTATGCGTCTACGACGGTCCACCAGGTTGTGCCGGTCACTGCCGGCGCGCGTCTCGTCATGATTACTTTCATACAGAGCCAGATCCCGGACCAGCTGCAGCGGGACCTATTGTATACGCTCGGTGAGGTACGCGCGCTCGAAGGCCTGAAAATGGACTGGTCGCGGCGGATTCAACTCGAATATGTGATCGCTAATCTGCACCGCATGTGGTCGCGATAACCACACTGCGCGTGGTTGCGTCTGCTGCGTTGAAAACGGCCGCGTTTGACGGCAACTATTCGACCATCGCTGATGATATGAGTGGGCTTGCGGACAGCGCGGGCGCAGCGCTTCTCTGGCGTGCCAAGCTCCACAGTCTGGTTAAGGCGATCTGCGGAATGCGATAGTAGAGAGACCGATGCTTCTTTCACCAGAAATCTCGACGCGCCTGCAGCGCATTACTGCTCTCTTGAATGAGCGGAAATTGCCGCAGGCTGAAGCTGCGTGCATGGCGCTCCTCGAAGAGTCGCGTGCTGACCCGGCGGCTACGCATCTTCTGGGCCTTATCCGCGCGGAAAGCGGCGACGCTGCGGAAGGCGAGCGGCTGATTCGGCACAGCATCGAGCTCGATCCCGCGAATTCGGAATTTCACCTGAACTTTGCAAACTTTCTGCGACGCAGCGGTCGCCTTGCCGAAGCCGAGCCGAACTACCGACGGGCGCTGATACTGAATCCGGCGGAACATTCTGCGCGCCACAGTCTAGCGCTGACACTGGACAATCTGGGTCGCCGTACAGAAGCCGAGTCGGAGTGCCGCACGCTCCTGCGCGCACGGCAGAACGATCCGCAAGCCTGGGCCGCGCTCGGATTCATACTCACCAACCAGAATAGATTGTTCGAAGCCGAAGCCGCCTACGGCCGTGCGCTGGCGATTGATCCGGCCTTGCAGCTTGCACACCAGAATCTAGGCTCGTTGCTCGCACGCATGGAAAGAGCCGAGGAGTCTCTCGCGGCGCTTGTGCGAGCAGAGGCGCTTGGCAGTAGTGGTTTTGAGCTGTCCTTCAGCCGCGGCATGACGCTCACGTTATTGTATCGCTTGCCCGAAGCCGAGCAGGCATTCGCGCACGCCGTCTCGCTCAGGCCCCGGCACGTGGACGCGCAACTGAATCTTGCGCGGCTGCGCTACATGCAACGAGATCCGGAATTTGCGCGCGGCATTATCGCTGCTGCGACCGAATACCAAGAGGACCTAGCACTGCAATCCGTGCTTGCGACGGTGCTGCTGCGCGCCGGCAAACTGAATGATGCCGAAACTCACCTGAGAACGGCGCTGCATCGACGCGGGCCCTTGCCGCAACTGCGGCATTTGTTGGCACAAGTGCTGCGCGAGATGAGCCGTCTGCAAGAGGCTGAGACTGAAGCTCTAGAGGCCGCGATCGCCATGCCCGACGACTCTGCGGGCATCGCGAATTTAGTGTCGATTCTGCTGTCGCGTGGCAGACCCGAGGACGCGTTGCCCTTTATTCAAAGGCAGCAGGCGCGCGAGCCGACGGCGCAAAGCTGGATCGCCTACGAAGCAATCGCCGCACGACAACTCGGTACGGCCCGGTATGGGGAGCTATTCAACTACGACCGGTTCGTGCGCCAATACCGTCTTGAAGCGCCGCCCGGCTGGTCCTCCATGGCGGAGCTTAACGTCGCGCTTACCGCGGCGCTCTACGTGCGACATCGGTTCAACTCCCATCCACTCGATCAAAGTCTGCGCAATGGCAGCCAGACGACGCGCAATCTGGTAATGGATCCGGACCCAGCTATTCGCGCGATTCTGAGCGCGTTTGACGAGCCGATCCGAATGTATCTGCAGGAGTTGGGCCGCGACACAGAGCATCCGCTCGTGACGCGCAATCGCGGCTCCGCAGTCGTCACAGGGGCCTGGTCGGTGCAACTGTATCGCGGCGGATTCCACGTGAATCATTTTCATAATCAAGGCTGGATCAGCTCAGCGTATTACGTGGCTGTGCCGGATGAAGTTGTCAATGACGGCGCGCTCAAATCCGGATGGCTCAAATTCGGAGAGCCACGGTTCCCTACACCGGGGGCGCCGCCTGAGCGCTATGTGCAGCCGAGCGCAGGTTTATTGGTTCTGTTTCCGTCATACATGTGGCACGGGACCAATGCAATCCAAAGCTCGCAGGTACGTACCACGATTGCCTTCGATGCTTTACCGACTCAAGTGCCGTAACCCCAGCGGTCAATATAGGGTGATAAAGTCGGCAGCACATCGTTGAATTGCTTCTGATAGACCTTCCAGCGGCCCACCGATCTGCTGTGGATCGGCTGTATGACCTGGGCATAGCTTGGCGTGCTGATGAAACCCTTCGCGCGGGCGTGCTCGCCCGGCGAAAGCATGGCATCTTCCCACGGTAATTGCAGAAATTCGCTTAGGCTGCGCACCTGTGGCTCGAAATCAGTAATGAGGATCTCGTACTGTATCTCACGGCTGACAGGATGCAGCAATGGCCATTGCGCGTACCAGAAGTCGAACGAGCGTTTATAGCTGCCCGCAAGCGTCGTCAGGTCACGGCATATGAGAGCAAGATCCGGCGCCCGGAAGTACTGCATGAAGCAACTGAGCACCGTATCACACGGATGGCGCACGGCGAGGATAATCCGCGCATTGGGAAAGAGCCGTCGGATGAGCGGTAGGCGTAGCAAGTTGAACGGATTCTTGTCCACGAGGCGTTGGCCCGGGCGCAGGTCGACCTTGTTGCGCACACGCTGCCAATAGCGCGCTCGGATGCTGTGTCGCTGGGCAGCGGTCAGCTGTCGAAGCTGCGTCGGGTAACGAATGCCGCAAGCAATCACCTCGTCGTGCGCCTTATTCAGGAAGGGTTGCTCATCCATGGATTGCAACTGCGGGTGGGCATCGAGCGTCTGCTCGAGGAGAGTCGTTCCGGAGCGTGGGAATGCAACGATGAATACAGGGCTCTCTTCCATGGCCGGCGAATCATCTTCGTGCCACGAGCAGACATCTATGGGATCGCAGCCGTTTTGGACTAACGACATGGTGGGCGACATGTCGCTGGGCGTTCGGCCCGTAACCGCCTGCAGAAAAGCGACTTGTGACTGATGTGCCTCTTCAAGAGCAACATACGCTTCATCGTAGCGCCCGAGTGCATCGAGTGACTTCGCGAGTGGAAATAACAGATGATGGCGCCGCGGAAAATCGCTGTGCTTCTGCAATGCAACCAACAAAGCCTTGCAGGCTTCCTCATGGGTGCCCTCGCGCTGCGCCAGCACAGCCTCCGCCAACAGCAGGTCGGAATCGGAAGCGTTGATTCCGTGAGCCATCTTCAAGCTCTGCATCGCCGTGTGCGCTTCGGTGAGGCGGTTGACGCGCTCAAGCAAACGCACGGCAGTCAATGAGATCCCTTCTGGTGGGTTGACTGAGAGCTGCCGCAGCGCAGGTTCCGCGCGGCGTGATTCTCCCATGGTGACCAGCAGCAGGGCGATCTTAGCGGTGAACTCGGCTGTGAGCCCTTGGAACTGCGGCCAACCCTCCAAGAGCGAGAGTGCCTCTTCAAAAAGACCAATGTCGTAACAGCACTGTGCAAATAGGCAACGGACGCTTGCTGCCGTGCCCGCCAATCCGCTCGCCTGCGCGAGGAAGCTGTACGCTGAATCGTAATCAAGGCGATCCATCTGCACCAGACCGACGTTACAGAGCACTTCTGCCGAAGCGGGCCCAATTTCCAACGCGCGCCTATGGGCTGCGAGCGCGTGGTCGTAGCGTCCGGTCGGACGCAATGCCGTCCCCAGATTGGTCCAGTGTGCGGCATTGTTCGGCTCCAGAAGAGTCAGCGCATGAAACACCCGGACTGCATCATCATGGCGCGCACGCAAATGTAGGATCAGTCCCAGCGCCGACAGCGCGCCCGGGTGCTGCCGATTCGTGTTGAGGGCCCGCAAGCACTTGGTTTCCGCAGCTGCGACTTGATTATTCTGGATGTCCTGCAGGGCAAGCTGCGCCAGCGTGTCCGGATCGGGAGCGGTTCTCACACGCATTAGCCTAACAGAGTGAGCCAACAATTCGCCTTGAAAGTCCGCCTGGGCGAGTCCGGCTTCGGTAAACATCCATAGACACCCTTTTGGAGCGTTAGCGCACCCGGGTTACCTTGGTGGCGCGTTTGGAAGGCGCCAAAAGCGAATAGGAGCCGATTGCAGCGACTCTGATTTCTACCGTGTCCCCGACTTTAAGCGGGAAATACGGCACGGCTTGGTTTTGTAACCAGACTTGATTGTTATCCAGCGTTATTAGAAGTTGGCCGCCTGGGCGAAACTGAACAGCGCTGACGTTAGCGGTGATTTGCTTTATAGCCGCAGCGTGCTTCTTAGCAGCAAGTGGACCCTCGCTAACGCCAAACTCGTCGGCTTTCGAGTCCGCGGGTGTCGTCTCGGCGTTGCCCGGAGTCGCCACCGCAACCGGTGAGGGGTGTGGCGCGGGCGCGGTAGCACCTGTATCAATACTCGCCGCCGCGCGGTCGTAGCAGTGCAGGCGGCGCGCAGCGTCGGTTTCGGCGCTGCAGGCGCGCAGTTGTTCCTCCAGGGACTGCGCTCGCACTATGGGCGCGAAGCTGAGCGCTACGCCGAGACAAACGAGCGCGAAGTGCGTGCCACTCTTGTTCACGGCAAAGGCCTGTTACTGTTGTACCCCACGACCGCTTCGGTCGCGGCGCTCACCAATTCGCGTTCAGCGAAACTAAGGTATGGATTCCAAATATCGATGATCAGGATAGCACGCGGCTGGTCGCTGTCATTCCAGGCTTCGTGCTCGATGGTGTCATCGAAAACCCACGCCTGGCCAGCTTTCCATTCGCGCGTTTCCGAGCCCACGCGAAAGCGGCAGCCCGGCGGCACGATGAGCGGTACATGAACAACGAGACGCGTATTGGTCACGCCGGTGTGCGCCGGAATGTGCGTATGGGGTTCCAACACTGAAAAGAACGCAGTCGGCGCTTGGCCCGGTACATCCGCGAGCGGAGCTTCGACAAGAAGCGACGCGGTCTGCGGACAACGTGCCACATGATCCTCGATCCGGACGCCGCCTTTGATCAGGTAGTAGGCGCCCCAACGCCGTGAATGGTTGAGCTCTTTCCATTGATTCAGAGGCATGCCCTCGGGATATGCGACATAGGGAACGATGCCGCCCGCGTCCGACATCAGAATTTGGATCAGCTCATTGCGCATGGACTCGGTAGCTGCCTCGAACGCATCGAGCCAAGGAAAATCGCTGCGTTCGTAGAATTCCAGCGCCGGTAGTCGCGGAAAGTGCATGAAGGTCGGTCGAGGCGTATAGATCTGCCGCTTCTCGAGTAACACATCTAAACAGTGCTGAAAGCGCTCCACAGAGGAGTCTTTGTGGCGCGCCATCGTGTTGGCGAGTCGCGCCCGAACATATTCCTCGAGCGCTGCCGTATTGGCGACCACTGCGGCGCGCGCACGCTGTATGGCTCTTTGGACGGCAGGGGTCTGTTGGGCCGCTTGTGGCACGCATTTGAGAAACGCGGAGTAAAGCGGCGCCGCTTCTCTCGGTCTTGATTGTCGCTCCAGTAGCGTTGCCTTCTGCAGCAGCGCCAAATAAAAGTAGGAATCCAGTGCGAGAGCCTTGTCGAGGGCCATCATCTCGGCGCCGGCATCGCCCTGCCCGCGACACATCATCGCGAGGTGAAACCAGAAGGCCGGACGACGCGGGTCGAGCGCGACCGCTTCTTCCAGATAGAGTCTCCCGGCACCGAAATCGCCGCTTTTTAGCGCCAGCATTCCGAGCGCGTTTAGAACCACCGGATTTTGGCGTGCGGCGCTTCTGGCAGCCGTGAGCAGCCGCAACGCTTCTGCATCTTGACCAGTGGCTGCGGCTCTTTCCGCGGCATCGATGAGGTCGCGGATGTGCACCTCATCATCTGCTTTGGCGCTCATGGGGCGTTCAAGAATAGCAGCGTCGGCTTGCTACGAGGCGCGAACTTGCCCTTAAACCGCTAAAACGCGGCGTCATCGGTAGTAGGCGGGCTGCAGCCCGCCTACTACGCCTGCTTAAATGCGGACTAGAAATCCGCGGTGAGGCTGATGAAGATATAACGGCCGAGCGTATCGTAGACCTGCGGAAAAGTATTGCCGTTACCCAAAGCATTGGAGCCCAGATAATAAAGGCTTGTCAGCGGCGGATCCTTGTCAAAGACATTGTTGACACCCGCCCGCAAAGTCACTTTCGATGCGACCAAATAGGACGCACCCAGATCAATGTAGTTCTCACCTTTCAGCCATGTACCCGGCTGAGTCGCCTGGTTGGGCGTCGCCGCATACGGGCTCGTGGCTCCAGAGAGCAGCGGATTCGATTGCGTGACCTCGTTGGCAACTCCGCCGATCCTTCGCCACGCGAGCCACCCATCGAGCGCAGGCACTGGTGTTCTCCAAGTAGCGCGCAGCTTGTGCTTCCACTTTGGAGCCGGCACGCCGCAAGTTACACCATAGTAGCCGGCGCAGTTGTAGCTGCCGAAGCCGGGGACAGGCTCCGTCGCAAACTTGATGTCATAGTTGGCGACGAAGTCGAAGTCGATTTTACCGCCCCTTCCCATGTCCAGCTTGTATTGTGACCCAATATCCAGGCCTTGGGCGCGCTGCCAACCCAAGTTAAAGATACTGTCAGTGATATAGCTGCTGGCGCCCCCAAACAATGACCCGTCTGAGGCCGTCCCACTTGCTGGCTGTCTGTGGATCTTGTTGCAGTAAAATGGATTCTGCGCGCTGATGCACTCGTTAAGAATGAAATCGAAACCGTAAGAGGTGATGAAGTTATTGATCTTGATGCTGTAGTAATCGACGGTGGCATTAAAATTCGGCAGCATCGTCGGCGTCACGACGAATCCCAAGGTATAAGTATTAGCGATCTCAGGCTGCAGGCCCACGTTGCCGCCCACAAGGCCGTTGTACTGGTGAGCTGGATCGGCGGCAATATGGCCATACTCGGCAGCCGTTGCGCCAGTCGCTTCGCATTGTGCCAATGTGGCAGTAGGCGCACCACCCGCACAAGGGTCGTTGGTTCCGTCGATCTGCACGCGCGGCTGCAGAAAGAGTTCCTGCAGATTCGGCGCGCGCACAGCACGGTTGAACGTTGCGCGCAGTCTTATATCGCTGACCGGCGCCCATTCGAGACCTGCTTTGAACGTGTTAGTGGACCCGAACGACAAGTTATAGTCCGAGTACCGGTACCCGGCCTCGACGCTCAAGGACTTCGCGAGGGGCATGTCCTCGAGGAGCGGTAGACGAGCCTCTGTAAAGCCCTCAAAAACGTGGAATGAGCCATTAGTGGGTAACGTCGGAGCGCCCTGTCCCGCAAGATCGTTCGTAATGAATTCCTCATCCGGATCGAGCTCCTGCTTCTCCTCCCGGTATTCGCCGCCGAAGCTCACGCCCAGCCCGTGATGCGCGGTCGGAAGCTGTATGCCCTGCTTGCCGAGATCTCCGGTCACCGACGCGTCGACAACGCGTTCGGTGGTGGCGCCCTTCTGCTCTCCCACCTGGCCAATGTAATTCACAGCGGCGGGTGTCACGCCGCCGACCTGGAAGATATTCCAGGGAACGCACCCCGGTGCCCCATTCGCACCGTTGGCATTCGCGGCGCACACGACGGTGCCGCCAGGGCCCGCTACCGCGTTTAACGCGTTTTCCATGCGAACTTTCGATACGTCATTGAAATACTCCTCCGAATATCGCGTAATGCCGTTCTGCGCATAGGCGTCATAGGTCCAAGCGTCAGTGATATCGCCCTTGACGCCCGTCACGATGCGGAATGCCGTGTGGCCGAGATCGTCGAAGCGCGGGCCTCCTTCAACGTTGCGTCGGCCGAACACGAGGTGAACTTCATCGGCCGGGCTCGTGCAACCGAAAAGCGCATAGGTGTTTCCGGTCAGATAAGGGTTGCTGCAGTTGACCTCCCATGTATCGTCGGGGACGCCTGCGGTCGTACCGTTTCCCTGATTATAGAAGGCGCCGCTGGGCGCAATCTGCGCGATCGATCGATCGTCCATGAACATGAATTCCATGTACGCCTGTACATGGTCGTTGATGTCGTAATGCGCGAATGAGCCCGCGGTGTAACGCTCGTCCGGACGCTGGTAGTAATTCAGCGGAGCGTAGTTGTACAGACTCGTGTTGGGCCCGGATGTAGTGGCGGGAATCAAGCCTCCTGGGCCGGTGGTAAAGAAACCACTGGCGAGATTGAAGAAGCCGCGTGCACTTGTAGCGGAGCCTCCGCACGAAACAGCCCCGCCACTGGTCGTCAGCGAGCACTTGCTGAAGTCGCGAGTGCCCTGCGTGACCGGATCGCTTCGACGATAGCCGGCGTACGCCGTGGCATTGCCGCGGCCGTCGGCGAAGTTGCCACCGACGATGATGGTCATATCGCGGTTATAGCCGTCGTTGACAGTACTGGGGGGCGGCGTAATGCCAAAGCTGGATGCGAGATTATTCATGTAAGTCTCGCCGTTGTGGTGATTGAAAAAGCTGTAATTAGCGTCTACACGCACGCCCTGGAAGTGATCGTTCATCACGAAATTGACGGCGCCGGCGACGGCATCGGCGCCGTATACGGCTGACGCACCGCCGGTGAGCACGTCGACTCGGTCCACAAGCGACGAAGGGATCTGGTTCAAGTCCGGTGCGGCATTGCCGTTCTGCGTCGGGTCACCGGGCATGAGCCGGCGGCCGTTGACGAGCACAAGCGTGCGTGCCGCACCTAGGCCATATAGAGACACCGTCGCCTCGCCCGTGGCGCCATTCGAGACATTGGAACCCATATCGGCCATCACCTGTGGCAGCGAATTCAGCAGGTCCTCGATTTTTGTGACGCCAGTCTGGCCAATCTCTTCGGCACCGACGACGGTGACCGGACTGACGGACTCGAGCTGCGGCTGCGGGATGCGCGAACCGGTGACCACCACCACCGCCAGAGGAGTCGTTTCTTGATCGGTCGCCTGAGCTTGTGTTTGCGCTGCTGCAGGCAAACTGGTCGCCGCCGCTACCGTCACGGTGCCCATGACAAGGGCGTGACGAACTGCGCGCGCAATTTCTGTGTTGCGAGTCATCGGGTTCCTCCAGCGAACGGTTGTGCCGTTCTTAAAGTGTTGAGCCGCGGATTGAACTAGATCCAACGACCATCTCCCCAAGGGCCTTTCAGAGCGACGGCAGATCAAATGCGACAGGCCGAGGCTCGAATGAGACGGATGCTAGCAATTGCGCCACAACTACGGAAGAGATTTTGTGAAAAAACAACATATCTTCTCCCGCCGGGCAATCGCGCAAAGTCTATGCCCGGAGAGGGTTCCCGCCGCAATGACCCGCGCCGGGCACAGAAAAGACACAGGGCGGAAAACCTGTTGCGCCAATGCAACGGATATCCTGCTCCAAGGCTTAAGGCCAAGATACGGAATCGCCGACGCGAATGCCGCGCCGCTCGGCCTCGCCCCCCTTGATTTCAAGCACGGCGATGACAGGCGCACCGGAATTAATCGTGGCGAGTGAGAGCGGCGGCGCTCGGGCGACGATTTTCTCGATGTGGTGATCGGCGCCGATGAAGAGCATGTCGAGCTCGATATAGGTGTTTTTCATCCAAAAGGCGGTCGGCCGTGCCTCAGGCTCCGGGAACAGCATCCCGCGACTCGCCGGCAGGTCGCGCACAAACATCAGTCCCTGGGTCTGTCGTTCAGGCGTATCGGCGATCCAGACATCGAAGTGCTGACGATGCGCCCCAGTGCCGATCTCGGCCGAGCTTTGCGCAAAAGAGGCAAGGTCCAGCAATGGGGGGGTCTGCGCGATCACGCCCGCCGTGACACCGAAGGCCAAAAGCAGCGCGCTGAAGAGTGCAGCCCTGGTCGCTCGAATGGTCATTTAAGGGTGCTCCGTGCCTGTCTTAAGGTGGCGGATCATCAAAGCTGACGCGGCCGGCAAAGTCGAAACGAGTGACGAGAATTCGTTCATCCCGATCGAGCGCGGTCGCCGGCAGCGTACAGAAGCCGCGTGCGATGACGCGATAGGAGCGCAGTGAGGAATCGAGCGCTCCCACCCGTTCCTCGCGCAGCTCATCGATGGTACAGCGGTCCTCGCCGCGGGTGCTGTAGAGGCGTTGTTCGCCTTCGAAGATGATCGTGAGATTGGTCGGCAGCGCACGT
>Ga0182024_10018821_pt1 | contig 12813 bp, 12 predicted proteins | sample P32metaG_FD_120480 | JGI IMG/M metagenome (GOLD analysis project Ga0182024, IMG submission 120480) | Permafrost microbial communities from Stordalen Mire, Sweden - P3-2 metaG (Illumina Assembly) | ecosystem: Environmental > Terrestrial > Soil > Wetlands > Permafrost | place: Sweden: Stordalen... | reverse complement strand
CCGTGCCGCTCGCACGCCGCGGCGAAATCGGCGGTGTCATCGCCGAGCTGCAGCCACACGAAGTTGGCCTCGGTGGGCGGCACCGTCCAGCCCTGGCCGAGCAGCTCGTCGCGGACCCGGCCGCGTTCCTTGACCACCGCGTCGACCCGCTCGAGCAGCTCGGCCTCGGCGGCCAGCGAGGCGACTGCCGCGGCCTGCGCGATGGCGTTCACCGTGAACGCCAGCATCGTCTTGCGCACTGCCGCGGCGACCTGCTCATGCGCCACCAGGAAGCCGACCCGCAGGCCAGCCAGCCCGTACGCCTTGGAGAACGTGCGCAGCACCGCCACGTTGGGCCGGTCGCGGTAGAGGCCGATCCCGTCCGGCACGTCGTTGTCCCGCACGTACTCGCGGTAGGCCTCGTCGAGTACGACCAGGCAGTCTGCGGGCACCCGGTCGATGAACCGCTCCAGCTCGGCGCCGTGGACCACGGTGCCGGTCGGGTTGTTCGGGTTGCAGATGAAGATCATCCTGGTCCGCCCGGTGATCGCGTCAGCCATTGCGGGCAGGTCGTGGGCCTGGCCGCGCAGCGGCACCCGCACCGATGCCGCGCCGGAAAGATCGACCAGGAGCGGGTAGGCCTCGAACGAGCGCCAGGCGTAGATGATTTCCGTGCCGGGCTCGCCGGCCGCCGTGAGCAGCTGCTGGGTCACCCCGACGGAACCGCAGCCGACCGCGATGTGCTCGGGAGGCACCGCGAACCGGGCCGCGATCGCCTCGGTCAGCGCCACCGCTCCGTTGTCGGGATACCTGTTGACCTGCCCGGCCGCCGCGGCGATGACCTTGACGACGGAGGGCAGCGGGCCGAAGGGGGATTCATTCGACGAGAGCTTAAACGACCTTCCGTCCCCCCGTGCCGGGGTACGCCCGGGCTGGTAGGGCGCGAAATCGTCGAGGATCGAGCGGAAACGCGGGGAGCTTTCGGACACCGTTGTCCTCCTGGAGCCTGTCTTCCCGTGCCGGTCAATGCCGTGATCACGGTTACCTACCCTGCCCAGTGTCGCATCTGGCGGCGCCGGCCACAGCGCGGCGCCGGGCCGGCCTCCGCTTCCATGGCCGACCGCGAGCCGCCGGGATCACAGCCGGGCGGGCCTACTCAGGACGGTGGCGCGCGGGTAAGGTGGCGTCGTGAACCGGCTGGGTGAACTCGAACGCGCCATCATGGATGTGCTCTGGGAGACGCCCGAGCCGCTGACAGTCCGGCAGGTCAGCGGGCAGCTGACCGAGCGGGACCTCGCTCATACCACCGTGATGACGGTGCTCGACCGGCTGGCCAAGAAGGGCTTCTCCCGGCGCGAGCGAGACGGCCGGGCGTGGCGTTACCGCGCGGCCGAGAGCAGGGAAGCCTACGTCACCGAGCTGATGCTGAACGCGCTTGACCAGACGGGCGACCGGCAGGCGGCGCTTGCCCGTTTCGTCCGCAGCGTATCCGGCGCGGAGGCCAGGGCACTGCGCCGCGCGCTTGAGGCGCTCGAAGCACGCGAGACGGTCAGCCCGCGAGAGACGTTCAGCGCGCGCGAACCGCGCGAAGAAGCTCCGGCGGGCTGAACGCCCGTGTTCCCCGCAGTCCTGATACTCGCCGCGGTCGCGGCGGGTAGCATCCCGGCCGCATCCGCGCTGGCCACAGCCCGCTGGCCGGGCCGGGCGCCGGCTGCCGCGATCCTGCTCTGGCAGGCGCTCGGGCTGGGCTGGGGGCTGGCCGCGGTGGGCGCGCTCGCCGGGCTCGGGGCGGGCCCGGAGCAGTCAGGCGGTCAGCATGCGGGCGTGGCCGGCGCGGCGCTGGCCGTCGCATCGAGGGTGCTGCGCGGCGGCGCGCTCGGGCCGCGGGCGTCCGGGCCGCTCCCGTACCTCCGGCTGGTGTCCGTGGCCGCCGGCCTTGTGCTGCTGACGCTGCTCTGCTGGGTGCTGGTGGCCGCCTTTGCCGCCGTGCTGCGCGCCAGGCGGCGGCAGCGGGAGCTGCTCAGCCTGCTCGCCCACGGCGATCCCAAGGTGCCGGGCGCGCTCGTGCTTGATCATCCAGCCGCCGCCGCCTACTGCGTGCCTGGCCTGCGATCGCGGATCGTGATCAGCGCGGGCACCCTTGAGCTGCTCGACCAGGCCGAGCTGGCCGCCGTGCTCGCCCACGAGCGTGCCCATCTGAGGGAACGGCATGATCTCGTGCTGCTGCCGTTCACCGCCCTGCTGCGGGTGTTCCGCTGGTCCGCGGTCGCCCGCCGGGCCGAGGGCGCGGTCGCGCTGCTGGTGGAGATGCTGGCCGACGACCACGCGCTCCGGCACCGCCCGGCCAGGGAACTGGCGACGGCGCTGATGCGGGTTGGCGCGGCGGGCTCGCCGGTGCCATCTGGCGCACTCGCCGCCGCGGCCGGCAGTGCTGGCGCCGATGGCGGCGAGGTCGCCGTTCGCGTTGCCCGGCTGCTCCGGCCCGCGCCCGGGCTGCCCGGGCCGGCCATCGCCCTCGTCTGCAGTACGGCCGTACTGCTCGTGGCAGTCCCCGTCGCGTTCCTGTTCATACCATTCTGAACGCGGCAATGCCGGCCGGCCAGCGGCCCATCCGGCTGCCGCCCCGGGCTGGCCGGCCAATGCTGACCGGGCGGCTGGCCGCGGCGACGCGGTCCGGGCGCCAGGACTAGTCCGAGATGCGGATCCGCAGGCGGCGGAAGCCCTTCCCCTTGTTCTCGATCTTGACGACCTCGATCCGGCCGATCTGGCTGGTCGAGGCCACGTGAGTACCGCCGTCGGCCTGCTGGTCAAGGCCCACGATGTCGATGATGCGGACCTCCGACACGTCCGGCGGGACGAGGTTAGTCGCGGTGCGGATGATGTCGGGGATGGCGAACGCCTCCGCCCGCGGCAGCACCCGGGCCTCGATCCGGCGCCCGGCGGCGATCTCCTTGTTACAGGCGGACTCGACGTCCTCCTTGAATCCCGGCGGAACCTCCGGGAGGTCAAAATCCATCCGGGCCGCGTACGGTTCCATGTTCCCGCCCGTTACCAGCGAGCCGAAGTCCCTGAACACGACACCGCAGAGCACGTGCAGTCCCGAGTGGGTGCGCATCAGAGCGGTCCGCCGGCCATCTTCCACCGCGCCGCGAACGGATGCGCCCAGCGGCGGGAGCGGGTCGCCTTCGCCGGGGATCAGGTAGAGATCGTCGCCTTTCCGCGCACCGGTGATCCGGGTCTGCACGCCGCCCCAGAGCAGCACCCCGTGGTCGGGTGGCTGCCCGCCGCCGCCAGGGTAGAAGGCCGACCGGTCGAGCACGATCCCGTCCGGCGTCGCCGCCAGGACGACGGCCTGCCATTCCCGCAGGGACTGATCATCGAGCTCAAGCCGGTGCGTTCGCCATTGGGTCTCGCTCATTGGCTGAGCCTAGTGGAGGGCACGCCGGCCCAGCCTGCCGGTCCGCGGCCGCCGCCAGTCTCCGGGCAGGCTGCCAGCCGTGCTGCCCGGCCGGCTGGCTTTACCAGGGGCCGTACGGGCCCTGGCGAGTCGACCCGCCGCCGGTACCGCTGACCTTGGGCTTGACGTCGGTGAGATATACCGCCGCGGCCACGAAGGCGGCCACGGGCAGAATGCTGATCACCGAGAAGCTGCCGCTCGCGGCCGAGTAAAGGCCGATTGCGGTAGCGACGCCCAAGATGATCAGCCACAGCGGCTTAGTCTGCTTGCTCGCCGCGACGAACGCCGGGGCAGGCCGGCGGGTCGCGTCGATGAACGCCCACACCTCGACCACGAACGCCGCGATGGCCAGCGCTTCGAAGAACCAGTTGAGGGCCGAATAAGCGCCCGGATTACTGAAAAGCACACTGCCAGGTTATCGGTTGCCAGCCGGGCTCGGGACCATGTGACCGGGCTCTCCTTCCCCGGCAGCGGGCGGCCCTTCGCCTGCGGCGGGCGTTCGTTCCCCGGCAACGGGGTTCCCTTCCCCGGCGGCAGCTGTCACCTGGCCGGCGGGCGTTTCGGCCGCGGTCGCCGATTCCTTGCGGAATGACTCGTAGAGCTCGATCAGGACCTGCTTCTGCCGCTCGGTCAGCTCAGGATCGGCCAGGACGGCATCCCGGATGCCAGCGCCCGCTGGCCGGTCCTCCAGGATCCCGGCCTGGACGTACAGCACCTCGGCGGAGATCCGCAGCCCCTTCGCGATCTGCTGCAGGATGTCCGCGCTCGGCTTGCGCAGGCCCCGCTCGATCTGGCTCAGATAGGGACTGGACACGCCGGCGGCCTGGGAGAGCTGGCGCACCGAGATCCTCGCCTGCTCGCGCTGCTCGCGAATGAAGCTTCCGATCGAGCTGACATTCACCGGGCTCATGACCTCAGTCTCGCCACCACTGCTTGCGCTGGCAAGCCGGCCTCCCATCACCCGGGCGCCCGGGTGATGCACGGCAGGCCGGTGCCTCAGCGGTGATCGCGCACGCCCAGCATGGCGCGCGCCTGATCGGGGGTCATGGCGGGCCGCTGCGCCAGCCCGGCGAGCACGGCCGCGCGCTCGACCAGCTCGGCATTGCCCGTCACCGGCCGGCCCCGGGCGAAGGAGGTCGTATCCTCCATCCCGACCCGCAGGTGACCGCCTGCCGCGAGCGCAGCGAAGATCACCGGCACTGAGGTACGGCCGACGCCGGTCGCCGACCAGGTCGCGCCTGGCGGCAGCGCGGCGACCGCCTGGACAAGCTGCGCGGCTGTGCCTGGCATGCCGCCGGGCACCCCCATGACCAGGTCACAGTGCACGTGCCCGCCATGCGGCGCGCCCAGATCGTCGAGCAGCCGGTTCAGCGTGGCTGCATGACCCATGTCGAACAGCTCGAACTCTGGCACCACCCCGAGCTGTTTGGTCCGGGCATAGAGCTCGCGGATGAACGGCCACGGGTTGGCGAACACCTCCGCGCCGAAGTTCACCGTCCCGCAGGTAATCGAGCACGCGTCCGGGCCGGCGTCGAGGACGGCGAGCCGCTGCTCGAAGCCGTCGGTGACGGCTCCGCCGGTGGATAGCTGGACTATCAGGTCGGTGCCCGCGCGCAGCGCCTGGACCGTCTCGGTCAGCCTGCCAATGTCAAGCGTGGGCCTGGCACGGTCGTCCCTGATGTGCACGTGGATGACGGCGGCGCCCGCGGCCCGGCACTCCTTCGCGGTGGTGACCAGCTCATCAAGGGTCACCGGGAGCGCGGGGACCACAGCCTTGTCCGATTCGGCGCCGGTCGGGGCGACGGTGATGAGCGTGGCGTCCTGGCCGGGAGACGGGGACTGCCTGGCGGCGGGTCGGGCTGCGTTGTCTGCTGTCATGAGCGGAAGAATGCCTTGTCGTGAGAGCTGTCGTCCAGCGGGCCAGTGCCGCGAGCGTCGATGTGGCCGGAACGACGGTCGGATTCCTGCCCCGTCCCGGCCTGGTGGTCCTGGTCGGGGTAACCCATACGGACACGCCGGAACTCGCCGCGTCCCTCGCCCGGAAGATCTACCATCTCCGGATCCTGGCCGGCCAGCGGTCATGTGCCGAGATGTCCGCGCCGCTACTGGTCATCAGCCAGTTCACGTTGTACGCGGAAACCGGCAAGGGACGGCGGCCGACCTGGCAGGCGGCAGCGCCGCGGCCCGTGGCTGAGCCGCTCGTGGCCGCGTTCGCCGCCGCGCTGCGCGGTCTCGGCGCCGACGTGCAGACCGGCGTGTTCGGCGCGGACATGAAGGTCATGCTCGTCAATGACGGTCCGGTGACCCTGATCCTCGAGGCGTAGCCCGTAGCAGCCTGCTGTCCTGGCCGAGATGATGCCGGGTGAAGGCCAGCGACTCGGCCAGGTCGGCCCGGCGCTCCTCGCTGGTCGCCGCGCGCCGGGTATTCACCTCAAGTACCACCACCCCGGCGTAACCGCCGGACCTGAGCCGCTGCAGCAATTCCGCGCATGGCTGGAAGCCCCGGCCAGGGACGAGGTGCTCATCAGGCAGGCCCGGCTTGGTGCCGTCCGCCATGTGCACGTGCGCCAGCCTGGGGCCCAGCTCGGCTGCCATCGCCAGCGCGTCCGACTCGGATACCGCCGTGTGCGACAGGTCCAGCGTCACATGGCGGCAGTCCAGCTCGACCGGGTTCCAGTGCGGGGCGTACGCCGCCACCTCGGCACCCCGCGCACGGAGCGGGTACAGGTTCTCCACCGCGAACTTCACGTCGGTTTCCGCGCCCATGCTGGCCAGCCTGGTCTCGAACTCGCGGACGTACTCCCGCTGCCAGCGGAACGGCGGATGTAGCACGACGACCGGTGCGCCGAGCTGCTCTGCGGCCTGCCTGGCCCGGTCGAGCTTGCCCCACGGCTCCCGGCCCCAGACCCGCTGGGTGATCAGCAGGCAAGGCGCGTGCACGGCCAGCACCGGAATGCCGTGATAGTCGACGAGCCTGCGCAGAACATCAACGTCCTGGCTGATGAGGTCAGTAGTGACCATCACCTCGACGCCGTCGTAGCCGAGCTTGGCCGCCGTCTCGAAGGCGTCCGGCATCCGCTCCGGGAAGACCGAGCTGCTGGATAGTGCCACCAGCGCGCCGGAAGCCGGTGCAGTGCGGCCCAAGGCATCTCCCCTGCTCTCCGGACTCTCCGCAGGCTGTCTTCGGGCCGGCTTGCCCGGCCTGACATCCGCGTGCAGCCAGCTTATGCCGGCCTGCCCGGCGCGCCCGCCCGCAGGGAGCCCCCGACTGTCGGCGGCGGCAACTAATGTGCCAGCCATGGCGAAGTCAGCTACTGGCGTGCTCTATCAGTGCTCGGAATGCGGGTGGCGGAGCACGAAGTGGGCCGGCCGGTGCGGCGAGTGCCACGGCTGGGGCACCGTCGCTGAAATACGTGTCCCCGCCCTGGCGCGGGCCGGCCTGCGTTCCGCGGTCCGGGCAGGGCCGGCGGGCCCGCCGGGATCCGCCGCTGCCATCCCGATCACCGAGGTGGACGCGAGCAGCGCAGGCGCCCGTCCCACCGGTCTGGACGAGCTGGACCGGGTGCTGGGCGGCGGGCTGGTCCCTGGCGCGGTGGTCCTGCTCGCGGGCGAGCCCGGCGTCGGCAAGTCCACCTTGCTGCTCGAGGCGGGTGCGCTCGCCGCTGAGGCCGGCCCGGTGCTGTATGTCACCGGCGAGGAATCGGCGGCGCAGGTGCGCCTGCGCGCTGACCGGATCGGCGCCGTCAGCAAGCAGCTTTTCCTCGCGGCCGAGACCGATCTGGCCGCCGTGCTCGGGCACGTTGATGCGGTCCGCCCGGGCCTGCTGATCGTCGACTCGGTGCAGACCATCACCGCCGCGGACGTCGACGGCACGCCGGGCGGGGTCACCCAGATCCGGGAGGTCACCGCGGCCCTGATGGCGGTGGCGAAGCAGCAGACGCTGACCATCGTGCTCGTCGGGCACGTCACCAAGGACGGATCGATCGCCGGGCCGCGTGCGCTGGAGCACCTGGTCGACGTTGTCCTGCACTTCGAAGGCGACCGGCATTCGCAGCTGCGAACGGTGCGAGCGCTGAAGAACAGGTACGGTCCCACCGACGAGATCGGTTGTTTCGAGCTCGGCGAGTACGGCCTGATCGGCCTGGCGGATCCGAGCGGGCTGTTCCTGTCCCAGCTGCGCGAGCCGGTGCCCGGCACCTGCGTGACCGTGACCCTGGAAGGTCGCCGGCCGCTTGTTGCCGAGGTGCAGACCCTGGTCTGCGCCTCGACCATGGACATGGCGCGCAGGGTAACCTCCGGCCTTGATGCGTCGCGAGTGGGCATGGTCCTCGCCGTCCTGCAGCGGCGGGCCGGGGTGAGCATCGGCAAGCAGGACGTCTACGCGGCGACCGTGGGAGGGGTCAGGCTCACCGAGCCGTCCGTGGACCTGTCCGTCGCGCTGGCGGTGGCCAGCGCAACCTCCGATCTGAGCGTGCCACCCCATCTGGTCGCCATCGGCGAAGTCGGGCTGGCCGGCGAGATCCGCCGCGTCCCCGGGATACAGCGGCGGCTCGCCGAGGCGGAGCGGATGGGATTCCGCAGCGCGATCGTGCCGCCAGGTTCGGGCGGGCTGCCGGGGGAGGCGGACGCCGACGGGCAAGGACGGCCAGGCGGCGGCCTGCTGGCCAATGTCAGGGAGGCCGGGGATATCCGCGAGGCGATCGCCGCCGCCCTCGGCAGGCCGCTGTGAGCCCGGCCAGCAGTCCGGCAGGTAAACCCGCAGGCAGGCAAGCACCGGGCACCGCCCGCCAGTCGCCGATAGACTGACGGTAGTCAGCAGTCCCTTTTCTGGGGGTTTTTCGTGCCTGCAGTGAGCAAGGGCCAGGACAAGCGCCGCCGGGCTGCCCTGATGGCACTTGCGCCAGGAACTGCCCTGCGAGAGGGCCTGGAGCGGATCCTGCGGGGCAACACGGGCGCTCTGATCGTGCTTGGCTACGACCAGGTCGTCCGGGGCCTCTGCTCGGGCGGATTCGAGCTCACGGTCCCGTTCTCCGCGACGCGCCTGCGCGAGCTGGCAAAGATGGACGGCGCGATCGTGCTCGACTGCGCGGCGAACAACATCGTGCGCGCCGCAGTGCACCTCATGCCTGATCCTGCCTTGCCAACAGATGAATCGGGCACCAGGCACCGCACCGCAGAGCGGGTCGCGAGGCAGACCGGCTACCCGGTCGTGGCCGTGAGCAAGTCAATGCGGACCATCGGGCTCTACATCGACGGCACCAGGCACGTACTCGAGGACTCTGTCGCGATCCTCTCGCACGCCAATCAGGCCCTGGGGACGCTGGAAAGGTACCGGCTCCGGCTCGACGAGGTCTCTGGCGCGCTCTCCGCCCTCGAGATCGAGGATCTTGCCACCGTCCGCGATGTCACCGCCGTCGCGCAGCGGCTGGAGATGGTCCGGCGCATCGCTGGCGAGATCGAGGGCTACATGGTGGAGCTAGGCACCGGCGGCAGGCTGCTCGCCCTGCAACTCGACGAGATGGTGGCCGGCACGGACGCCGAGCGTGAGCTGCTGGTCCTTGATTACGTTCCTGCCGCCGTCGGCGGCAGGAAGCTCGCGATGGACGCTGTGCTGACGGATCTGGGCGCACTGTCCCCGGACGATCTGCTCGATGTCGCGAAGGTGGCCGGCACGCTCGGATTCGGCCAGCCGGACGAGCTCGACCAGTCGGTGAGCCCGCACGGGTACCGGCTGCTCGCGAAGGTCCCGCGGCTGCCACGGCCCGCGGTGGAGCGTCTCATCGAGTACTTCGGCGGGCTGCAGAAACTGCTGGCCGCCAGCGTGGAGGATCTGCAGCAGGTGAACGGCATCGGCGGGTCGCACGCACGGAGTATCCGCGAGGGGCTGTCCCGGCTGGCGGAGTCGTCCATCCTCGAGCGGTACGTGTAACTCGGGCGGCCCGCGGTCAGCGGATGCGGAAGATCTCCGTGTTGCTGGTGAGCTGCCCGCTCGACGCCGTCGCCGCGTATATTCCCGCTGGTACCGCGGACGAGGCGAGCTTGCATCCAGGCGACGAGGTCTTGCGGTGCCAGGAGATCGGCAGCACCGTCGGCACTCCCTTGACCAGGTCCGTCACCAGCGACTTCCGGCCCTGGACGCAGTCCGCCGAATTCCACACCGCCGCGCTGCCCGCCTTGATCGCCAGTGTCAGGTGGGTGGCGCCGACATTGAAGGTGCACGGCTTACCGCCAGTGGAAACCACGTCCACGTCGAACTGGGGCCAGTCGTGCGCTGAGTAGCTGACCTGGCTGGCAAACAAGCTGATCACGACCTTGCTCCGGGGGCAGGCCCGCACGCCGTGCGACCCGCCAGGCGACCCGCCCGGCGATCCGCCGTGCGTTTTGCCGTGGCCAGGCGCCGGAGGGCCGGTCGGGCGGGCGGGCGGGTGCGATCTGGTGCCCGCCGGGACTGGGCTCGGGCTGGCCGCGGGGTTCGTAGCCGAGGCGGATGGCCGCGGCGAAGCCGGCGCAGGCGACCTCGATGCCGTCCCTCCCCCCGGTCCTGCCCCGCTTTGTCCCGGCCGGTGCCCGGATTTGGCCACGTTCGCGGCCGGGCTGACCACATGCACCCCGCCGAGCGCGCCCGAGACGGCCCAGGCCAGCAACGCGAAAATCGCCAGGCCGCCGACCAGGGCAAGAAATCGCCGCCGCCAGTAGGTCGCTGATGAGCCCTTCCCCGATTGGTAACGCGAAGTAATCATCCCCATGCGTTGAGTATGCAAGAATGCGCCCCGGTGCCCCGTCCGACCCGCCGGTACTCGGCTGCCGCATTGCCGCAGGTCGGGGACTTGTCCCGGGATGTGATGACCGTCCGGATGGGCCGCTATCGTCGAGCTTGCGGCGTCCGTCCTGCGACGTCCGTCAGTGCACCACACCCGCGTCCGTCACGTGCACCACCGCGTCCCGGTGCCTCCCGCCCCGTGCTGGCGTCTTCTTGCCGCTGAGCGCAGTGTCCCGGCCGGGGTGCTGCCGGACCGGTGCCTGTGTAAGGATCGGCCCGTCATGACGAACGGGTACCTGGCACCGGTGCTGAGCTGGTATGCCTCGCGGGCACGGGAGCTTCCCTGGCGGCAGCCCGGCGTATCGCCGTGGGCCGTCCTGGTGAGCGAGGTCATGCTCCAGCAGACGCCGGTGGCGCGCGTGCTGCCCGCCTACGAGGCCTGGCTGGCACGCTGGCCGACCCCCCGGTCCTTGGCCGACTGCGCTCCCGGCGAGGCGGTACGGCAATGGGGCAGGCTTGGCTACCCCCGCCGGGCTCTCCGGCTGCACGCGGCTGCCCGGATCATTACCGAGCGGCACGCGGGCCAGGTGCCGGCTGACCTGGGTGCGCTGACCAGGCTCCCGGGCGTCGGCGGCTACACCGCCGCGGCGGTCGCCAGCTTCGCCTTCGGGCAGCGGCACGCCGTACTCGACACGAACGTGCGGCGGGTGCTGGCCCGGCTGGTACGGGGCGAGGAATTCCCGCCCCGGAGCGCTTCCGCGGCCGAGACGCGGCTGGCTGAATCACTGCTGCCCGCCGACCGCCGGGAAGCGGCTCGCTGGTCGGTTGCCGTGATGGAACTCGGCGCGCTGATGTGCACGGCCGCGCGGCCGCGATGCTCCGGCTGCCCGGTGGCGCCGGCCTGCGCCTGGCGGCTGGCCGGAAGCCCGGCTGGCACCAAGAGCCCTGCGGCACCGCGTTATGAGGGCAGTGACCGCCAGTGCCGGGGCGCGCTGCTGGCCGTGCTCCGCGGCACGGGCGGCCCGGTGCGGGCAGTCCGGCTCGAGGCGGCCTGGCCGGACCGCCGGCAGCGAGCCCGGGCGCTCGACGGGCTGGTTGCCGACGGCCTCGCGGAACCGCTGCCGGATGGCCGCTTCGCCCTGCCCAGCTAACGCAACTGGCCGGCCCCCCGCGGGGGGCCGGCCAGTTGCCAGTTCGATCAGGCGGGAGGTCGGCGCTACTCGCCGCTCCGCAGCCCGTCGGCCCCGCTCGCGGCGGCCTTGCTCTCGATCACCACGGGCGGCGCATCCGGCACGGAATCGGGCTTGGCCACGCCCTTGAAGGTGAACTGGGCCTCAGGCCCGGTGCCCTCGACGTCAACCATCACGATCTGGCCGGCCTTCAGCTCGCCGAAGAGGATCTTCTCCGACAGGCTGTCCTCGATCTCCCGCTGGATCGTGCGGCGAAGCGGCCGCGCGCCGAGCACCGGATCGTAGCCGCGCTCCGACAGCAGCGTCTTGGCGGCCGGCCGCAGCTCCAGGCCCATGTCGCGGTCCTTCAGCCGCTCGTCGACCTTGGCGATCATCAGGTCCACGATGGTGACGATCTCTTCCTGGGTGAGCTGGTGGAAGACGATCGTGTCATCCACCCGGTTCAGGAACTCCGGCTTGAAGTGCTGCTTCAGTTCCTCCTGCACCTTCGACTTCATCCGGTCATACGAGCCCTTGGACTCACTGGCCGGGCCGAAGCCAACCGAGACGCCCTTGGAGATGTCCCTGGTGCCGAGGTTGGTGGTCATGATGATCACGGTGTTCTTGAAGTCGACCACCCGGCCCTGGGCGTCAGTGAGGCGCCCGTCCTCAAGAATCTGCAGCAGCGAGTTGAAGATGTCCTGATGGGCCTTCTCGATCTCGTCGAACAGCACCACCGAGAACGGCTTACGGCGGACCTTCTCGGTCAGCTGGCCGCCTTCCTCGTACCCGACGTACCCGGGCGGGGAGCCGAACAGCCGGGACACCGTGTGCTTCTCCATGTACTCGCTCATGTCGAGCTGGATCAGCGAGTCCTCATCGCCGAACAGGAACTCGGCGAGCGTCTTGGACAGTTCTGTCTTACCGACCCCGGACGGCCCGGCGAAGATGAACGAGCCGCCGGGGCGCTTCGGGTCCTTCAGCCCGGCCCGCGTGCGCCTGATCGCCTGGGACAGCGACTTGATGGCGACGTCCTGCCCGATGACTCTCCTGTGCAGCTCGTCTTCCATCCGCAGCAGCCGCTGCGACTCCTCCTCGGTGAGCTTGAACACCGGGATGCCGGTGGCGGTGGCGAGGACCTCCGCGATCAGCTCCTCGTTCACCTCAGCCGGGGTGTCCATGTCCCCGGCCTTCCACTCCTTCTCGCGCGCGTCCTTCTTCGCGATCAGCTGCTTCTCGTTGTCGCGCAGCGCGGCGGCCTTCTCGAAGTCCTGGGAGTCGATGGCCGACTCCTTCTCCCTGCGCACATCGGCGATCTTCTCGTCGTATTCGCGCAGGTCCGGCGGCGCGGTCATGCGCCGGATCCGCATCCTGGACCCGGCCTCGTCGATCAGGTCGATCGCCTTGTCCGGCAGGAACCGGTCGCTGATGTAGCGGTCGGCCAGCTG
>Ga0182024_10018820_pt1 | contig 12814 bp, 10 predicted proteins | sample P32metaG_FD_120480 | JGI IMG/M metagenome (GOLD analysis project Ga0182024, IMG submission 120480) | Permafrost microbial communities from Stordalen Mire, Sweden - P3-2 metaG (Illumina Assembly) | ecosystem: Environmental > Terrestrial > Soil > Wetlands > Permafrost | place: Sweden: Stordalen... | reverse complement strand
GTTTGGCGGCACCGGTAATGATTGCGGTGGTGCTGCTGTTCGTCGGGTCGCGTAGTGTCACGGCGAATGACCAGCCCGCCGCGGCAAACACGGCGGTGACCATCGATAATTTCGTTTTTGGGCCGCAGACGATCACGGTACCCGTCGGAGCGACAGTTACCTGGACAAACAAAGATGACATTCCTCACACAACAGTGAGTACAGACGCTATGTTCAAGTCCAAGGTGATGGATACGGACGAAAAGTTCTCTTACACGTTCAGCAAGGCAGGAACCTATCCTTATTACTGCTCGATCCACCCGAAGATGACGGGCAAGATCGTCGTGCAGTAACACCGGAAACATTCTAGCGATTTGCTTGCCGGGTCCGCGAAGAAGAATCCTGAAGAACTGAAAGGCCGTCCTACTCACTGGGACGGCCTTTTTACTTCGCCCATCCAAACAAAGCCATAGCGTTGGAAAATCCCAAAACATTGTCAGGCGAACCGTACATACTGTACGTTCGGGAATAAATCGTGGTCGATCCTGTTAATACCAACAGAGTGCAAATTCTGGTTGGCTCTTGAGGGGTGTAAGAAAAGCTACATCGCACTGCTTGAAACCGTAACAAACGAGTAATGGAAAGGAACACAATATGAAATATCGAGCAATAACGTTGGCCCTTGCGGTTTGCCTCACCGGTTCTCTAGCTCTTGCCAGCGACACCTGGACTGTCGACTCTAGCACCTCCACTGCCGGATTCGCGCAGGGCTCCAGCGCGAATCAAGGTTCAGTCGGTCCTGTTATCGCACGCGTGACCGGTAAGGTAAAGCTGGACGCAGGCGATCTGGGCGCCTCAACCTTCGACCTTAGTATCTATCCTCCGGATGAGTACTGGAGGCACGCACTCAGTGCAAGCAGTGACTCTTCGGCCAGGTACGTTCCTGGCGCTACCGATCAGACCCTGTTGACGTTCAAGTCCAAGCGCGTTGTGAGGACAGCGAGCGGCCAGTTGAAAGCAATCGGGGATATTACATTGACTCGCGTGGCACGCAGCGTCACGGCGACACCGACCGAAGCCTATGCCGGGCCAGTGTACGGCCGTCCTTTCATTCACACCTACCGTCGCGAAGTCGCATTTGTATTACCTGGTTTAAGCGCCGCGCCCTTATCGGCGTCTTTGACTTCAGCAACGCTTCAGAGCACACAAGCGTTAGAGATTGCCGGGTCTGTCGTCGTCAGCAGTAAGGAGTTTCCTGAACTATTAAGTGCGCAAGACATCGCACAGAACAAAGACTGCCAATTTCCATCTGCGGTTGGGGAGGACTATAGGGGGGTCTCATGCACCGGCACGCCGGTCACGGCAACTTGGGATGATAGCTGTCCCATGCCGGCCTCCGTTGGAGAAGACTACAGCGGTTCCCTATGCTCTTCCGCTGCGGTTAACCAGACGACCATAGTTTTGGACTTGAAGTTACTTCCCGTAGCGCCAGCATCGACGATGGGAATGCTTTCCGGGAAGGCAATACTCGCTAATCGCTAGCGTGAGGGCCTGTACCTGTTGGAGTTCACTTGGATTGGAGATACCACGATATGACCGCAGCCTCAGCACAATTCGCAGTCAGCACGGTGGCAAGCGATGACTTGGAGCTTGTCCACGCCAGCAAGAATGGGGACGTTTCCGCTTTCGAGCAACTCGTAAAGAAATACGATCGCAAACTTTTTCGAATCGCTCAAAGCGTCACGCATAACGCGGAAGATGCCCAAGACGTGGTTCAGGAGGCGTTTTTGAAGGCCTTCCAAAACTTGGGACAATTCCGAGAGGAGTCCCAATTCTCAACCTGGCTGATTCGCATCACTGTCAACCAGTCGTTGATGAAGTTGCGGAAACAGCGCGCCACAAAAGAAGTATCTCTGGAAAATGATTTTCAGACAGATGGAGACATCCTGCCAATGGAAGTCACCGATTGGGCTCCCAATCCTGAACAGCTGTACTGGGCGTCTGAATTACGAGACATCCTAATCAAGGCCCTGAAAGACCTGCGGCCAATCCTGCGAGCGGTCTTCGTGCTGCGAGATATTGAAGGACTTTCAACGGATCAAACAGCAGAGGTGCTGAACTTGAGTCAGACCGCGGTTAAGGCGCGACTATGGCGAGCTCGGATGCAGCTTCGCGAAAGTCTGGACCAGTATTTCCGTAAGCAAACAAAATCTGCGCGAGCACGGTGGGTCCCTTCGGAGGGGCAAACAGGTCGGATTGTCGGCCTTTTTGCCGAGTCTCTTGGTCGTTCGATATCTCAGACATGCCCAATTGATTTTGCCAGGTCAGCGCATGCATCCCCCAACAACAGCGGCCACTGATCATGGTGTGTCGACCAAATGCGCGTGGAGGGCTGATTCGGGGCAGAATTGCACAACATAGCACTCTCCATTCCAACCTTCCCGCCACATTGTCAGCGCGTATTGTGCTAGCCAGCCCGACAAACAGTTGACAATTAAAAGACATCCCACCCGCACCCTGTCTTTGGTAACTGCGTCTAACCTATATAAGTTGTGAAACGGCTTTCTACAATCGCGTCTCAGAGGGTATTTGTGGAATATAACCTCCACAACACAGTTATCAATAACGAACTATCACAATATTTCAACTAAGGAGACAGTATGAATAGGTTATTTTTCACCGTTGTGCTTACTCTGACCAGCTTGTTTGGATTAGGCATAAGTGCTAGCGCTCAAGACGCTAGTGGCACGAAAGTTGTTGTTAAAGTTAACTTCGACTTTGTCGTCGATGGATCGAGGATCATGCCTGCGGGCCCATGTACCATCAGTCGCGTCTCTCAAGATCCGCGGTCGGGCATCGTCATCCGCAGCAACAACCGTAGCGTGCTTCTGCTTCCAGTGACTATCGGCGATGCTTCCGCTGATCAGGCAAAGCTTAGCTTTGAGCATGTGGGGGACAAGTACTTTCTCAGCACGGTAGCGACGCCAGCAGGGATCTATACCATCGAGATACCACGAGCAGTCACCAAGCTGGCCCAGATGCGGGATCACGGCACGGTGCCTTCCTCTGGTAACTAACTAAGGCGAATACACAGTCGGTTGTAACACGTGGAGGGAGGAAGTTCGGGAGTTGGCAGCTGCTTCAATTTACCCCGAAGTTCCTTCCATCCATCAAGCAATCATCGGTTTGGGCGCACAGAAAGAAATGAGCTGTTTCAACGTCGTACAAACGTACAAATCAGAAATTAATCAAGGAGGACAACGTGAAAAGAACGCTCTCATTATTCGGGCTGCTCGTGACATTAGCAATTCCTTCGGGGTTGTGGGCCCAGCAAGCCGGCTATTCCCAGACCAACCTGGTCTCCAATACTGCCGGCGTAGCAACTACTACAGATCCTCAACTGCTGAACCCCTGGGGAATCTCGATTTTTCCCGGGCAAGATTTCTGGATCGCCAACAATAACAGCGGCACTTCCACGCTCTACGACGCGAATGGCAACAAAGATACTGCGCTGGTGGTTACCATTCCCGGGGCCACAAAGAATCCGAACGGTAATTGCAGCCCTGGCTGCCCTACGGGAAACGTGTCTAACGGCAACGGCACCTACTTCAGCGGCGGACAATTCATTTTTGACACTGAAGATGGCATCATCGCCAACTGGACCGGCGCCAGCAACACAGCGGCAGTGGCCTTCGACAACTCTGCGAGCGGAGCGGTTTACAAGGGTCTCGCGCTGCTCAACAGCACTTTTCTTTTGGCAGCGAATTTCAATAGCGGCAAAGTCGACGTCTTCGATCGAAACTTTACCCTTACTTCTTTGAGCGGTTCGTTCACCGATCCAAAGCTTCCCGCTGGTTTCGCTCCCCATGGCATCCACGTGATCGGTAACCAGATCTACGTCGCCTATGCCATGCAGGACGCTGCCAAGCACGACGCCCAGCCCGGCACCGGCCTCGGGCAGGTTGATATCTTCGACGCGAACGGGAATTTCGTCAGCACCCTGGTCGCTGCCGGAGGTCAACTCAATGCGCCTTGGGGCGTGGTCGAGACTCCGGCTACCTTCGGAGCGTTTCCGAACGCGATCCTGGTGGGAAATTTCGGCGATGGCACCATCAATGCCTACGACACCACCGGGAAGTTTCTCGGCCAACTCACCGACTCTTCGAACCATGTACTGGTGAATCCCGGCTTGTGGGATATGGTGTTTGGTGGAGGCGGTCCCTCTGGCGATCCGGGCACCCTTTACCTCACGGCTGGAGGCAGTAACCAGCCCAATTTCCCGGCAGGAGGCACTACCACCAGCGTATTCGCAAGCCTCGTCCCCGCAGCTGCGGTAACCGGCCCAGGTTTTTCTCTGAATCTCTCGGCGCAAAGCGTAACCGTCGCGCCGGGCGGTTCGGCTAACCTGATGATCAGTGCCAGTGCGGTAGGAGGATTCAACAACCAGATTTCGCTTACCTGCTCCGCGCCCGCGGGTTTGACCTGTTCTTTCAACCCCACAATGATCTCTCCCGGGTCGAGCACTTCATCCTCGATCTTGACCGTCTCTGCCGCCGCGACTCCGCCGCCGGTTACCGGCTACGGCGTATCCGGCATGGTGGTCCTCCTACCGGGTCTGGGGTTGTTCGGAACAATTCTTGCAACTCGCAAACGGAAACCACTGACACGCAAGAGCATTCTGTGGACGAGCTTACTAGGTCTGCTGTTTCTCATCTCAATGTTTGCCCTGGGATGCGGCAGTAGCTCAAAAGGCCAAGCGCCCGCATCTCAAGTCAACCTGATGGTGACGGGCACATCCGGCACAATAAGCCATTCCAGTGTGGTAGCCATCACAGTCAACTGAACCAAACCGCCCGGGCGAAGGGCGCACTACGGTGCGCCCTTGTCCAGCGCACGAACCGAGCTATATCGCGTTGAACTCTTCTTGTCACTATCAGAACTCAATCTCGTATCAGGCCATCGCTTTAGCGATGTCGTAAGTTCCTCAAAATCGGATGCCCCGTTGGGGCTGGGGCATCTGAGTTTTTTCCGCACATGTTAAGACCGCATTCCACACCAACTTCTGAGACTTGTGGAATAAAGGCCGCGCCCGCTTGTTATCAATATCGAGAGATACCTCCTGGCCAGGGTCAAACAGGAAAACAAACAATTAAGGATGATCGCGATGATTGACTACCAGAGCACGCGATTAGGTCGAACGGAAGTTGCCGATGGCACTATGGCATTTCAGTTTGAAAAGCCAAACGGTTTTGTATTCAAGGCGGGGCAGTACATTGATCTGACTCTTTCGGGCTCTCAGTCCCAGTTTGGCCCCTCGAACGAACTGACTCATACCTTCTCCATCGCGAGTTCCCCCTCCGACGAAGACCTTGTAGTTACGACCCGCATACGAAACACAGTTTTCAAGCAGGCCATATCCTCCCTACCGATCGGTAGTCAGGCGAAGATTGACGGGCCAATGGGCTCTTTCAGCCTCCATAACAATACCGCCAGACCCGCTATCTTCCTCGCCGGAGGGATCGGGATCGCGCCCTTCCTCAGCATGATCTCCTACGCAACAGAGGAGAAGCTTCAGCATTCCATTGTTCTGTTCTATGCGAACCGCTATCTGGCGGATGCCGCGTTCATCGATGCGCTCTGGAAGTTAGAGCGTGCCAATCCAAGATTCCGCTTTGTTCCGACTCTCACGCGTGCCGCCACCAACAATGGTTGGAAGGGAAAGATCGGATACATCAGCTTGGAAATGCTTCTCACACACGTGGGAGCCGTTCAAGGGCCGATCTATTACATAGCTGGGCCACCAACGATGGTTGCGGGAACACGCCAAATGCTCAGTGACGTCGGCGTAGATGAAGACGATATTCGGACGGAAGAGTTTGGCGGCTATTGAGAATCCCGACTTTTGAGCGAGCAGGTGATTAGCGGTGTTGTCTTTCTTTCCAATGTTGGCATTCCAATGAAGGGCTTTCTCGGCACCGGCGCCACGTTCGGGGCAGATCTCAACCTCATTGTGCAACTCACCATGGGACTGGCACTGCTCGCCGGGGCTCTTCTCGCGAAACAAAAGCTCTATAGGGCGCACGGCATTTGCCAAACGACGGTCCTTCTCTTGAATTTGTTGATGATCGGACTGGTGATGGGGCCGTCATTCCATCAACAAGTGAAGCCAGCCATGTCTAAGGTTCTTCACAAGTGGTATTACGAAGTGGCCACAATACACGCGGTTCTGGGGATAGCGGCTGAGCTTCTGGGACTCTATATCGTCATCGTGGCCGGCACGAACGTCCTTCCACAGTGGCTGCGGTTCAAACACTGGAAGTGGTGGATGCGCACGGAGCTAGTGCTTTGGATGATTGTTCTGCTCAGTGGCGTGGGAACGTACTGCGCATGGTACGTGGCGCCCTTCCGTTAGCACAGGGCTAACTATTTGTCGCCACAGAAAATATTTGTGTGATATCGGGAATAACGGTCGACTAGCGGAGTTTTCACATATAGCTGGACAAAATCGGAGGCAAAGGAAAGTAGAGATAGAAGCGTTTCATGCCAGTTATCAACTCACTCTATGTTCCAAACATCGCAGCGATGTTGTCATCGAGAATTGAAAATCAAATGACATCCTCGACACATCTCGTCGTTGGTCGCTGCGTCTAAAACGCAGTACTGCTAAACAAAATTTTAATTGGAGCGTAAACCATGAAAGAAGAGAATTATCCATCCACCGTGGTGTCCAAGGCAAACCCATCTGAAGCAAGTCAGTCTTCACAGGAAGACGGTGTTCAACGTCACTGGCAGGGCGTGGTCAAGAGATGTTCATTTCTCAAGGGCCTGGGGATCGCCGGTGCAACCCTGTCGGCCGGCGCCTTATTGGGGACTGAAGGCTTTGCACAAGCTACCCACAGCTCAGGAAAGCTATCCAAGGGCGATGCTGCGCTCTTGCGGTTCGCGGCGGCGGCAGAACTCATAGAGGCTGACCTGTGGCAGCAATATAACGAACTGGGAGGTGTCCAGGGAGGCAATCCAGCCTACATCGCCGCACTCAGCAACCTTGATGGCGATATGGCTCAATACATCGCCGATAATACCGACGATGAATTGAGCCACGCGGCTTTTCTGAACGCCTACTTGATTTCAAAGGGCGAAGAACCGGTTGATCTCGATGCGTTCCGAACCTTGCCCAGCAGTCAAGCGACCGGCGCCAAGGATCTCGGAAGGCTGACAAACCTGCTGAAGCTTAACGTCGACCTCAGTTGGTATACACGGTACCGCAGCCCGAAGAACCCTGATTTCGGGGTGAAGCTCAACGGACCTTTCACCATTAAGAACCAACCCGCTATACCACTGAACGACAACGACACGCCTCCCAACCAGCCTCAACCGGTGCCTCCTGCGAATCCGCAAGAATCTCGAATGCAAGCGATTGCGAACACAGCGGGGTTTCACTTTGCATTTATCGAGCAGGGCGGGGCGAGCCTGTATCCTACGCTGGCCTTTAAGGCGACTGACGCTGAGGTCCTGCGAATCCTGGTGAGCATCGGTGGAGTCGAGATCGACCACTTCGGGCTTTGGCATGACAAGTCGGGCAATGCGGTGTCTCAGCCTTTGGCCGGTGTAATTGATCCAGTAACTGGTCTGACTTTCCCCGATCTCAATGCCCTCCACTCGGAACTCGACCAGACCAATCTGATCCTGCCGGAACCCTGCGAATTCATCAGCAAAAGCCTGCCCGCGTGCTCCGTGATTCGCCCAACGTTGACACAGAACGGGGGAGCCGTCGCCACGATCAAGGCTTTCACGGATGACCTCTTGTTCCTTGGCCAATCGCAGGCGTTCTTTAACCTGGTTAACCAACTGGCGGTCGAGGCCGATTCGGTCAGGCGCGGCTTTTGATTGTTGCAAACTCTCCCCTGGATGTTTGGGCGGGCGCTGTATCAGAGTACTAGTTATAGCGCCCGCATTTTTACCAATAGGGTTTGGAGATTTCCTCATTCGACTAAGGAGGCCTTATGTTTGAAGGACTGTTTCAGCCAATGCATCTGCTGGTTATCTTCGGAATTGCGCTCTTCGTGTTCGGACCCAAGAAACTTCCGGAGCTGGGCAAAGGAATCGGAGAGGGTATCCGCGGCTTCAAGTCAGCCATCAAAGCTGACGAGGAAAAGCCGGTCAGCACAACAGCCATTATTACCAATGACCAAGGCCTCACCCGGGAGTGAATCGTGGGTTTTGGCGTGGAAATCCTGTTCGTGCTCATGCTTGGGCTGCTGGTACTGGGCCCGAAGCGGCTGCACGCAATGCTGGTCCACGTGGCGCGGGCTAGAACTGAACTCGAGCATGCGACGCGAGACTTCAAGTCTCAGCTTGCGGCGGAACTCGATGCTGCACCTCGGCATAACAACTCCGATTGCAGCATGACTCAGTTGGCGGCTAATGGACGCGGTGGGTTACCAGAGCCGCCGCATCCGGAAGATATTCCTCGATAGCGATATTGATCCATCGCCAAGTAGCAAGCAGAGACCTATGATAACGGCATTATTCGCAACGCACTCACCACGACACTTGCTCTGGAACTAGAACACCGGGAGCCGTCTATCTTTCGCGAGATCGGCACCGAATCCAAACGGTCCACAGAACTTCAATCCCAGGCTGAGTGTTTGCAGATGAGTTTACATGGCTCCCGAGCGTGATTGGAAAAGGCGGAGAATTTTCATGACGAAAGAGGAAATTCGACTGGCCGAATCTGGCACGCGCAAAAAGCACTGGAAGCGTTGGGGTCCCTATCTCAGCGAACGCGCCTGGGGCACAGTGCGTGAAGACTACAGTCCAAACGGGAACGCCTGGGAATATCTGCCGCACGACCATGCCCGTTCGCGCGCCTATCGCTGGAACGAAGACGGTTTGGCCGGAATCAGCGATCGCCGTCAGATGATTTGCTTTGCCCTCGCACTGTGGAACGAGCGTGATCCGATTCTGAAAGAACGGCTCTTCGGTTTAACTGGCAACGAAGGCAATCACGGCGAGGACGTGAAGGAATACTACTTCTATCTCGACAGCACGCCTTCGCACTCCTACATGAAGTATCTCTACAAATACCCCCAAACGGAGTTTCCGTACACGAAGTTGGTAGAGGAAAACAGGCGCCGCGACAGGCTCCAACTGGAGTTTGAACTACTCGATACGGGGGTATTCGACGAGAATCGCTACTTCGACGTGTTCGTGGAATATGCCAAGGCCGATGTCGAGGACATCCTGATCAAGATCACGGTCACAAATCGTGGTCCGGAAACCGCGAATCTTCGGCTTCTGCCCACAATTTGGTTCCGCAATACGTGGTCATGGGGAAACCGGGCACGACGCCCGAAGCTGCACAAAGCGCGCTCCGCCCCCAATCCGATCATCGAATTGAACCTTTCTCAGCAGAACCAAACTCAGTCCGAGACCCGCTGGCTCCATTGTGAAGGCTCTCCGGAACTTCTCTTTACTGAAAACGAGACGAACGCTCGGAGGCTGTTTGGAATCGAGAATCGCACTCCCTTCGTCAAAGACGGCATCAACGAAAATGTTGTGCACGGTGCCGAGGGAGCGGTCAATCCTGAACATGTCGGCTCGAAAGCAGCCGCCCATTACAAACTGTCACTCAGTTCGGGAGACACTGTCGTAATAAGGATGCGACTTGCCGACTCTGACTTCAGAGGAAAAGACGCGTTTGACGCCTTCGACAAAACGTTCGCGCTCCGGCAGCGTGAGGCCGATGAATTCTACGCAGCGGTGATTCCTCAGGATCTTTCCGCGGACGCCCAGAACGTCATGCGACAGGGCTTTGCGGGGATGCTCTGGTCCAAACAGTTCTATCATTATGTCATCAACGATTGGCTGCAAGGCGACCCGGGCAATCCTCCCGCGCCCCCCGAGCGCAAAAAGGGCCGCAATCACGAGTGGACTCATTTGTATAACGCCGACGTCATCTCCATGCCGGACAAGTGGGAATACCCGTGGTATGCCGCGTGGGACCTAGCATTTCATTGCATCCCGCTTGCGCTCGTGGATTCGGACTTCGCGAAAGAGCAGCTCACGTTGATGCTGCGCGAGTGGTACATGCACCCCAACGGACAGATTCCCGCCTATGAGTGGGCGTTCGGTGACGTTAATCCTCCGGTGCACGCCTGGGCCGCTTGGCGCGTCTACAAGATCGACAAGAAGCGCAAGGGAAAAGGTGACCGCGCATTCCTGCAGCGTGTCTTCCACAAAGTGATGTTGAACTTCACGTGGTGGGTGAACCGCAAGGACGCGGAGGGGATGAACATCTTCCAGGGCGGATTTCTCGGACTGGACAACATCGGTGTGTTCGATCGCAGCGCTCCGTTGCCGACGGGTGGATACATCGAACAATCGGACGGAACCAGCTGGATTGCCATGTACACCCTGAATCTGCTGGCCATCGCACTGGAACTGGCCAGGGAAGAACCTTGCTATGAAGATGTGGCCAGCAAGTTCTGGGAACACTTCATTTACATCGCTCACGCTATGAGCCATCGCGGCCACGACAGCATGGGGCTCTGGAACGAGGAAGACGGCTTCTTCTATGACGTGCTCAAGCTGCCCGACGGCAACCAGTTCCCCATGAAGATCCGCTCCATGGTGGGGCTTATCCCATTGTTTGCGGTGGAAACGCTGGAACCAGAGGTGCTGGACAAGCTGCCAGACTTCAAGAGACGCATGGAGTGGTTCATCGACAACCGTCCAGATCTCACGGAAAACCTGGCCTGCATGCGCACCGAGGGGATGGGCGAACGCCGCTTATTGTCCATTGCGGATCAGGATCAGCTTCGCCGCATTCTCAAGTACATGCTGGACGAGCGTGAGTTTCTATCGCCATACGGGATCCGCGCTCTGTCACAGTTCCACCGTGACAATCCTTACAAGCTTACGGCGCAAGGCATGGAGCACCGCGTCGACTACGAGCCGGGCGAGTCTTCTACCGGGCTGTTCGGCGGCAACTCTAATTGGCGAGGGCCGATCTGGTTCCCGGTGAATTACCTATTGATCGAGTCACTGCAGAAGTTTCATCACTACCTGGGCGACGACTTCAAAGTCGAATTCCCCACCGGATCAGGAAAGATGATGACCCTGCGGCAGGTGGCGGGCGAATTGTCACGCCGGATGATCAACATATTCCTTCAGAATGATGGGGGCCGCCGACCGGTGTTCGGGAATCTCGAAAAGTTCCAGACCGACCCACACTGGCGCGACCTGATCCTTTTTCACGAGTACTTCCACGGTGACTCGGGTGCCGGAGTAGGAGCCAGTCATCAAACCGGATGGACCGGCTTGGTTGCCAAGTTGATGCAACAGAGCGGCGAATCCCGCAAACGTAAGAAAACTGAACCAGCAGTTGCCACTGTAGCCGCCGACAATCAGAAATAATCCCCGCTGCATCACGATGATCTGATGCACGCTATTACGGCAAGGGACGGCGTGACCTGAGACCACGCATCGGTGGGCCGCGGGTTTTCGCCGGCAGCGCCGCGAACATGATGATTTGCCTGGATAGAAGTGACGATTTGGGGGACAAGCGGGGAGTCAAATCTGGCACGCTGGCTAAGGGCGACAAAAAACCGCGGTTCTGAATGGCTCATAGTCAGTCTTAGTGTTCCGTAAGCGTCATTCCCCAATTTCCACAAGGCTTGACTATGCAATTCGGCAAACAGCGGATAGGACCCTCATACGCGCTACGCAAAAATCTCGTTCACCTTATCCCGCACATGCTGGCTGCGTGACGGCTTCAGATACCGCATTGTGCTCTCCATATCGCTGTGGCCGAGCCATTGCTGAACCGTGCGAAGGTCTACCCCGGCCCACAGGCACCGCGTTGCGAACGTAGCGCGGAACTTGTGAAGCCAGAAGCCATCCGAGTCTAGCTTCCCGCGTTCGGCAACGGCCTTTAGGCAGTCGAGAAAATCGAGCTTCGGTCGGCATCCCGCAGTCGGGAACACCAGACTGCAATCCTTGGCAGACTTTGCCTTCCACGCCTTCAGGCTCTTTGCGAGCTTCGAGGGAATCGGAATCTCGCGTTCCTTATAGGCCTTTGGCGTCCAGCCTCTGTCCGGCTTGTGGCTTACCTTGACGGTGGACGCAGCGAAGTTCACGTCATCCCAGTACGTGTACATGACCTCCTGCTCACGTTCACCTGTCATCAAAAAGAACTCATACCAGAGCCTCTCTTCCGCGTCGCACTTCGAAAATAGCTTGTCGAGTTCTTCCTGTTCGTAAGTCTCCGGCTCTTCTTCGGTGTACCGTGGCCAGTCGTTCTTTCCTACCAGGCCGCGAATCCCGTTCGCCTTCAAGAAAGTCATGACGTTCTCAAATTTGTTGTACACGCTGCGCGGTGCCTGTTCCTTCTCGTCACGCAGGAACGCGGAAAACTTCAGTAGGTCTCGTCGCTCGATCTCTTCGAGATTCAGTTTGTGGCAGGATTCTACGAAGTACGCGAGGGCTGTCGAGTACGCGGCTAGGGTCTTCGGCTTCTTCGTGAGCCTAGTCTCGTCAAGGAACTCTGCAACGGCTGCAGCCACCGACCTGTGCCCGTTTTGGCCGTCAGGAACGACAGCGACGCCATTGTTTACCGCGTTCAACTCGGCTTCCTTGCGCTGGCGTCGTGCGCTGGCGTCGGCCGGATCTTTGCCAACAGAGAGGCGCACGCGTTTGGCGCGTTCCCGCCACTCTAGCAGGCTGCGGAAAAACGCGTGTGCGGCTGGAAATGCTGTCCAGTGTTGGCGATCTTTGTGACTAAGGCGAGAGTTTTGGTTACATCCGCCAGGGTCTGTGGACCCTTTTCCATGTC
>Ga0182024_10018819_pt1 | contig 12814 bp, 12 predicted proteins | sample P32metaG_FD_120480 | JGI IMG/M metagenome (GOLD analysis project Ga0182024, IMG submission 120480) | Permafrost microbial communities from Stordalen Mire, Sweden - P3-2 metaG (Illumina Assembly) | ecosystem: Environmental > Terrestrial > Soil > Wetlands > Permafrost | place: Sweden: Stordalen... | reverse complement strand
CCAGCGCGTCCGGCTTCGCCGGAATTGTCAGCCCTGGCTGCCACGCTTGGCCGCGTGAGGCCAGTGCTCAAACCGGGTTTGCTCCCTGTCTGGCGGGATCGCGACACCCTGCAGATCGGCATCGATCCGCGCCGCGCCGTTGCGCTCACCGGAATGGCCGGCGCGGCCTGGGTGATCAGCTTGCTGGACGGAAGCCGCGACCGCGCCCAAGTGATAGCCGCAGCGGGTGATCGCGGCATGCCGGCGCAGCTGACTGACCGGGTGCTCACCCTGCTGGCCGCGGGCGGCGCGCTGGATGACTTTCCCGCTGGCACCTACCGGGTGCTGCCCAGGCAGCTGCGTGCGCTGCTCGCTCCCGAGCTTGCCGCCGCGTCCCTCGCGCACGGTGACGGCGACGGCGGCGCCCGGACGCTTGCGCGGCGGCGGGCGGCGCACGTTCGCATCATCGGCGGCGGGCGGCTGGAGCCGTGCATAGCGGGCATTCTTACCGCATCCGGGATAGGCAGGGTAGACAGCGCCGACGCGCTGCGGCGGGACGCGGATGGCCCTGGGCAGGAAGCGGGTGCCCAGGGTCGCGCCACGGATGGCCTGGCACGGGGAGCGAACGCTCGGGGGCGAGGAACGGACGCCCGGGAGCACGAAGCGGATGGCCCAGGACAGGAAGCGGAGGTTCGGGGACGGGGAATGGATGCCCGGGGGCGGGGATCAGCAGGCGCTGCGCCCGGCCGGACGCGCCGACCTGCGGACTTGCCGTCCGGCTCGGCACGAGCGCGGGCACGGGCGGCGCGGGAGCATAAGATCCGGGCGCACGGGACGCGGCCGGACCTGGCCGTGCTCATCGGGATCACGGACCCGGAACTAGCCGCCAGGCTGATGAGCGAGCGGATACCGCACCTGGCCGTCTCGGCGAGCGAGGCGATTGGCGTCGTCGGCCCGCTGGTGATTCCTGGCAGGTCAGCGTGCTTGCGCTGCCTGGATCTGGCCAGGACTGATCGCGACCCGGCCTGGCCGCTGATCCTGGCTCAGCTGGCAAGCCGCCAGGCTGATCCCCCGGCCTGCGACGCCGCTCTCGCCGCTGCAGTGGCCGCCCACGCCACCGCCCAGGCACTTGCCTTCATCGACCGGCCGGCTCAGGCCGGCCCGGTGACCAACGGGACGCTGGAGCTCGTACTCCCCGCGTGGCAATGGCGCCGCAGGACCTGGCCGCCCCATAGGGACTGCGCCTGTGGCAGGCGCGCCCCGGCATAGCGGAGAATGGGGATCATGAGCGATCTGCCACGCCGGGCCGTCACGCGCACAGCGAAGCTGGCCACGCTGCCGGTCGGGCTTGCAGGCCGTACCGCGCTAGGACTCGGCAAGCGCCTCGGCGGACGGCCGGCTGAGATCGTGGCCCAGGAGATACAGCAGCGCACGGCCGAGCAGATCTTCCGGGTTCTTGGCGAGCTCAAGGGCGGCGCCATGAAGTTCGGCCAGGCGCTATCGATCTTCGAAGCCGCCCTGCCACCCGAAATCGCCGGCCCGTACCGGGCCACCCTGGCCAGGCTGCAGGAATCCGCACCGCCGCTGCCAGCACGGTCCGTCCACAAGGTCCTCGCCGGCGACATGGGCGAGGACTGGCGGGCCAGCTTCGCCGAGTTCGACGACCAGCCGGCCGCCGCTGCGTCCATCGGACAGGTGCACCGTGCCGTCTGGCAGGACGGTCGCCAGGTCGCCGTCAAGATCCAGTATCCCGGGGCAGGCAAGGCGCTCATCAGCGACTTCAACCAGCTGAGCCGCGTCGGCAGGCTTTTCAGCGTGCTCATGCCCGGGCTCGACGTCAAGCCGCTGCTCACCGAACTGCGGAACAGGGTCGTCGAGGAGCTCGACTACCGGATGGAGGGTGCCGCCCAGGAAGCCTTCGCCGAGACGTACGACGGCGACCCGGATGTGTCCGTCCCGCGTGTGATCGCAGCGACAGACCATGTGCTCATCAGCGAGTGGATGGACGGCACCCCGCTCGCCAGGATCATCACCGACGGCACCAGGGAAGAGCGGAACCGGGCCGGAATCCTGATCGTTCGCTTCCTGTTCTCTGGCCCTGCCCGGGTCGGCCTCCTGCACGCGGATCCGCACCCGGGCAACTTCCGCCTGCTGGCCGACGGCCGGCTCGGCGTGCTCGACTTCGGCGCGGTGGACCGGCTGCCGGGCGGGTTCCCGCCGTTCTTCGGCAAGCTGCTGCGGCTCATGCACACTGGCGACATCGAGGACGTGGAGCACGAGCTGCGGGCGCACGGATTCCTCAGGGAAGGCGTCAGCATCGACCTGCCGGCCCTGCGTGCCTTCCTCGCGCCGCTGGCCGAGCCGTCCAAGGTGGAGTCCTTCAAGTTCAGCCGCGAATGGCTGCGCAATGAGGCAACGCGGTTCGCTGACCTGCGTTCGTCAAGCGTCGCGCGGCGGCTCAACCTGCCGCCTTCCTACGTGCTCATCCACCGTGTCTCGACGGCCGGGGTGGGGGTCCTCTGCCAGCTCGAATGCGAGGGGCCGTTCCGGGCCGAGGTGCTCCAGTGGATGCCCGGATATGCGGAGCCAGGGCCGGACCCGGAGCAGCCAGAACCTGCCACTCCGGCCGCGTCCGAGGTCTCTCCGGCCGCGTCCGAGGTCTCTCCGGCCGCGTCCGAGGTCTCTCCGGCCGCGTCCGAGGTCTCTCCGGCCGCGCCGGAGGTCTAGCAGGTCTCCTCGCTCTCGACAGGCACCGGGGTTGCCGCCAGGACGCGGCACGGCCAACGCCAGGACGCGGAAGATCCCGGGCACCCGGCTGAGCCGGGTGCCCGGGATCGGTGAAACCGGAGGCCGGGTGATGAACCCGGCGGTCATCAGGAGTCCAGGCTCAGGAGTCCAGGCTCAGGAATCCAGGCTCAGGAATCCAGGCGCAAGGCCAGCTCCGCGCGCAGCCGCATGGCATCGCACTGCGCCCGGGTCAGATTCCGCTCCGCCCGCTCGGCCCGGCGCGACGCCCTGCTGAGCGCACGCAGCCGCCGGATCTGGCTCTGTTCCTGGGCAATCTCCTGCATCCGGCGTTGTCGCTCCATGGCGACTTCATGATCGTGATACATCCTGCACACCACCGTTCTAGTCCTCGCCTCTCGTCCTCGCCCAGTCAGGGGCTGGACAGCTCTCGTCCGTGGCCGCACGGCCTGGGCAACTCTCGCCCGTGACCGGCCACGGCCTGGGCGGCCCGTCCGGGACCGCCTAGTGACCAGGGCCAGCTCCGTCCGGGACGGCCCGGGGCCGGCCGGTCGGTCAGGCAGCTACCTCTGTCTTCCTCGGGCGGCCGCGTGGCCTCTTGCGCGGCACGATCTCGCCGCGCAGGAACAGCTCTCCGCCCCAGACGCCCCAGGGCTCGCTGCGGGCGACCGCACCGGACAGGCAGGCAATCCGCGCCGGGCAGCCCCGGCACAGCGCCTTGGCGCACTCCACGTCCTGCGGCGACTCGGCGAAGAACAGCTCCGGATCATCCGTGCACGGCAGGTACTGACCGCCTGGCAGCCCGGCCATGACTACCGGGCTGGCCGCAGCGGCAGCTGCCGCCGTGCCTGCCTCGGCTGGCCGGAAGATCTGCTCGGCGGCGGCCGACCGGGCGGCCGGTACCGGCAGTGGCGGAGTCCCGGCCAGCGTGGCGACCGGGTCCGTCCTGGTGATAGCAGCCACTCCCGCGACTTGTGCCTCGAACCCCGCCGGGGCCTCCAACACGGCGGTGGTGCCGGGCGAATGCATCGGTGCCAACCCCTCTCATCTGCTCGTCGCAGCGTCTCTCACACGTCTGACAAAACGGTGGGCTCGCATGACAAAGGCCGCGAACCCTTGTCGGGTCCGCGGCCTTGAGGGGATCAGGCCGGTCTTTCTAGACCGGATCCCTTGGCGGGAGCGGACCCGACACACCGCCACTGGCGGCGGCGCTGCGGGCCTTGTTCGGGTACTGCTTCTGGACGGACGGCTGCCCCTGCGGGAGCCCGGAAACGGCCGTCGGGCAGCCGTATCCCTGGACGCCCTGGATCGCGCGCGGGCGCGCGAACACCGGGGCACCGCTGGGGCGCTGGTGAGCCACATCGACACGGCCGGCCAGGAAGGCACCCGTGGTTGGCCAGCACTCAGCCGTGCGCGTATCGGCAGCAGCCGTCACGCCGGAGATTGAGTTCACCATCACAGGCACCTCCTTCCGGACATCGTCAATGGGCCCGTGGACATGGATGCAGCCTACGTAGCCACGGCCGACCGGGGCAACTCTTTTTCCGGGCACTTTCCGGCGGGCCTCCGGAAGCCTGCTGGCGCGGGCGTTCAGGAGCGCTCCGCGCGGGCGTTCAGGAGCCTGCCGGAGCAGGTATCCACCGGCCTGCCGGAGCGGATGGGCGTAAGACCGCCAGAGCGAATATCCAGGAGACCGCCGGAGCGGATTAGTCAGGAGTCCGCTGGCGGTGACGGTGGCCCGGACGGTGGCGCAGGCGGGCGGGCCTGGCTCCGGATCAGCCCCTCCTGGACTACGGACACCACGAGTTCGCCGTTGGACGTGAAGACCTCGCCGCGGGCGAGTCCCCTGGCACCGCCGGCGACCGGCGAGTCCTGCGCGTACAGCAGCCACCTGTCGGCGCGGAACGGCCGGTGGAACCACATCGCGTGATCCAGGCTTGCCCCCGTCGTCCGGCCGTCCGCCCAGGACAGCCCGTGCGCGAGCAGGACGGAGTCCAGCAGCGTCATATCCGAGGCGTACGTCATCAGGCAGACATGCAGCAGCGGGTCGTCCGGCAGTTCGCCGTCGGCCCGCAGCCAGACCAGGTTGCTGGTGGCGCGCATGGACGGGTCGCGCTCGGCCTCGAAGGTCAGCGGCCCGATGTGGCGGATGTCGATCGGGTTGTCGCGGAAGAAGTCATGTGCCTGCGGGCCGAACAGCTTCAGCATCCGCTCGGCCGTCGGGGTAACCGACTCCGGCGGCGGGACCGCGGGCATCGCCATGGCGTGCGCCACGCCCGGCTCCGGGTGATGGAACGACGCGGAGAGCGTGAAGATCGTCTTTCCGTGCTGCACCCCGGTCACCCGCCGGGTGGTGAACGACCGTCCGTCGCGTACCCGTTCCACTAGGTAGACCAGCGGGACCGTGGGATCACCGGGCCGGATGAAGTAAGCGTGCAGCGAGTGCACAGGCCGGTCCGCTGGGACCGTGCGCCCCGCCGCGACCAGGGCCTGCCCGGCTACCTGCCCGCCGAAGACTCGCTGCCTCCGCTCCCCCTCCGGACTGCGGCCGCGGAAGATGTTGACCTCGATCTGCTCCAGGTCGAGGAGGGCCACCACGCCGTCCAGTGCCTGGCTCATGATCGCGCACCGTCCGTCTCCGCTGGTCCGGCGCATAGCGCCAGCACCGCGGCACCGTATCGGTCCAGCTTGACCTGGCCGACACCGGGGATGGCGGCAAGCTCCGCGATGCTGGCGGGGCGCCGGTCGGCGATGACCGCCAGGGTCGCGTCGGAGAAAACCACGTAGGCAGGCACGCTCTGCTCCTGGGCGGTGCCCCGCCGCCACTCCCGCAGTCGCAAGAACAGCGGGCTGGCGGGCTGGCCGGACGGCCGCTCCCCCGTCGCCCGGCCCGCCCGGCCCTGGCCCGGGCGGGCCGGCCGGACAGCGGGACGCACCCCGTCCAGGAACCTGGACGGCCGCCTCGTCTGACGGCCGCCCGCGGACCTGGCCAGTGCCCACGACAGGTGCAACCGCAGCCGGGCGCGCGTCACGCCGACATAGAGCAGCCGCCGCTCCTCTTCGATGGCCTCGTCCGTCTTCGCGTAGATGATCGGCAGCGTCCCGTCGGTCAGCCCGGGCAGGAACACCGCGTCCCACTCCAGCCCCTTGGCGGAGTGCAGCGAGCCGAGGGTCACGCCATCCAGCGCCGGCGCCTGCCCGACGGCGCCGCGATGGACAAGCTCGGCGGCGAGATCGGCGAGCGACGCCCGCGGGCTGGCCGCGAAGAAGCCATCCGCCAGCTGCGCCATCGCCTCCAGCGACTCCCAGCGCTCCCTGGCCTCGCCTCGGCCGGCCGGGCCGTCGGCGGTCAGCCCCGCCCCGGACAGGATCGGCCGCACCTGGCCGGCCGGGTCGTCCTGCGCCGACGCGGACCTGGCCGCCGCCCGGATCAGGCCCACCGCCTGGCGGACCTCGGCCCGGTCGAAGAACCGCTCGGCGCCGCGCACCTGGAAGGCCACGCCGGCCTCGCCGAGCGCCTGCTCATAGGCGGGCGTCTGAGCGTTAGTACGCAGCAAGACGGCGATCTCCCTGGCCGGCAGGCCAGCCTCGATCAGCCCCGCGGCATGCCGCGCCACGGACCGCGCCTCGGCGGGCTCGTCGTCAAACTCATCGAACCGCGGCTCCGGGCCCGCAGTCCGCTGCGCCACCAGCGCGGTCCCCTGCCTGGCCCGCGTCAGGCGGCCCGCCAGGCCGCTGAGCGGCGAGCCGGCCGTCACCCCGCTCACCCGGTTGGCCAGCGCGACGACCTGGGGGGTGGAGCGATAGTTCCGCACCAGCTTGATCACTGTCGCGGCGGGGAACTCGACCGCGAAGCCGGTGAGGAAGGCCGGAGTCGCGCCGGTGAACGAGTAGATCGTCTGACGGGGATCGCCCACCACGCAGACGTCATCGCTGTCCCCGAGCCAGGCGTCCAGCAGCAGCTTCTGCAGCGGGTTAACGTCCTGGTACTCATCGACCACGAAGTAGGAGTACCTCGCCCGGACCGACGCGGCCGCCACGGGGTCGTCGGCCAGGATCGCGGCGGTCAGCTCAAGGACGGACTCGAAGTCCACCAGATGGCGTTCCCGCCGCAGTTCCTCGTAGCCGGCATAGACCCTGGCGAGAGCGTCCGGCGTGAACGGGCTCGTTCGGCCTGATTTTGAGCTGGCTTCCGGATAGTCGTCGGGGCGGACCTGGCTGACCTTCGCCCACTCGATTTCCGCCGCGGCGTCGCGCAGCTCGGGCAGGCCCGCGGACAGCCGCAGCCGCCGGGTCACTTCGGACACCAGGCTGATCTTCGAATCGAGCACGCGCGGGGGCGCCCCGCCCACGGTCGACGGCCAGAAATGAGTGAGCTGGCGCAGGGCCGCCGCGTGAAAGGTCAGCGCCTGGACGCGTTCCAGCCCGGCCGCGGGCACGGCCGCGGCGCCGAGCTGCCGCAGCCGGCCGCGCAGTTCCCCGGCGGCACGGGTGGTGAATGTCACGGCCAGCACGCGCCCGGGGTCCACAACGCCGGCCGCGGCCGCGTAGGCAATGCGGTGCACAACCGCGCGGGTCTTGCCGGTGCCTGCGCCGGCCAGCACGCACACCGGCCCGCGGCTGGCGAGCGCGACCTCCCGCTGCTCGGGATCGAGCGATGCGAGCACGGCCTCCGGCCCGGTAAGCACGGGGCCATCCGGGGAGTCCACTGCGCCACCTCCTGTCCGCGCCATCTTTGCGTATCGCGCTGACAGCCGCGGGAATCCGGCGGCAGGCTGGGGTGTTACTGCACTCGGCACTACTGCATGAGGCAGCGACAAGCAGCGGAAGGAACTGACGGCATGGCACAGCCGCTCACCATGTACACCACCGTGTGGTGCGCGTTCTGCCGGCGGCTGAAGAACCAGCTGGCGCGTGATGGCATCGAGATGGTCGAGATTGACATCGAGCGTGACCCTGCCGCGGCTGACTACGTCATGCTTGTCAACGGCGGGTTCCAGACCGTTCCCACCGTCGTGTTCCCCGACGGGAGCGCGCTGACCAACCCGTCGGCCGCGCAGGTGAAGGAACGGCTGAACGAGCTGGCCGTCAGCTGATGACCGGCGACCGCAGCCGGGAGGCCGACCAGAGCGCGTCCCCCGCCGTCGTGCCGGACGTGGCAGTCCTGCGCCGTACGGCCGCCGGGTGGAGCGTCGGCGACGAGGACGTGCCTGACCTGACGTGCGCCATGGTGCTCGCGGACCTGATCGCCGCGGAGCTTCCTGGTTCAGCTGCCGAGCCGTCCGGCTCCCCTGCCAAGGCAAGCGGCATTGCCGCCGATGGCGGCGGCATAGCCGGTCACGGCGCGGCGGGCAGTGAGGCGGCCGGTGACGGCGCTACCGGTGACGGCGCTACCGGTGACGAAGGCGGCCACGATGAGGCACGGCGCCTCAGGGTCACGATCGGCCAGCTGGAGCGCGCGCTGGCCGTCCGGATCCGCGTGGAGCAGGCGATCGGGGTGCTGGCCGAACGGCACCGCGTCCGGCCGAGGCAGGCATTCGAGCAGCTCAGGTCCGTCGCGCGCGGCCGGGGTCAGCGGGTCATCGACATCGCAGGCGAGGTCATCGCGAGCGCAACGAACCCGCTGCTGCCACTGCCCGAGGAACTGTGCAGGCCCAGCATCGCTCCGCGCCCGCGGTCCAGGAGTCCGCGCCGCGCCCGCGACGCTCAATAACGCCGGCGGACTGCATGCGGCCCGGCGGGCGTGCGGCTCCGGGAGCGCGGCAAACTCAGGGCTAGCAAGCCTGATAGACAGCCTGATATCCCGGCGGCGAGGGCCCGAGCACATAACGGCCGCCCTGCTTTCTCAGGTACAGGGTGATGCTCCAGTCGGTGCACGCGGTCCTAGACGGGCTGTCTGCGGGCAGCTGGTGGCTGGTGAAGGTCACGGCCGCGCCTACCCGTCCTGGGCTGATGCTGGAAATTGCCGAGAGCACGGCACGCGAGTCGGTAGTGGAATGGAAGCCGCTGGAGAACTTCTGCGGCGATTCATCCCGCCGCATCTTCCGGTCGAGCAACGCTCGGTATTGCTGGTAACTATGGTTGTTAATCGCCGTGAAATAACTGATGACATAAGACTCGACCTGGGACGCGTCAGGCTCTTGCGCTACGCCCGGCGCGACGGTGACGAGACTTCCGCTGGTGGTCGGCGTAGTGGTCGGAGTCGGCGTCGGTGTCGGGGTCGGGGTTGGTGACAGGGCTGGCGACGAAGGCCCGTGCGATCCCCGCGACCCGGTACCGCCGGGTCCCGTCTGGGCCGACGGCGCGCTGTTGCCCGCCTGGTGGCGGTGCGTCAGCCAGAAAGCCACGCCACCGCCGGCTGCCAGGACCACTACCGCGGCGAGCACAGCGATGACGGCCTTGCCCCGGCCACCCGGCGGCGGTGATGTCAGAAGATCTCGTGGCCCGGCGTTCCCGTAACCCTGATAACCCTGATCGAGGCTTCCGTAACCCTGATCGACGTTCCCGTAACCCTGGCCGGCGGCCGTCGTCTCGAAGCGTTCTGGTGATCCGCCGCTGTCCCCGCTGCGCGGGGCAAAGAGGTCGTCGAACGGGTCGTGTTCGGCAGCACCGCCGGAAAACTGCTGGCCGGGCGCCGTACCTGGCTGCTCCGGCGCGGCCTGGCTGCCACTGGGCGGAGAGTAAGCGGCCACCGTGTCAGGGTGGTGCCCGGCGACAGCAGCAGGCGGGGCGCTGGCTGGTGGCTCATCGGCCGGAACGCCGCCGCTCGCCGCTTCGGGGGCCGGAGCCTCGCCGCTCGCCGCTTCGGGGGCCGGAGCCTCGGTGCTCACCGCTTCCGGGAACGGTGCACCGCATCCGGAGCAGAACCGCGACTGTCCGCTCCTTGGCCGTCCGCATGCAGTGCAGAAACCCATGGCCCCTCCCCTGTCAGGGCTACCGATGTCACGAATATCCAGTATTCAGTGGTTCCGTGCCGACGTATACCAGGGCGGCTGGCATCGGCTGCCTCTGACAACGGCCGGATGCGAGCTGCGGAACGTAGTCAGATTTCCGAAGACGTGAACGTCGGCTGGCCGAATTTCCTCGCGATGGGGTTCCACAGTGCCAGGAGTTTCTTCTTTGCCTTCACGGCAAGGGTGTCTGCCCGCCCAGCTGCCTGGAAAGAGGCATCCGTCGACGTGCTCACCGGGCATGTCCCAGTGTCCTGGATGTCCTGCATCCATCCAATGAAGTCCTGGTCCGCCGTGATGGAATGCTGGAGCACCTGCCTGAGGTCTGTTAGCATCGCGGGCCCGTTGGGAATGGCGTTCACCGACAGTGACCCCATGCGGCCAATGGCAGCCTGGCGCTGGCTGATTGCCTGATTCATCAGGCTGATCCCGGTGGAGGGCACCATCGCGCACTTGCCGACGGCCCCAGTAGCCCTGAGCACTGTCTTGCGCGCTGACGCACTCTGCTGGATCTCGGGCGTTATCTGCGTCACCTCGGCCTGCTCAGAGCCAGTTCCAGGTGAGGCGCTCGGCGTCGCCGGACCGCTCGGCGTCGCCGAACCGCTAGGCGTCGCCGGGCTTTGCGGGGCGGTGCTCGTGGCAGTCGTCGGGGCTGCCAGCGCGCCATGCGCCTGGTGGCGATGCGTCAGCCAGAAAGCCACGCCACCGCCGGCTGCCAGGACCACTACCGCGGCGAGCACAGCGATGACGGCCTTGCCTCTTCCGCGCGGCGGCGGCGCCGGAGGAGGAAGGTTTCGTGGGTCGGCGCCCTGATAGCCCTGATAGGCGCCTGCAGGCCCCGGAGGGCTTGGTGGCGCGCCCCTCTCCCCGCCACGCGGCGCGAAAATGTCGCCGAACGGGTCGTCTTCGGCGGCATGGCCGGCAGGCTGCTGGCCGGCCGGTGTACCTAGCTGCTCCGGCGCGGCCTGGCCACTGCCGGGCGGATAGTAAGCGGCAACCGTGTCAGGCTGGTCACTGGTGACAGGAAGATGTGGGGCAATGGCTGGTGGCTCTTCCACTGGAGTCTCGGTGCTCACCGCTTCTGGGAACGGAGCGCCACATGCGGTGCAGAACCGTACCGGTCCGCTCCTCGGACGCCCGCACACGGTGCAGAAACTCATGCTCCCCCCACTGTGCTGTCATCTCGACGTTATCAGATGGCTCTCGTCGGTGTTTCTTCTCGAGTATCCATCGGACTTGAAGCGATTACCATTAATCCTGTCTACTCCAAGCTTCGCGATGCTGCCTCGTCCAGCTTTGGCAAGTTCCGCAGTCAGGCACCTGTCACGGCAAGAGCCTGGCCGAACGCCCCAGGTACAGCGATATCGAGGTACCAGTACCAGTAGTCACGCCTTACTGACGGATCACCAATTTCTTCCCATGTCGCTCCTCCTGTAGCAGCCAATGATGCGAGGAAACACGAATCCCATTCCTCGGGGGGAATGTCACTCTCAGAGTCTCCTGACGTCGCAGGAGCCACACCTCCGGCAATCACATCGCGGGCCACCGCCCAACACGCGAAACCCGCGTAGATCGCTGGAAAGTACTGCTCTCCGAGAAGGAACTTGTCGTCAAGGTATGTTTTAAGCCGACCGATGGCACGCTCATCTTGTTCATTTTTCCTACCTTCGTTCGTGGCCATTGCGACGGCATCTTCGGCAAGATCCATCGGGTCGGCCACAGCGGGAAACGCAGACTGCCATACTGGCCAGACACGTCGAGCGCACGCGAGCCCGAGCACCGCCCCGAAGGCCACTACGCTACGTTCACCCGGGAGCCGATTACGCAGACTAACCAACAGGTCCCGCCGAGCGGTCAACGGAAGCTCTCCGAGATCGTCGATCTGAGGTGTGTATCGCATAGTGTCGGCGCGCACGTCTTGGTTGCTCATCTATCATCCCGTCGTTCGATCAACATAGGAAACTAAGGCAAGAAGTGCCGCGTGCCGGTTGGATCCGTTACCTGCTGCTCGACCTTAGAGTACTTGGCTAGCTGCTGGAAGAAGGCTTGGCAGTTCGCGCACATCTCAGCTGATACTTGGATCGGCGCGTTCGGCTCCAAGAGTGCCGCTTGCCGCTCGGCATGCGACGCGAGGTATTTGCCAGGGTCGCCCTGATCGAATGCCCCTGCTCGACGTGCTGGGAAACCCATTTCTTGCTGAAAGTTTAGAACCTCCTGAGGGTTCACCCGACTGAACCCTTCCGGTGCCTTGCCCCAACCGCTGAGCGTCCGTATGCCCCCTGCCGAGGCGACTGTCTTGCCAGGCGGCACTACTCCGAAGCTAGAGGCGCCGCCTTCAGTCGACCCGGCAGTCCCGTCGGCGCCACTAGTTAGCGGGTCCTCAGCATTCTGACCCGCGCCCGTCTGCGGCCCGATCTCGCCGGGTTCGGTGCTGCTGGCCTGCTCTTCGTCCTCGTTTTCGTCTTCGTCGTCCCCGTCGTCGTCGTCCCCGTCCCCGTCGTCCCCGTCCCCGTCGTCCCCGTCGTCCCCGTCGTCATCGTCGTTGTCCTCGTTGTCGTCGTTGTCCTCGTCGTCCTCGTCGTCCCCGTCGTCCCCGTCCCCGTCGTCGTCCTCGTCGTCCCCGTCGTCGTCCCCGTCGTCGTCCTCGTCCTCGTTGTCCTCGTTGTCCTCGTCGTCCCCGTCGTCCCCGTCGTCCCCGTCCCCGTCGTCCTCGTCCTCGTCCTCGTCGTCGTCGTCCTCGTCCTCCTCGTCGTCGTCGTCGTCCCCGTCCCCGTCGTCGGCGCCGTCGTCCTCGCCATCCTCGTCCTCGTCGGCGCCATCCTCCCCGTCGACACCGTCGTCGCCGTCCGCGCCGCCAGCGTCATCCTCGCCATCCGCGTCGCCGCCATCGTCGCCGTTCTCGCCATCGTCGCCGTCCTCGCCATCGGCGTCGTGGCCATCGTCGCCGTCGGCGTCATCGCCGTTCTCGCCATCGTCGCCGTCGGCGTCATCCTCGCCATCCGCGTCGCCGCCGTCGTCGTCCCCGTCCCCGTCCCCGTCGTCGGCACCGTCGTCCTCGCCGTCCTCGTCCTCGTCGCCGTCCTCGTCCTCGTCGCCGTCCTCGTCCTCGTCGGCGCCATCCTCCCCGTCGACACCGTCAT
>Ga0182024_10018817_pt1 | contig 12815 bp, 11 predicted proteins | sample P32metaG_FD_120480 | JGI IMG/M metagenome (GOLD analysis project Ga0182024, IMG submission 120480) | Permafrost microbial communities from Stordalen Mire, Sweden - P3-2 metaG (Illumina Assembly) | ecosystem: Environmental > Terrestrial > Soil > Wetlands > Permafrost | place: Sweden: Stordalen... | reverse complement strand
CCCTGCACGACGCCGTCCGGGTTGATGCCGTTCACCCGGATGCCGAGCTCGCCGAGCTCGGCGGCCAGCAGCCGGACCTGGTGCGCCTGGTCGGCCTTGGCCGCGCTGTAGGCGATGTTGGCCGGCCCGGCCGCGACGGAGTTCTTGCTGCAGATGTAGATGATGTCGCCGCCCATGCCCTGCGCCCGCATGACCCGCGCGGCCTCCCGGGAGACCAGGAAGGATCCCCTGGCCATCACGTCATGCTGGAGGTCCCAGTCGGCCGTGGTGGTGTCCAGCAGCGGCCTGGAGACGGACAGCCCGGCGTTGTTGACGACGAGGTCCACGCCGCCGAACGCGAGGGCCGCCTCGCGCAGCGCCGCCGCGACTCCGTCCTCGCTGGTCACGTCCGAGGTGACGCCCACCGCGGTGTCGGCGGAGCCGATGTCCGCGGCCACCTGCCGGGCGGCGGCGCCGTCCCGGTCGGCCACCACCACGCAGGCTCCCTCGGCGGCCAGCCGCCGCGCGGTGGCCCGGCCGATGCCCGACCCGCCGCCGGTCACCAGCGCGATCCTGGTCGCCAGCGGCCGCGGCTTCGGCCGCCGCCGCAGCTTGGCCTCCTCCAGCTCCCAGTACTCGATCCGGAACTTCTCCGCCTCGCTGATCGGGGCGTAGGCGGACACCGACTCGGCGCCCCGCATCACGTTGATCGCGTTGACGTAGAACTCCCCGGCCACCCGCGCCGTCTGCTTGTCCGCCCCGTAGCTGAACATCCCGACCCCGGGCACCAGGACGATCGCCGGATCGGCGCCGCGCATCGGCGGGGACGACGGGCCGGCCTGCCGCTGGTAGTAAGCCCGGTAGCCGTCCCGGTAAGCCGCATGCAGTTCCCGGAGCCTGCTGCGTATCAAATCCATAGAGGCCGAGGGGGGCAGGTCGAGTACTAGCGGCGCAATCTTCGTGCGCAGGAAATGATCCGGGCATGAGGTGCCGAGCGCGGCCAGCTCCCGGTGCCGGGAGCTGGCCAGGAAATCGAGCACGGCGTCACTGTCGGTGAAATGCCCGACCTGCGGATGGTCGGTGGCGGCCAGCCCCCGGATGACGGGTGCCAGCTCGGCGGCGCGGGCGCGCCGCTCGGTGGCGGGCAGCGGCAGGTAGCCGGTCAGAACCGGGCCGAACGGGTCAGGCCGGCCCGTGCCGTCGAGAAACCGCTGCGCCGTGGCGATGATCTCCAGCGAGTTCGCCTCGCACTGCGCGCTGCTCGCGCCCCAGGCCGTGATCCCGTGCCCGCCGAGTATCACGCCGATCGCCGCCGGGCTGGCCCGCTGGAACTCCGCGATATCGAGGCCGAGCTGGAACCCCGGCCGGCGCCACGGCACCCAGCCGACCCGGTCGCCGAAGCACGCCCGGGTGAGCGCCTCGCCGTCGGCGGCCGTGGCGAGCGCGATGCCGGCATCGGGGTGCAGGTGGTCGACGTGCGGAAGGTCGAGCAGCCCGTGCATCGCGGTGTCGATGGACGGCGCCGCGCCGCGCTCTGCTGCTGACCCCGCCACCCCGCGCCCTGCTGTTGCTGACCCCGCCACCCCGCCCAGGCCGTGCAGGCAGTAGTCGAACGCCGCCACCATCTCGTCCTCGCGCCCGGCGCCCGGGTAGACGCCGGCCAGCGCGCGGAGCCGGTCGAGCCGCAGCACGGCGAGGCCGCCGGCGGTCAGCGTGCCGAGGTCGCCGCCGGATCCCTTGACCCAGAGCAGCTCCACCGGCTGGCCGGTGACCGGATCGGCCGCCTCGCCCTTCGCCGAGGTGTTGCCGCCGGCGTAGTTGGTGTTGCGGGAGTCGGCGCCGAGCCGGTTGCTGCGCTGCAGCAGCTCGTCCACGACGGCCGGCTCGGTCCCGGCCGGTTCCTGCTGGGTCATGCGTGCCTCCTTGCCAGCCGGGCAACCCGGTGGATCCGGCTTTCAGCGGGTTGGGTGCCTCTGAAAGCCGGATCCACCGGCACGATGGCGGCGCTGCGGGCGGGCATTTACTGGTCCTGGGGAGCTAGCTGCCCCAGCTGGCGGGGGTTCCGCCGATGCGCTCTTCGATGATGCGCTGGCCGTAGCCCGACTGGTGGTAGGCGGCGACCGGGTCGGGGGCCAGGCCCATGTCCTCGCGCAGCCCGGCGAGCAGCGGCCGGACGTCGGTGTTGTAGGCGTCCATCAGCACCGCGTGGGCGGCCAGCACGTCGCCGGCCTGCTGCGCCGCGGCCAACACGGCGGCGTCCACCAGCAGCGCCTTGGCCGTGGCTTCCTGCACGTTCATGACTGACCGGATCTGCGCGGGGATCTTCGGCTCGATGTTGTGGCACTGGTCCAGCATGAACGCGACCCCGGCCGCCGGGCCGAGCGCCCCGGCGGCGACCACCTCGTACAAGATCCGGAACAGCTGAAACGGGTCAGCGGCGCCGACCATCAGGTCATCGTCGGCGTAGAAACGGCTGTTGAAGTCGAAGCCGCCGAGCCGGCCGGCCCGCAGCAGGAGCGCCACGATGAACTCGATGTTGGTGCCCGGCGCGTGGTGACCGGTGTCCACCACGACCGCGGCCTTCGGGCCGAGCGCGACGCAGTGCAGGTAGGAGGTGCCCCAGTCCGGGACGTCCGTGGTGTAGAACGACGGCTCGAACAGCTTGTACTCCAGCAGCATCCGCTGGCCGTGCCCCAGCCGCTGGTACACCGCCTGCAGTGCCTCGGCGAGCCGGTCCTGGCGGGCGCGGATGCTGTCCTGGCCCGGGTAGTTGGTCCCGTCGGCGAACCATAGCTTCAGGTCGCCCGAGCCGGTGGCGTCCATGATGTCGACGCATTCCAGCAGGTGGTCCAGCGCCTTGCGGCGCACCCGCGGGTCCGGGTTGGCCACGCTGCCGAGCCGGTAATCATTGTCCTGGAACACGTTCGCGTTGACCGTCCCGATCCGGACGCCGGCGTCCGCGGCGTGCCTGGCCAGGGCCGCGTAGTCGCCGACCTTGTCCCACGGGATATGCACGGCCACGCTGGGCGCGACGCCGGTGTACTGGTGGACCTGAGCCGCGTCCAGCACCTTCTCCTGCGGCGTGCGCGGAACACCCGGCTGCGCGAAGACCTTAAAGCGGGTCCCGGTATTGCCGAACGCCCAGGATGGCAACTCGATCCGCTGGTCGCGCAGCACGTTCTTCACGGCGGTCAGGTCAGGCATGCGGGTCATCTCCAGCTGCGGCATCAGGCTGCTCAGTCAGGTGCAAGGGGAGTTTCAGCAAACTTACCGACTTGTTATCGACCCGGCGTCGGCCGCCGGACATGCGTCGGCCGCCGGACATGTCAGTGTCGCCGGCCGGACAGGCCGGTGACGGCGGCCGGATATGTCAGGGCTGGGTAATGCTGCGTCCGTTCATGCCCCACCAGCGGCCGCAGCCCGTACAGCCGAGCACGTCCCCGGACTGGCTTGAGGTTATGCCGACCGTGCCGCCGCAGCGGCAGCGGTCCCCCAGTGCGACTCTGCGCGCAAGTTTCCGCACGGTTAATCCGCGCGGCGCGTCAACGGGGCGCGTCTCGCTGCGCACGAACATGGCGCCCACGGCGATGCAGGCCACTAGCACCACGAAGCCGGCCGGCAGCACGTAACCCAAATTGCGCCTCCTGCGGCGAGATGTACATCGACGGTACTGCGTGGCCGGACGGACGGGTAGTCGTTATGACGCTCCCTGTAATGACCTTACCCGGCGCGGCCGGGCTCTGATCACGGCCGAGGCTCCCCCGGCCGTATCATCCGGGCCGCCGGGTGCCATGGCCGGACCTCGGCGGCGCGGCGCCTGGTGGCTCAGGTGACCTTCTTGAGGGTGGCGACGCTGACATGTGGCCAGCTGAGGCCCAGGAAGTTCAGGAACACGGTCTGGGTGTACTGCAGCTGCAGGAAGCTCCGGTTGGCGTGCGGGGCAGGGAACTGGACAGTCTCGATCCAGAAGGTCGCGCTGACGTGCGCGACGTCCGCGTTGGTCCGCAGGAACGGGATGTTCTGCGAACCGCCGAGGGTGTTCGTGGCGGGATTCGTCACGGTCGAGATGTGCAGGGCAGTGGTCGCGGTGATCGTCTGGCCGGCGATGGCGGCCGCGAGCACCGAGTTCGGGTTCGTCACCGCTGCCTGCGAGACCTGGGCGGGCGTCGGGGTGGTCCGGAAGCTGCTGGGGGCGCTGAGGTTGTACTCGGGGAAACTGTTCGCTGTGCCGGGCGGCGGCTCGGTGCCCCCGGCGGGGAATGGCACGGTGTTGGCGTGACCGGGGACGGGCGGCCCGTTCAGGACCGACGCGGCGCCCTGCACCATGACGGCGTTGCCGTGCGGGATGGTCGCGAGCCGAACGACGGTTGACGGCTGGGCGGGCTTGGTGGTGGCCGGGACGTTCACCCAGATGCCGGGCTCGGTGTGGATCGCTCCCCCGGTGTCCTGATCGCTGATCTGCTGCAGGTAGTGCATGCCGAAAAGCTCGATGTCGTCCATCGCCGAGCCGCGGTTCGGTATCGGGCCGCCGATCGCGGTGAATTGCAGCTGCTCGTCGGTGGGATTGAGTTCGAGGAAGATGTCGTTGTTGCCCTCGAAGTCCGGGCGCCCGATCAGGTTGAATCCGTGACCCGACCAGGTTCCCGGCAGGTCGGCGAGAGGCCCGAGTTCCTGCAGGAGGGTAAGCGCGGGTGAGGCCGCGCGGAAGTCCGGAACAGCGCTGGCAGTCATGGGCTACTCCTCATGGCCAATGGGCGGCTTCATGACACCGTATCCCCGCGCCCAGCCAATCGCCGCCCGCAGCAGCGCCGAACCGACGCTCCGCCATCGCCACATGCTCGCACCGTCGCGGCGGCTCCGGCTGAGGCGCCCGGCTAGGGTGATCGGGTGCTGACACGCGGGCAGAGCGGGTTCGCGGCGGTAGCCGTGACGCTGGTGACTTCCGGGCGGCAGGGTATCCCCGGCAGTTAGTTTCTTCTTATGGCCACAGAAGCGGCGGAGCTCGAGGTCGGGAACCGGACGGTGCGCATCTCCAATCCGGACCGGGTGTACTTCCCGGCGCGCGGTGAGACCAAGCTGGACCTGGCCCGTTATTACCTGTCGGTCGGCGACGGCATCGTGCGCGCGCTGCGCGAGCGGCCCTGCATGATGCACCGCTTCCCGTCCGGCGTGACCGGCGAGAAAGTACACCAGAAGCGGGTTCCGCACGGTGCTCCAGAGTGGCTGGAGACGGTGCGGGTGAACTTCCCGCGCTACGGCCGGCATGCCGACGAGCTGTGCGTCACCGAACTGGCCAGCGTCGTGTGGGCCGTGCAGATGTCGGCCGTGGAGTTCCATCCGTGGAACTCGCGGCGGGCTGACACCGAACGGCCGGACGAGTGGCGCATCGACCTGGACCCCATGCCGCGCTGCGGGTTCGACGTGGTGCGCAAGGTCGCCCACATCGCGCACGAGATACTCGGCGAGCTCGGCGCCACCGGGTGGCCGAAGACCTCCGGCGGCAACGGCCTGCACATCTACGTCCGGATCGAGCCGCGCTGGGGCTTCGCCGACGTCCGGCGGGCCGCCCTCGCCTTCGCCCGGGAGGTCGAGCGCCGTGCGCCGGGCGACGTGACGACCACCTGGTGGCGCAAGGACCGTGATCCCGCCATGCTGTTCGTCGACTACAACCAGAACGCGCGGGACCACACGATCGCCAGCGCCTACTCGGTGCGCGGGGTACCGGAAGCGACCGTGTCCACCCCGATCACCTGGGACGAGATCGATGACGTGGAGCCACGCGAGTGCACCATCGCCACCGTGCCCGGACGCTTCGCCAGGCTCGGCGACCTGCACAAGGGCATCGACGACGACGCTTACTCGCTGGACACGCTGCTGGAATGGGCGGACCGCGACGGCCTCGACTAGACCTAGCCCGCAGCAGGACTGCCGCCTGCCGGTGCCGTCACCCAGGAGCCGGTGATGCCCACCAGCAACGAGATCTACGACCAGCCCGGTGACATCTGGTGGGACGAGGACCAGCCGCTGAGCGTCATCCGGACCGCGCTGAACTCGCCGCGACGACATTCGACCTGCCGGGCAGCGCCGATGGCCGGCTCGGTCCTGCACGCCGTGTTCATCGGCGTCATGGCAAAGTGGTTCATGGATCCCGGGCAGGCACTGACCGCCCATGAGCTCGCCCGCGGGCTGCAGATCATTGCGCAGCACATGAAAGGCAAGGACTTATGAATCCGCTGCACCGCATGGCCGGCCGGGCGGTTGACCGCGTGATTGGCCTTCCCCCGGCAGCGGGGCCTTACGTGGTGCGGCCCGATGTCGGGGTTCCGATGGCCGACGGCGTCGTCCTGCTCGGTGATCATTACCGGCCCGCCGGGCCTGACCGGCCGCTGCCGGTGGTGCTGATCCGCTCGCCGTACGGGCGGGCGGGCTTCACCGGCCTCCTGTTCGCCGCGCCGATAGCCCGCCGCGGCTTCCAGGTGTTCATCCAGAGCACCCGGGGGACCTTCGGCTCGGGCGGCCAGTTCCGCCCGTTCCTGTCCGAACGGGAAGACGGCCTGGCCACCGTCAGGTGGCTGCGTGATCAGCCGTGGTGTGACGGCCAGGTGTCCATGACCGGCGGCAGCTACCTGGGCCATACGCAGTGGGCCATCGCGCCGTATGTCGATCCGCCGCTGCGGTCGGTCTCGCTCAACATCACCGCCGCGAAGATCACCACCGTTTTCTACGATCACGGCGCGCCCGGCCTCCAGAACGCGCTGGCCTGGACCGGGCTCATCGGCAGGCAGGAACGCGGCGGCCTGCCCGGCCCCATCCCGAACCCGCGCCAGCTAGCCCGGATGAAACGGGCCTTGCGGAAGGTTCCCCTGCAGGCCGCCGACGTCGAGGTCGCGGGCGCGCCGGTCGCGTTCTGGCGGGACTTCGCCGAACACGCCGCCGCGGCCGACGAGTTCTGGGCGGGCGCCGATCATGACGGCGCCGACCTGACCCGGCTTCCGCCGGTCAGCATGGTGACGGGATGGTGGGACCTGTTCCTGCCCGGGCAGCTGCGCGATTACGCGGCTATCCGGGCGGCCGGGGTCACCGCGCGGATCACCGTCAGGCCCTGGCTGCACGCCGAGCCCGGCGAGATCAAGGCCATCACCCAGCAGGACGCCGCCTGGCTGGACCACCACCTGCACGGCGGCCCGCCGCCGTCAGGCGCGCCAGTGCGGGTATGCCTGCAGATCGCCGGCACCTGGCTCGACTTCGAGGAGTGGCCGCCGCCAGCCGCCGAGGACACGGCCTACTACCTGCGGCCCGGCGGCGGCCTGAGCCTGGACGCGGAGCCCGCTGACGCCGCGCCAGCCGCGTTCGTCTACGACCCGGCGGACCCGACGCCATCGGCGGGCGGGCCCCTCCTGCAGCCGCCGGGCAAGCAGGTAGATAACGCCGCGATCGAATCCCGGCCCGATGTCCTGACCTTCAGCACCGATCCGCTGGCCGCCGACCAGGACCTGGCCGGGCCCGTCAGCGCCCGCATCTTCGTGCGCACCAGCCGCCCGTATGCCGATCTTTTCGTCCGGGTCTGCGACGTTGACGGCAAAGGCGTCTCCCGCAACATCGTCGACGGCATCCGGCGGCTCAGCCCGCAGACCGTGCCGGCTCCGGACGTGCAGGCCGGCCACGACGGAGTCCTGGCGGTGGACGTGGAGCTCTACCCGACGGCCTACCGGGTGCGGGCCGGGCACCGGATCCGGGTGCAGGTCAGCGGGGGCGCGTTCCCCCGGTTCGCCCGCAACCTGGGCACCGCCGAGCCCTTCGGCGCGGCGACCAGGGCGCTGCGGTGCCGGTTCGAGATCTATCACGACTCACGGCACCCCGCGTGCGTCCTGCTCCCGGTCCTGCCCGCGCTCTGACTCCCGCGGCGCTCCGGCCCCGGTACCGGCGCCGGAGCTGCGGCCTGGTCTGGGGCCAGATTCTGCTGTCAGCTACTGGCCTACCGCCCCGTCGATCCGCTCGCGCAGCAGATCGGCGTGACCGTTGTGCCGGGAGTACTCCTCCACCATGTGCACCAGTACCCAGCGCAGCGAGACGGTCCCGCGCCACGGATCGGTCCCGGTGATCTCCAGGTCCGGTGCCTCGGCCACGAACCGGTCCGCGAACGCGACCTCGGCCCGCCACACGGCCCACGCCTGCGCGACCAGCCCGGCGTCGGGCAGCGCGCCATCGAAGTCACCGTCCGGGTCGGCATCGGAGTAGAAGTGCGGCGGCGCGTCCAGCCCGGCCAGCCGCTGCCGGAACCAGCGGCGCTCCACTTCGGCCATGTGGCGCACCACCCCCAGCAGCGACAGCGTGGAGGGCTCGGCGGAGCGACGGGCCAGGTCGGCGGCGCCGAGGCCAGCGCACTTCAGTTCCAGCGTGGCACGCTGGCAGCGCAGGAATTCAGCGAGCGTGACCCGCTCGTCGCCCTGGGTCGGGCCGCCTTCCCGCGGGTCGTGCTGCGGGCCGACGAACATGTCGGCTCTTCTGCTCGGGCTGCTCATGCTCTGCTCGGGCTGCTCATGCCCGCAATGATCGGTGATCCGCGCGGGATCCACCACCTGTATGCGGTGCCGCCGGCACCCGCGAGCGGGCGGTCCTCACGCTGCCGGGGTGTGACCCGCGAGAACCTGGAGAAGCAGGTCAGCGTCTGCGTTTCCGCCGGTCTGGATCACGGCTACGCGCTTGCCAGCCACTAGCGAGCGCTCCGCCAGCAGCCCGGCCAGCGCCAGCGCGCCCGCAGGCTCCGCGACATTGTGAGTGGCCGCGAACAGGACCCGCATCGCCTCGGCCGCGTCGTCTTCGCTGATGGTCAGGACGCGGGCAGCGCCGGCGCAGATGACCGAGATAGCGTCGGCGTCCGGGACCCGGCACGCGACCCCATCGATGAACGTGCTCGCCGTGCCGGTCTCAACAACCCGCCCGGCCGCCACCGACCGCGCCGTCGCGGGGGCCTCCTGCGCAACCACCCCGACCACCTCGGTACGCAGGCCGAGGAGATCCCGCACCCCGATGACGCCGCTGATGCCCGAGCCCATCCCCACCGGCACATAGACGGCGTCGAGCTCTCCAGCGGCGTCGAACAACTCCCGGGCGTACGTCGCCACGCCCAGCACCAGGTCCGGGTGGTAGGAGGGGACGGTCTCCAGCCCGCGCTGAGCGCCGAGCGCGCTGGCGTGCTCACGTGCGGCCTGGAAGTCGTGGCCGTACACGATCAGCTCGGCGCCAAAGCCACGCATGGCCGCGTTCTTGCCGGGGCTGTTGCCCGTGGGGACCACGATCGTGACGTCGATCCCCGCTGCCCGCCCGGCGAACGCCAGGCTCTGGCCATGGTTGCCGCGGGTGGCGGACACGATGCCCTTGACCCCCGGCCGCCAGGTGCGCAGCCGCTCGGCATAGACCAGGCCGCCGCGAACCTTGAAAGCCCCGGTGGGCGTGTGATTCTCGTGCTTGACCCAGACCTCGGCGCCCACGTCATCCGCAAGCAGCGGCCACACATACTGGGGCGTGGGCGGCACCCGCCTGCCGACTACCCCAGCCGCCCAGGCAAGCTCCGCAAAACTGAATTGCATCTGCCAAGACTGCCATGCGAGCGTAACTCAGGGAGGCTGGCGTGGAACGAGCCGCGATCGACCGCATTGAGCACCAGATCGACCGGGAGGTGAAGGCGCGCTTCCCCGATGGCGCGGTGCAACGGGTCGCGCTGCTCCAGCACGGCGACGACCCGGCGATCGAGCCGGAAGAGCTACTGGTCCGGGTATTCATCGAAGCCGCCGGCGGACCGCAGGACTCCCAGCAGTCGCTGGACGCTTGGCAGCACGCCCATGAGGCGAGGATGAGGCAGTTGCGGCGCGAGCTCTCGCTGCGGCTTCCCGCGGCCAGGCTGCTGGAATTCACCATCGACGGCGCCAGCGACCCCGCTGCCGCTCCCCGGATAACGATGCCCGACGACCCCGGGCTGACGGGCGAGCCACTGTCCGGGCGCGAGACCGTGCAGACCGCCCTGCGGCTGCTGCGCTCGGGCTACGTGTTTCCCGACCGCGCCGAGCAGGCCGCCATGGCGATCGGGGCGAGGGCGGCGGCCGGCGAGTACGACGGCCTGGATGAGGCCGTGCTCGCCGAGCGGCTCACCGCTCAGCTGCATGAAATCTGCGCGGACAAGCACCTGCGGGTAAGGCTCCGTGACCCTGGCCGACGCGAGCCCCCGGCTCCCGCCGGGCCGCCCGGTCCCGGGCCGGGCCGGCGGGATCGAGGGCGTCCAGGCAACTACGGCATCTACCGCGCCGAGCGGCTGGAGGGCAACATCGGCTACCTGGACCTGCGCGGGGTAGCCGACCCGGAGCACGCAGGCCCGGTCATCGCCGCTGCGATGGAGCTGATCGCCGGAACTTATGCGCTGATCATCGACCTGCGGCGCAATGGCGGCGGCTCCCCGGACGGGGTGGTCTTCTGGTGCAGCTACCTGTTCCCTGGCGCCGGGACCCATCTCAACGACATCTTCCACGCCGAAAGCGGAGAGACAAGGCAGTTCTGGAGCCTGGCCTACGTGCCGGGCTCGCGCTACCTGAACCGGCCGGTCTACCTGCTCACCAGCAGCGAGACGTTCTCCGGCGGAGAGGATTTCTGCTACACCCTGCAGGCGCAGGGTCGCGCGGAGCTGATCGGCGAGACGACCGGCGGCGGCGCCCACCCCACCAGGACGGTGCCGATCTCCTCGACCATGGCGATCTCCGTGCCGTTCGCGCGGTCGGTTAACCCGGTCACCGGAACGAACTGGGAAGGCACCGGCGTCGTGCCGGACATCGCCGTGCCCGCCGCCGAGGCCTTCGACGTCGCGTACGGCAAAGCGCTGCGGCACGTGCTGTCAATCGACGTGCCCCCGCCCGTCGCGGACGAGGCCCGCGCCGCCCTGGCCGGGCTGCCGGCCACGAGGGAGCCGCCAGGCCAATGACCAGCGACCGCTCGCTAGACGGCATCCCCTGCGCTGGCGGCCACCTGGGGCTAAGGCAAATCGGACCTAATCCCTGGGCTGGGCCATGGCTATCGCCGCCGGCCGAAGGCGAAGTAGGCGAGCGGCGCGCCGCCGAAGGCATTGACGATGACCACCACCGGTGCCCATATCCACTTCGAGCCCCGGATCTGGCTGGCCGGCCGGCGCTTCATGTCGACGAGCGCCGCCGTCTTGAGGCTGGCCTCGGCAACTGCCGCGACAATGAGCAGCCGGCGGCTGCGCTTGCTCAGATCGCTCCACTTCCGGACGGCCATGGCATCCTCCGCGTAGGGGACGGACTCCAGATGGCCTGCACTTTACATCGGCTGGGCGGCGGCTACTACCTGGCCATGCGGCACTGCCAGCGGCCGCCGCGCGGCTGCGGAACGAGACCCAGCGGCCAGAAGGCGAGGGAGGCGGGCCGCCCGCGGCTATGTGCGCGTACTTCCTCGGCCTGGCGCAGGATGGCGGGAGCACCGTTGGCCCTTCGGTATCTGGGAGATGGGCGTCACGCTCACCAATACCGTTCCGTCCAAGGCGCAAATCATGAGTTATTTCAGCTATGTCCAGTCGGTCATGGCCGACCGGATCCAGGCAGGCAAGTCCAATGGGGAGATGGCCTGGTTCAACGGCGGGCTGAACAACATCGGCAATGAGTCCTACCTGCCGGAGCTGTGGGCCAGCCTGGTCGCTGCGACCAGCTAGGCCGGGTCCGCCGGCTGAGTTCTTGCTGCGCCCGGCCACTCCCGCCGTGCCCCGGCCACTCCCGCCGTGCCCCGGCCGGTCTCGCTGGGCCTGGTCGTTCTCGTGGTGCCCAGGCTTAAGATCACTGCATTGGGCGCGCAGGCCGGCCGGGAACGGGAGGCGCCGTGGTGAACGTGGTGATCACTGGCGGTACCGGCTTCCTGGGCTCGCGCCTGGCCCGGGAATTGCTGGCCGCGAGCTCGCTGGAGGTGGCCGGCCGTGCTGCGCGCCCGCTGTCGCGGCTGACTCTCATCGACCGTGCGCGGGCTCCCGCGGATCTCACTGCGGACGACCGGGTAACCGTGATCCGCGGCGACCTCGGCGAGCTGCTCGGCCCCGCGGGCGCCGGACGGGACGCGCTCGCCGGGGCTGAGGTGGTCTTCCATCTCGCCGCGGCGGTCAGCGGGGAATGCGAAGCGGACTTCGACCTGGGCATGCGGGCGAACCTGCATGCCACCGAGTTGCTGCTCGCGTCGTGCCGCACACTCGGGACGAAGCCGGTCGTGGTGTTCGCGAGTTCCGTCGCCGTCTTCGGGGCGTCCGGCGAGCACCCGCTCCCGGCGGTCGTGGACGATCACACCGCGCCGAATCCGCAGTCCAGTTACGGGGTGCAGAAGGTCATCGGCGAGCAGTTGCTGGCCGACTACACCCGGAAGGGGTTCCTGCGCGGCCGGGCCGTTCGGCTGATGACCGTCAGCGTGCGCCCCGGGCGGCCCAACGCAGCGGCGTCGGGCTTCCTGTCGGGCATCATCCGCGAACCGCTGGCCGGCCAGCGCGCGATCTGCCCGGTCGGCGCGCAGACCGAGGTGGCGCTGGGCTCGCCGGCCCGGGCCATCGCCGGGCTGCTCTGCGCCGCCACGTCGTCCGACGAGGCATGGGGCGGCCGGACCCCGGTCAACCTGCCGGCGCTCACCGTGACAGTCAAGGACATGGTCGCCGCGCTGCAGCGGGTGGCCGGGCCGAGGGCGACCGCACTGATCGACTGGGTTCCCGACCCGGTGGTGGCCAGCATCGTGACGAGCTGGCCCGCCCGGTTCCGCGCCGTCCGCGCGGCACGGCTGGGCCTCGTCCCGGATCCGGATTT
>Ga0182024_10018816_pt1 | contig 12815 bp, 12 predicted proteins | sample P32metaG_FD_120480 | JGI IMG/M metagenome (GOLD analysis project Ga0182024, IMG submission 120480) | Permafrost microbial communities from Stordalen Mire, Sweden - P3-2 metaG (Illumina Assembly) | ecosystem: Environmental > Terrestrial > Soil > Wetlands > Permafrost | place: Sweden: Stordalen... | reverse complement strand
TGTCTCGCGGCTTCGACCAGCAGCACCGGATTCTTGCTCACCCCGCAAGTGTCGAGCAACGCTTCGAGAATGGTAGGCAGGTCGCGGACCGAAACTTGCTCGCGCAACAGTTGCTGCATCACCTTGTGCACCTCGCCGAGGCTCAGCAGCTTGGGGACGAGTTCCTCGACCAGCTTGGGTTGGCTCTCTGCCAAGCGGTCGAGCAGACGCTTGGCTTCCTGCCGGGTCAGCAACTCGGAAGCATGTTGTTTGATCACTTCCGCCAGGTGGGTGGCCAGAACCGAAGTCTGATCCACCACGGCATAGCCTTTGGCCAGAGCCTCATTCTGCAAGCCGGGGACGATCCACAAGGCCGAGACCCCGAAAGCCGGCTCGCGGGTTGCAGTGCCGGCGAGGGGAGGCGGTGTAGCATCGGAGCTGATAGCCAGCAGGTGATCCTCGTGCATCTCCCAGCGCGCCACCTCCACCCCACGCAGCGAGACCAGGTATTCGCGGGCTTTGAGCCGGGCGTTGTCGGTGATATGCACCGAGGGCACGATGAAGCCCAACTGCAGCGCCAGACTGCTGCGCAAGGCGCGCACCCGCGCCAGCAGTTGCCCGCCATGCTCCTGGTCAACCAGCGCCACCAGCCCATAGCCGACTTCCAGGCTCAATTCATCCAGCTTCAGCAAATCTTCAATCGACTCGCTCACCGGCTTCTTGGCTTTAGCATCGCTTCCGGTGTCCGCCTTGCCCGGCTTGTCCCCCATGATCTTGGGTGCGCGCCATGCCAGCACACCCACCACCGCCGCCAGCATGAAAAATGAAAACTTGGGCAGACCGGGAATGGCGGCTAAAGTCAACATGACTCCCGAGGCGATGATCAATGGCCGACGCCCGGAAAGCAGCTGTTTGCCGAGGTCGGTGGAAAGGCTGGAACCGGAGGACGCGCGGGTCACTACGATGCCGCCCGCCATCGAAACCAGCAGCGAGGGAATCATGGTGACCAGGCCATCGCCCACGGTGAGCACGGTATAAGTCTTGAGCGCCTCGTGGAAGGGAATATCCAGTTGAAAGACGCCGATGAGAAAGCCCGCAATGATATTCACCGCGGTGATCAAGATGGTGGCTAGCGAGTCCCGCTGGTTGAAGCGCGCCGCGCCATCCATGGCTCCGTAGAATTCGGCTTCATGGGCGATCTGTTCGCGGCGGGCACGGGCTGTGGCCTCGTCAATGAGCCCGGCATTCAAGTCGGCATCGATCGCCATCTGCTTGCCGGGCAAGGCGTCAAGGGTGAAGCGGGCGGTGACCTCGGCGGTGCGGACCGCGCCGTGGCTGATCACGATGTACTGAATGGCGATCAGGGCCAGGAACAAGACGAATCCCACCACATAATTCCCGCCTACCACGAACTGCCCGAAAGCTTCGATGACTTTTCCCGCAGCTCCCGCGCCTTCATTGCCGTGCAGCAGAATACGGCGGCTGGAAGCCAGATTCAGCGACAAGCGAACCAGGGTAAGCAGCAAGACCAAGCTGGGAAAGACGGAGAACTGCGCCGGACGAAGAATGTGGATGGCGGACAAGAGCACCAGCACCGAAGCCGTGATACTGGCCGCCAGCAACATATCCAGCAGCACCGACGGCAACGGCACCAGCATCACGAAAACCAGTGCCACCGCCGCTATGGGAACGGCCCATTCCACGACTCCATTTCCCACCAGCGGCAAAGTCTTTGGGGTTTCGGCCATTTACCGCCCTGCCTGTCCGGCGCCGCCGACCCGCTCCTGGGCCCGGAAGATGGCCGCGAGAATGGCGGCCACCACCGCGTAGAGCTTGGGCGGAATCGATTGCCCGACTTCGACCGCCCGGTAGAGCGCATGCGCCAGCGGCCGATTCTCCACCATGGGAATTCCATGCCAGAGCGCGATTTGCTTGATCTGCTGCGCGAACAGGTTGCGCCCCTTGGCCACCACGACGGGTGCTGGCATGTCCAGCCGATACTCAAGCGCGACGGCAAACTCGTCGGGGTTGGTGATGACCACCGATGCCTTCTTGACCTCATCCAGCATGCGCTTTCGCCTCATCTGTCGGCGCAGCCGGCGGATACGGGCCTTGGTCGCGGGATTTCCTTCCATTTCCTTGTACTCGTCCCTCTGGTCCTGCTTACTCATGCGCAGGTCGCTGCCCAACTTGTGTATCTCGATCGCATAATCCGCGCCCGACCACACCAGCAACACCAGCGCTGCCTTCCACGCCAGCTCGAAAATATGTGCCATGAGATAAGCGGCAAGCCGGTTGATTCCGAAATGCGCCACGCTGAGCACCGTGTTCCATTCGCGCGACAGGATCCCGACCGCCAGATAGACAATGGCAGCGCCAGGCAGCAGAGACTTCAGCAGCCGACCGAGCGAGGGCAGCGAAAACAATTGCTCCAGACGGGACGCCGGGCTGAGCCTCGAGAAATTGGGCTGCAGCGCGCTGGGCGCGAACACCAGACCACCCTGGGCCAGAGCTCCCAGCATGGCTGCCATCCAGCTCAACCAAACGATCAGGCTGATGGCGCGAACCACACTCAAACCGATCCAGGTCAGCAACGGAGTCTCGCTCAAGTCGCCGAGCGCCGCCGCATCCAGACTGCGGCTGAGCAAGCCCCGCCACTGCGCGGCGAAGGCCGGAGCCTGAGTTGCCAAAAGCAGGACCATCGTGCCCACCGCCAGACTGGACATCAGATCGCGGCTGCGCGCCACTTGGCCCTTCTCTCGCGCCTTTTGCTGTTTGCGGGGAGATGCTTGTTCGGTCTTGTCGCTGTCAGCCATCTTTTCTCACTTCTCACTTAGCCAAATGCAAGAGCCGCTCACCGATCAAGATACCCGCCGCGAAATGATGCTCAAAAAGGCGCGGCCACAAAAACAGCGTGGCCGACAGCACGGTGAGCGCGACCACCGTCTTGATCGACAATCCCAAAAACAGAACCGGGATTTGCGGCGAGGACTTGGCCAAGAAGCCCAGGGTGACGTCAATCAGCATGGTGGCCACCACTACAGGAGCGGCGATCTGCAGACCCACCAGCCAGATCGCTCCCGCCGCCCGCAGCAGGCTGGTGGTTACCCCGAGACTCAGAACCACGGAACCCGGAGGCAGATAGGCAAAGCTGGCCGCCAGCCCTCGCAGCAGCCAGTGATGCACATTGAGCTGCAGAAAAATCACCAGCGTGATCAGCTGCATGAAAGTCGAGATTACGGGCGAATCCGCCTGGGTCTGCGGATCCAAAATGCTCACCAGGGCAAAACCCGCCTGCACTCCGAGGATCTGCCCGGCCATTTGCGCCGCCTCCAGAATGAATTGCAGGCTCAGTCCCAGGAGCAGGCCCACCAGCACTTCCCCAGTCAACACCTGAACCCAGCCCAGCGCGCTGCTTTCGAGCCGCACCGCCCCATAAACCGGATACAGCAGTGCGGTAAGTGCGACCGTCAGACCAGCCTTTACCGGCACCGGCATGCTTCCGCTGCTCAGGAAAGGCGCGAACAACATCAAGCCGCCAATGCGCAACCCGGCAAACATCACGGCCGCCACGAGTGTTTCGAGATGCAGAGTTTCCATGGGCGGCTAACGCAAGAACGGGTGAAAATCGGAAAACAGGGTGACCGTGAACAGAGCCAGCCGCCGCACCATGTACGGCAACAGCAGGAAGATCGCGGCCGCTACCGCAGCCAGCCGGGGCACGGTCGAGAGCGTACTCTCCTGCAGCGAGGTCAGCACCTGCACAATATTGATAATCAGGCTGGTCACGGTGGCCACCAGCAGCAGCGGGGCCACGATCCACAGCACGGTTTCGAGCGTTCTCCGGGCCAATTCCACGGTTTGCTGGGTTGACATGCGTTCTCCTCAAGTGAAACTCTTCATCAACGACCCCACCAACAGATTCCATCCGTCCACCATGACGAACAGCAGAATCTTGAGTGGCGTCGAAATCACCACCGGCGGCAGCTGCAGCATGCCCACGGAAGTGGTAATGGCCGCCACCACCATGTCGACCACCAGGAAAGGCAGATAGAGCGCGGCCCCGATCTGGAATCCGGCTTTCAATTCCGAAAGAATGTAGGCGGGCAACACCACGCGCATGGCAACGTCATCGGGCCGGGCGGGACGAGGCTCCTTGGCCAGTTCGAGAAACAAGGCCAGATCTTTCTCCCGGGCAAACTTGAGCATGAACTGGCGCAACGGCCCCGCGCCTAGTTCGACGGCCGTGACCGCATCCACGCTGCCTTTTTCATAAGGCACGACCGCAGTGTCATAGATCGTGGCCATCACCGGTTGCATGAGGAAGAAAGTGAGAATCAGCGCCAGCCCGATCAAGGTCTGATTGCTAGGCGCGGTCTGGGTCCCCAGCGCCTGCCGCAAAAAGTGAAATACCACCAGCAGCCGGGCAAAGGGCGTCATCGCCAGCAACAGCGACGGCAGTAGCGTCAACAAAGTGAGCAGGACTACGATGTTCCATGGCACGGATCCGCTGGATCCTCCCGAACCGTTCCACGGCAGCCCCCCAGATGGTCGAGGCCGCATCGCTGCCCCAGCGCATGGAGCTAACAGCAAGCCTAGCGCTCCAGCCAGCAACACTCCGCGGATTCTTATCCGCCACTTCATGGTTTGCCTCGATTCATGTTCGAATCAACTGCCGAGATGGTCTTTCGCTGCGAAATGCCCAGGTTGGAACTTCCTCGGGCCCGGCTTCGGATTCCAGGTTTTCCTTCTCAGCCCCTGACTCGGAAGCGCGGTCAGCATGGCTACGGAACTGCCGGTTCCGGCAATCAGAAATTTCTGACGCTCGAACTCAACCACGGCAATAAAGCGCCTCTCCCCCAACGCCAGAGTCTCGCGCAGACGCAGCTCTCGCGACGGGTGCGAGCGCCAGCAGCGTCCTAGAACCGTCAACCAATGCCATATTCGCGCCAGATAATTTCCCTTTCCGTTGACTGCGTCGATCGCACTTCCCATTGCATTCCTTTCTTTTCGTCCGGCCGCCTCACACCAGCTCGGTCAAACGTACCGCTAAATTGTTCCCTACAACCTCAAACTCGCCGCGGGCGATCAGTTCTCCATTGAGCCGCAGCGGAATATCGGCTCCCACACGCCAATGCGAATTGATCACCGAACTCGGCTGCAGCCGCAACGCATCGGCCACCGTAAAACCGGGCAGCGGCACATCGACCGTCAGCCGGCAGGGCACAGGCAACACCTGCGCCCACGCATCGGGGGCCACTGTGGTGCTGACTGTGCTGTTCTCGGGCTGAATAGCAAGCGCTGGCTCTGCCATGTCGAGGACCGGATAAAAGAGTTTCGCTGGGGTGAAAACCCTGAGCGTCACCCGCGAGAAGACAGAGCAACTCGGGTGCCGAGAAGCGGGCATCAGAGCCGCCACCCGCAATCGAAGGGTGTGCCTTCGAATGCCTTGGTTTAAATCGAGATAGGGGGAAGACGCGAAAAAGTGTCCGGTCCACGCCAGAAAACTGGGACGCGCCGCCTACACGGCTACAGAATTCTCATTAGGAGCGGTTTAGAATCGTGCCCTGCTCGATGAGGGCAGGGCACGAAACTCCTTTACTGTTTCAGAGCGATGGTATCTTGCGAGACTTGATCGAAAGTAGTCACTGCCTTCGCATCGGCCTCGAATGCGCGTTGCGCCACGATGAGGTTGGCGAACTCGGTCGAAATATCCACATTGGACGACTCCAGGGACCCTCCTGACAAAGTGCCGCGTCCACCTGTCCCCGCGGTGCCGATCACAGCCTGGCCCGAGGCCAGAGTCTGGGTATAATCGGTGCCACCTGTGAGTTGCAGCCCTTGTTGGTCGGCAAAGCTGGCCAATGCCACCTGCCCCAGCGCCGCAGTGTTTCCGTTGGTGAACGACCCGGTGATGGTGCCATTAGACCCGATGCTGAAGTCGGTCAAGGTTCCGCTGGCGCTGCCGTTTTGCTGGGTAGAAGAAGTGCTGTCTGGGGCGGCCACCTGCGTGATTACCGGGGCGCCGGCTGCATTGTAGAGGTCCCAAGCGAAAGTCATGTTTTTGGCGCCGTCGGTAAGCCCAGGGATAGAAAGCCCGGGGAGGTTTGCCGCCGGGGTCAGAAGGTTCCCGCTGCCGTCGAAGGTCATGGTTCCGGTGGTCACAACTCCTCCCGGCAGGCTGGAATCGGCGGGGGGCACTGTGAGCGTGTAGTTCCACGCGTTCGCGGCGGTCTTGGTGAAGCTGAAAGTCAGGGTATGTTGGGCTCCCAGCGAATCATAAATCGTGACCGGCGTCGAGTAGATGGCGCCTACCGCGTCTCCGGAATTGAGGTTGGTCGTGATCGATGCCGTAGTGGTGGGTGTCGGCGGACTAATCGTCCCCGCGCCGAGCTGTAAGGGCCCGACTCCTGAGCCGGTATTGACGACCCCGTTCACTGCGGGATATCCCAACACCTGCTGACCGGCCGAAGTCACGAGAAAATTACTGTTGTCCACGGAAAAGTCGCCCGCCCGCGTATAGCTCGTAACCCCGCCGCTCTGTACGGCAAAGAAGCCAGCTCCTTGAATGGCCACGTCGGTAGGCACGCCGGTGGAGGTGATATTCCCTTGGGTGAAGTCGGCAGGCATCTCTTGAACTTTGGTTCCAGAACCGAGTTGGACGGGATCGCCTGCGCCCGTGGTACCCAGATTCTGATAAAACAAGTCGGCGAAGAGGACCGTAGTGTCCTTATAGCCGGTGGTGTTCTGATTAGCCAGATTATTGGCAATCGCTGACAATGCCGTAGATTCGGCGGCCAAGCCTGAAAGTGGAATCGAAAAGTTCGGCATTATTGCGCTCCTTGGACTGACTTCGCCGTGCCCGTGCTGGGCGTTGTGGAGGTTGTCGCAGCGTAAGCGTTCGTCAGGGTGCTGTTAATCTGGGTTAGCTGGTCGAGCATATTAAACTGCACCAACTGAGAAGTGAACTGGGTAGGATCGACAGGATTGGTCGGATCCTGATTCTGCAGTTGCGCGACCAGCAGTTGCATAAACATACTTTGCGTGGAGTTAAGAGAATTGTTCGCCGCGCTGCTGGTAGATGGTGCTGCCGGCGTGCTGGTTGGTGCTGTAGTCTTAATGACACTATTTGTTACTGGCACAATGTTCATAAATCCCCCTTTAATTCTTGGTGCTGTGGTTTCATGCGTGCACATTCAGCCTGGTCCGTAATCCGGAGCTGATATCGGGTTCCGTGGGATCCTCTGGCGGGCCGTGGATTGAGAAAAGTCCGGCCGGAGAAGAATGCTGCTGGCTCGAAGAACGGGGTTGCGAATCGCCCCCACCGGAGAATCCCGCGGTTGTCCCTGCAGCCGTTCCCAGGAAATGGATGCTGTCGAAGCGCAGATCCTGCTGGCGGAATGTCGTCTGCAAACCGGCGACTTCAGGCGCGAGAAGAGTGCGTAAATCGCCTCTCTCGCTACCCACGGTGAGGCCAACCTGGCTATCGCGCACGACCGTGTGCACTTCCACGTTGCCGAAAGCCTGGGTATGAAGTTCTACGTGCATTTCCGACTGCGCCACCCCTGCGACCAGTCGAGCCGATTCAACCGTTCCAACCGTGGGCAAGGGGTTGGGCAGACCCGCCGCGGAGGACTGAAGTTCCGCAGCCGGCGATGACGCATTCCGACTTCCGGAGTCCTGATTCGCGGCTGGCATGACCTGCGTCAGAACACTCGCGCTGGCCACGGCGCTGCCTGGCTGGTTGCCGCCGTTCACCTGCCCGGTAGAAGCAGCCGGGGGCGCACTTGGTGATAACGGCGGCGTATTCGTGCCCGTCGATGTTGAGGAGGGATCGCCTGCCTTCGACGCCGAATGCTCCTGGTTCGACGGAACCGGCTTTGACGGAGCCGGCGCAGTTGGAATTTCTTCCCCTGCTTTCATCGCCATCGGCGCGGGCAACGGAACCGGCTTTGAAATCTCCTGCAAGGACGCCGTGCTCGAAACTGCCAGTGAAGCGGATTGCGCGGCCGAGCCCCCCGGGCTCGACCCGCCTGATTGGGGTTTGCTGTCCGGTGCGGATGGGTCGGCTGCCGTGGCAATCGCCGCGCCGCTGGTCGCATTTATCGCCTGCGACGGCATCAGGTTTTGGGTGGAATTCGCGATCACCGGGCGGAGATCGCCGTTACCCGTTTGCGATTTTCCATCCAATGTAACTTGTTTGACTTCGGTGACTGCATTCGGGCTGCTCGTAGCATCCATCACACCCAGCGGCATCACGCTCGGAGTGGGAGTTGTAATCCCAGAACGGAAACTCCTGTCCCCGGCTTGCAGCTTGCCTTGCGACGCCGACGGTTCGACTCCAGTCGCTGCATTCATTGGGCTGCTCGCAGGATCCATCGCAGCGAGCAACATCGCACTTTGTGTGGCAGTGGTGAGCCCAAGCCGGGGATCGTAGCTGCCGGCTTGCCGCTTGTCATCCGATGTCGATTGTTTGACTGCACTCACAGCATTCGTCGGAATGCTCGTAGGATCCGGGACTGCTGAATCTGAGGTCGACATTCCCGCGGACTGCCGGTTGGTAACGCTCGGCGCGACCGCGCCGGTTTGCGCCAGTGCGTGCTGCCCGGGGCCACTTTCATTCCCAGGTGCAGGCGGCGGACTGACCTCACCGACCGGAAGCGGGATGATCGGCTTCACCGTTGCGGCTGCTATATTCGGCGGCGATGCCAGGTCGCCTGTCGGCGTCAGTTTATCAGTGGCCAACGCCCCTAGGCTCGACGCTGAGCCGACAATTGTTCCCGCATTATGTGTCAATGCGTCAGGTTGAAACTCTCGCGCTATTCCAATCGAGGTAGCCTGCTTTGAGTTCGCTCCGGTGATCGATGCAATTGCGGCGTCGGATCGCGAATTCACCGGCGACGGAATCGAACCTACTGTCGCAATCGAGCCACCGATGTTTTGCGGCAGCGGCGGCACGATTGCCAGGTTAACGGCGACCACGGAAGGGGACTGCGCATCTGCGATCGGAGCGGGACCTGCGGCCGTAGTCATTTGCCCCGCTGCAGTTGTTTTCAAATTGTCCGTCGTCCGTTTTTCTGCCGGCTTCCCTCGTCCCGCAACCGCTGCCGGTTCAAGCTGCGGAGTCGCCGGTGCTGGCACTTGCGCGCTTTGCAAGGTGCTGGCGAAGCTACTCGAACCCGGTCCGGCGGATGGGAAGGGAAGAGCCGATTTGGTAGCAGGGCCGGACGCATCGGATTGAATCAAGTTAGTTAGCACAAATCCATCTCACGCTCATTCGCCAGCACTCGCGTTCAATGCATGCCGAGGACCAAATGCCCGGGTTTCGCTGCTGGTGTCGGCGACGGCTAACAACTGGTTAAGACTCAAGCTGCATAGCACTCTGCCGATAGAAAGTGTGTTCGTAAGATGACAGGTAGATTCAAGTTCGTGGGCAAGGCTTGCCCATGGAACTCGGCAAAGACTAGCTGCGCCAAAGGTGTGAGCGCCGCAGCAGAAACAACTCATCGAGACGACGTTGGTCCTGTCTGGTTTCCTCTTGCTGGTAGTCTTGAAGCTGGTGGCGGCGCAGCGTGTCAATCACCTCGCGTTGCCGCCGCGCCTGCAGAAACTCTTCGCTGCGGACATGTCGAAGCGCTTCAGCCTCGACCAGTTGTTTTTCGAGGGTATGCTGCCGTTCGATCAGGACCGACCGGCAGAGAACGTCAAAATGCAGTTCCGCAGCACTGATGCCAGATTCGAGCTGAGGCCGCCGTCGAGCCGAGATATTCTGCATTTCAGTGTGGGTGTCGTCGATTTGCTGCCGCAGCATCGCCACCCGGTGATTCGCTTGTTGGAGCCGCAACTCGTGCTGCCGTTCCAGGCCTTGCCGCACCCGCAATAGGGTTTCGAGAGGGAATCGGAATGCCATGAGCATTAGCTGGCCAGGGCCAGCAGTCGAGTGATGTTGTCCTGGAGCGAGACCGCTTCGTTGGCTCCTTGCTGCAGAAAGCGATTGAGCTCGGGCAAAATCGCAAGCGCTCTATCCAGCACGGGGTCGCTTCCTTTCTGGTAGCCGCCAATGCGAATCAGGTCCTCGGATGCGGTGTAAGCCGCCAGCAACCGCCGCAAAGCTTGCGCCTTCTCCAAATGCTGGGGGGAACACACCATGGACATGAGGCGGCTGATGCTGTCCAGAATCGCGATTGGCGGATAATGGTTTTGCGTCGCTAATCGCCGGTCGAGCATGATGTGCCCATCCAGCAGGGCGCGCGCGCCATCGACGATCGGATCCTGCTGATCGTCCCCTTCCATCAGTACGGTATAAAACGCGGTAATGCTCCCCCCGCGGAATTTTCCCGCCCGTTCAATCAGCCGGGCCATCAAGGTAAATACCGACGGAGTGTACCCTTTCGAAGTGGGAGGTTCACCCGCCGCCAGGCTGATTTCCCGTTGCGCCATGGCGAGACGGGTAAGCGAGTCTACTACCAGCAAGACGTTCTTACCGCGCGCACAAAAATATTCCGAGACTGCGGTTGCCGTCAACGCCGCGCGAATGCGCAACAATGGAGACTGATCCGAGGTGGAAACCACCATCACGCAACGCTTCCTTCCTTCCTCTCCCAAGGCTTCCTCGAGAAAATGCCGCACCTCGCGTCCGCGTTCGCCCACCAGGGCCAGCACCGTGAGATCGGCGCCGGTGTTGCGGGCCATCATGCCAATCAACGTGCTCTTGCCCACGCCGCTGCCGCCAAAGATTCCTACTCTCTGGCCGCGGCCACAGGTGAGAAATGCGTCCACCGCGCGAATCCCGCATCCAATGGGTTCGCGAATAGGATCGCGTTCCATGGGCAAGGGCGCGGTCGCTTCCAGCACTTGCGAGTCGCGCCGGTCGCACGGGCCCAGTGCATCGATGGGCTCACCCGTGCCATCGACCACGCGCCCTAGCAGGCCGTCGCCTACCCGTACCTCGGGTCGCGCCCCCCAGGTGACCACCCGATCGCCGTATCGAATTCCGGTCGGCCGCGCCAACGGCATGGAGAATACCGTGGATCCGCGGAAGCCGACAATCTCTCCCGCGAAAACCGTGCCGCTCGCATCCACAATTTCGCAGCGCTCACCGACCGAGCAAAATGGTCCTTCCGATTCGACCAACTGGCCGATCAACTGGGTAACCCTGCCTTGCCAGCGCAAACCGGAGCAGGACTCCAGTTGTTTGAAAAACGGAGCCAGCAAGACTGGAGCGCTCATACCGTCGCTGGCCGCTTGGCCAGAAGATCCAACAAACCCTGCTCAATTTCCTTAAGCTGAATTTCCACCCCCACTTCGGTTGTGCCCAAGGCGGTTTGTAATACGCAATGATCCGCATGCATCGCAGGATCTTCGACCACATCCGGAACCTGGCTCGCCTCCATGTGGTGGGTAAAATAGCCGCGCCATACCGCAGCCTGCTGGGGATTCACTCGCACCACCACCTTGGTCCCGCTCTCGATCTTTTCCAAGGTCATGCGCACCATGGCTGCCAGCAACAGCGTGTCCACCTGCGATTCCCGGCGCAGAATCTTGCGCGCGATGGCCAGCGCCAGCTGCACAACTTCCGTTTCCACCTTCTGATAATATTCGATACGATCGCGGGCAAAGCCGGTTAAGGCCGCGCTCACGCTTTCCCGGACTTCTGCCAGGTGTTGTTCGCCGGCCGCGCGTCCCTGGGCTTCGCCTTCGAGGCGACCCTTCTCCCGTGCCGCCGTTTCCCGCTGCGCCAGTATCTCGCTGCTGCCGGGAATGCTTTCCGCCGGTACCGGCGATCCGGCTTTGCTCCCAACTTCCACTTCGGCCGTAACCTCGGCATAAAGAAACGGACGGCTCTCCGGTTCAGGCTTGGCCTCGGGCGCGGGCGCAGGCGCAGGATTATACGACGTACTCATCTTCATCCCCTCCCAGGCTGATTTTCCCCTCAGCCTCCAGCTTGCGCGCCACCGCTACCGTTTCCTGCTGCGCCTTGAGCATGTCGCGCGAGCGCACCGGCCCCAGTACTTCCATATCTTCTTTCAGCATTTCCACCGCCCGCGATGACATGGACTTGAAAATGTAGGCCTTCAGGTCGTCGCTCGCGCCTCGCAATGCCAGGGCGAGCGACTTCTTGTCCAGTTGCCCCAACAATTCGCGAATGCCCGCTTCCGGTACTCCCAACAAATCCTGAAAGGTGAACATCAGGTTGCGAATGCCCAAAGCGACTTTGGCATCGTCCTTCTCAATACTTTCGAGGATCAGCTTGGCCTGCACCGGGTCCATGTGGTTCAACAGATCCGCCACGCCCTGAAACCCGGCGTAGGCGCGCTGATGCTGCTCCCCCAGCGCTTGCAGCCGCTTGTGCAGCGCCAGGGAAACTTTCTCCGCGATTTCGGGAGAAAACTGGCGCAACTGCGCCATCCGCTTGATGGTCTCCGCCCGCAGCGCCTCCGGCAAGCGCATCAGCAGCTCCGAAGCCTGCTTGGAATCCACATGAGCCAGGGTAAGAGCGATGGTTTGCGGATGCTCACTTTCGAGGAACTTGGCCAGCTGCTGCGGGTCCGCCTTCTGCAGCGAATCCAGCTTGTTGGCGCTCATTTCAGCCGCCCGCGAGACTTGCTTTAACAATTGTTGTGCGCCGTCGTCGCCAAAGGCTTTTACCAGAAGTTTCTGCGCATAATCCGTGCCCCCCTGGGCAAGGTAATCCTCGGTAAGCGCCATGCGATGATATTCCTCGAGCACGGACAGGGCGGTTTCGGAATCGATGTACTCCAGTTCGGCGATCTCTTTGGTCAGATGCTCGAGATCTTCCTGGGAAAGGTGGCGGTATATCTGGCTGGCAATATCTT
>Ga0182024_10018815_pt1 | contig 12818 bp, 9 predicted proteins | sample P32metaG_FD_120480 | JGI IMG/M metagenome (GOLD analysis project Ga0182024, IMG submission 120480) | Permafrost microbial communities from Stordalen Mire, Sweden - P3-2 metaG (Illumina Assembly) | ecosystem: Environmental > Terrestrial > Soil > Wetlands > Permafrost | place: Sweden: Stordalen... | reverse complement strand
GTCGGTCGTCGTATGCGTGATCTCGCGCATGCTCTGGTCCAGCGCGATCAGCGTGACTGTGTCTCCGGAAGCAGGAGTCTTCGTTGTACCGTTGGTGACGGTACCCGTAATGGTGGCCGCGGAAGCTCCGGCGGCAAACAGGGCGCAGAGCGCGCTCACAATCGCAAGTCTTCTGCGGGTATTCGGTCTCATTCTCTTCTTTCTATGGGCGCGGTTTATAGCATTTTTCCTAATGGTGTAGACCGGAGAACTGCTCCTGACGCGGCCATTCCGTCAAAGAATGGCCGCACATAACCGATCTCGCCAGACCGTAGTATTAGGAAAAATGCTTTAGGACAGCGTGACATGCAGCTCCAGCTGGTCAATCTCCGCTAACACCGCGGCGGTTTCGTTCTCCAGAGCAGCGCGCTGGGCCGTGTAGTCTTCCGCCGTGTATTTGCCCGCACTATATTCGAAGTTCAAGTCGCGGAGATTTTCGTACAGCACGTCTTTCTGTTCACGCAGGAAGTCGAGGCGTGTTTTCGGAATCTGCCGCGCGGTATGCCGCTGGGGATAAAAAACGAAGGTAAAGATGGCGAGCAGAAGAACGCCACAGGCAATGGTGCTCATATTTGGGTCTCACGGCGAATGCGGTCGCGGGTTGCGGCAAAGCCGGGTGTATTCGGTTCCGGCGGAGTGGCCACTGTGCGCATCTTCCAGTTGCGGACAATCACCAAAACACCAGCGATACCGAGAAACAGCACCAACGGTGGCATGACCCACGCGAAATGGTTAAAGCGGGTGAACATGGGCGAGGCGAGAATCACCGGCCCATACTGCTCCTGGAACTGGTGGAAGATGGCGTCGTCGCTATCGCCGCGGGCAATGCTCGCCGACAGCTGCGCGAGCATCACCGGCGAAGACGGACAACCCACATGATTGCATTCGCCCAGCAGCTGATTGCAGCCGCAGCCGCACATCAGCTCGTGGCTGTCTTTGTTGAACCGGGCGGTGGAGTCGGTGGCCCCTGCCGTCACCGCGATCAGAACGCACACCAAAGCGAGCTGGGAAATACGAACGAGCATACTGCGCTTGATCAATCGTGACCTCTGCCGGCGACGGCAACTTCCTGCTCATCCAGCAACCCTTGTGCAGGCTTCACGGTCTCGGCAGTACCGCCGCCGCGCGTCCGGCCTGAAGCAAGGGCTGCGCTCAGATTGGGGGCCAGCGCGACCAGTGTGCCAAGGGCGACGATGACGACGCCAATCCAGATCCAGGCCATGAGCGGGTTCAGGTAGACCTTGATAATCGGCAAGCCGCTGTCAGGGTTCTTTCCGGCGTAAATGACATACAAGTCCCACGCCAGCGTGGAGTGATTCGCGACCCGGGTCTCCGGTTGTTGCGAGGAGGCGTAGAAACGCTTCTCCGGGGCAAGCTGGGTAATCATTTTGTTGCCGCGATAAACATCGAGCAGGGCGAACTCGGTGTCGTAATTCGGGTTCGAATCCTGGGTGAAGCTCTGCTCTACGATCTTGTAAGGCCCGATGGTCATGCTTTGACCATTGTTCATTTCCTGCTCGCGGTTTTGTTTGAAAGCGCCGCCGGCAATACCGATAAAGATCACCACCACGCCGAAGTGCACCAGGTAACCGCCATAGCGACGTGTGTTGCGGCGGGTAAGCTGGACCATGGAGGTGAACAGGTTTTGCCCCGTGTGCTTGCGAATGACAGAAGCGCCGCGGAGAAATTCAGACGAGATGGCAGTGACCACGCCGGCGCCGAGAGAGAAGGCGACCAGTGAGTAGAAAGTCGCCTGATCGTTCCAGGGGCGAAGTCCAGCGGCCATGAGGACGATCGCGGTGACCACGATCGTTGCAGTAGGCAGGATAAAGTTGCGCCGGACGCTTTTGAAGGACGCGCTTCGCCAAGCCAGCAGCGGGCCGATGCCGGTGAGGAAAAGAAGAAAGAGCCCGATGGGCAGCGCGACCCGGTTAAAGAAGGGCGCGCCCACCGTAACCTTGTTGCCCTGCACATACTCCGAAATGATGGGGAAGAGCGTGCCCCACAGGATGGTGAAGCAGGCCGCCAGCAGGACCAGGTTGTTGAAGAGGAAGCTCGACTCGCGGGAAACGAGCGATTCCAGTTTGTGCTCTGATTTGAGATGATCCCGCTGCTTGAGGAAAGTGAATAGGCAGATGGACAGCACGATCACCAGAAAGGCAGTAAACCAGGTGCCGATGGAGGACTGTGCGAACGCGTGGACGGAGCTCACCAGGCCGGAACGGGTCAGGTCGGTTCCCAGGATGCACAGCATGAAGGTGCTGAAGATCAGCCAGACGTTCCAGTTCTTCATCATGCCGCGCTTTTCCTGCATCATCACCGAGTGCAGAAAGGCGGTACCCGTGAGCCAGGGCATGAGCGAAGCGTTTTCGACCGGGTCCCAGCCCCAATATCCGCCCCAGCCGAGCACCGAGTAAGCCCAGTGCGCGCCCAGGAAGATGCCGCAGGTGAGGAAGAGCCAGGTCACCATGGTCCAGCGGCGGGTGATGTGAATCCACTTCTCGCCCGGATAGCGCATCATCAACGCACCGAGGGCGAAGGCAAATGGCACGCTGAAGCCCACGTAGCCCAGGTAGAGCATCGGGGGATGGATCACCATCTCCGGGTACTGCAGTAGGGGATTGAGGCCGAAGCCATCCGCTGGTTGTGCACCCTGCACCAGCGCAAACGGCGGCGCGGCGAAGTTGAGCAGGAGCAGGAAGAAGATCTGGATGCCGGCCAGGATGGTGGAGGCGTAAGCCGTGAGGGTAACGTCGACCTTATGCCGCATGCGGAGCACGAATCCGTAGGCGGTAAGCAACCACGCCCACAGCAGAAGGGAACCTTCCTGGCCAGACCACAGGGCGGCGAACTTGTAGGGTCCGGGTAGGGCGCGATTGGAATGATGCAGGATGTAGGAGACGGAGAAGTCGTTGGTAAAGGCGGTGTAGACCAGGGCGACGGCCGCGCAGGTGACGGCAACAAAGCTGCCGATGCCGGCTCTCCGGGCGGTCTCAGCCAGCCTGTCAGCGGAAATCCGGCCGCGGTATCCCGTGGCCAATTGCCGCAATGCGATTCCGCCGGCCATCAAGGTGTAGCCGCTCAGGACTAGAGCGAGGAGAAGAGAAAAGCTTCCAAATTCCGGCATGAGAGGGTCACGAACCCTTCCCGATTGTCGCAGAGGCGGACGGCTGACGGCAATGCCGCCCCAAACCTTTCAAATTGTCAGCGTTGTTTTGCCGCACGGACCGTTTTCAGCCGTCCCCTCGGGACTGGTCATGCTCGGAAAGTACACTCAGGACTGCGTCCTATAAGCGCTAACTTGTTTGGGATTTTTTTCTTCAAAACTCCCACAAAATCGTCATCCTGAGAGTCTGTAACTTTATTAGTTTTCTCAAAAACTGCGCGATGAAAACAAAAGGCTTAAGCGTGTCCAAAACCCGAAAAAGCCAATCAAGTCACAGACTCTGGCGCTGCGCTCAGGATGACGATTTTCTGGGAGTTTCGAAGAAAAACATCCCAAACAAGTTTGCGCTTATGGGACGCAGTACAGGGCTAAATTCAGCCGTCCCCATTCGACAAGCTCAGGGCAGGCTCTTCGGGACTGGACCCAATACGCTGCGAAGGTTTGTCCTTTGGGACCTTGGATTTCTCTGAATCCGCTTATGCCGACCGGCGCATGCATTCGCCAAGCAGATCCTGAACCAACCGTATGAGGCTGTCGGGATCGAATGGCTTAAGGCGGAATACCACATTCAGTCCTTGGTAGGCGCCTTCGGCATCGGGAAGGCCGCTCAGCACGATGACGGGTAGCGTATATCCGCGGCGCCGTAACTCAGCAACAAATTCCGGTCCGCTCATGACCGGCATCAGGTGATCGGTGATCACCAAGCCAAACGGGGGGGAAGTTCCCGGCTCGTTCAGCCGTTCCAGTGCCTGCTGACCTTGATGAGCTATGCAGACTTCCCGGCCGGCACCCTCCAAGATAGCCCGGCGGGTGGCCGACTGAATATGGTTATCATCCACCAGCAGTATGCGCCCACTCATTCCCAATGGCCCGGTTGTCCTCTCGATATGACTAATCGGTAGGTGGATGAACAGACCGTGAAAACGGTTGCTTCCGTTACCTGGGCTTTTTTACAGGTGTTTACTTACGGTGTACCGCTAGACCGGACCAAAATGAAAGTGCAGCTCCTGCACGCTGGCGATGGGGCTGCCGTCCTTGGTCGCGGGACGAAACGTCCAGGTCTTCAGGGTGCCGATCACGCTGGATTCGATGCCGTACCCAAGGGTATGGAGGACAGCAAGATCGGCGACCTTACCGGTGGGATCGATGGTCACGTCGACCACCACGTCGCCCTGGACACCATGGGGAAGGGCTGAGAGGTCGGGCACCGGGCTAGGGGAGTAGGTCGTAAGGGCTATCTGTATCGAACCTGAGCCATAGGAGTCGGAGCCACTGCTGGAATCCGGCGTCGCGGATGCGGGGGACGAAACATTAGGGGACGGGGCCGCCTCCGTCACCGTAAGGTGCGGCAATGGCGGAAGATGGTCGCTATCCGTGGACGTCTTCGCCACCGTGGGCGACGGGGTAATGGGTGGCCCGGAAACGGCCTTCGGTTTCACCATGCGTTGCGGATGGGGCGCCGGCACCGGCGCACGGCCAGGCATATAACTGAGTTCGACCCGCGTGCCCAGGTCGGTGCCAGGCAGACTAAAAACCTGCACTGGATGCATGCGCAGGCTTAAGACCACCAGTCCCGCCACGACCGCATGCGCGGCGACTGACAGTAAGGCTGAGTTCACCGGTGTGCGCCGGGTTGGGAGCGGAGAAAACATACTTACCCTGCCGCCTATTTTAACTTGCCTGGTCTTTGGACTCGCCTAGTCGTGGGTGGGCAGCGCATCCGGCATCGAAACAATGCTGGCGGCACCCGAAGCATCCCGCTCCAGCACCGGGGCGTACACCCCCAACAGCTTTCGCTTCCACCAATCGCCAGTGGCGCGCTTTTGCTCCATCGAGGTAAACCAGTATTGCCAAAGCACGGCGCGTACCTGGCGGGGCGGGGCACCGGCGAAGGGATTGCGGGCAAAGAGCGCCAGCACGTCGGGGTCGTTGGTCAGCAGGCGCTCTTCGGTGCGCGGCACCAGGGGGTTTTGCTGCCAGGAACCGAGCGAAGCGAACCAGAGATTCCACTCGAAGCGAGGCTGATAGGGGGCATAGATGCCGGGCGCCTGGTTGAGCGCCTGTGGCTTGAAGCGGAAGGGATAGGGGACCCACTCCTGGCCGTCGCGAGAGCCCTGAAACTCGATCTCGTAACGGCCCCGGGTCATGACCGCGAACAGGCCATATTGGTTGGCGACTCGAAACGGCTCAAGCATGGTCACCGGCTGCATCGGCAATGGCAAGCGGCCGAAGACCATGGAGAAGAGTTCAACGGTGGTTACATAAGCAACCAGGCTGAGCAGCACGGCGCTGACGGCGAGCCCGAAATTCGCCAGTGTCCGCGGCGGTGGCAGAGTTCTTTCTTCTTCTGGTTTGACTTTCACCCAGCGGCTGAAGAAGCGATCGTCCAGCAAAAGAAATCCCAAGGCCAGAACCAGGTAGTTCAGAAAAGTGTAATTGGCGGTAAAGATCACTCCGATTTCCCACGGAGTCACGATGAAAAAACAGAGAATGCGCCACCGGCGGGGAAGCAGGATCATCCAGACGATGGCCAGTTCCATCACCAGCGTGGCCAGCGCCGACGTCCAATGGAACCAGTGCGGCAAATGCTGGATGTACCAACCGATCCAGGTAGGCAGGGGACCATTCTGGTAGTACTCGTCCATCGCGGTCAGATGGCGCCACTCTGTGTCGCCACTCAGCAGCTTCACCAGGCCCGATTCAAAGTAGATGCGGAACCACTCCCATTGCAGCAGGAAGAGGCTGGCCCGTGACGGCGGATGATCGTAGCCCAGCCCCGGCCCTAAGCCTGGCGGGGCGAAGAACAGCGCCAGAAATCCTGCTTCGAGCAGCATGCCGTCCGATTGGTAGCCGGAAAAATCCTGGGCCGCGCTGACGAAGGAAAGAAAGCAGACAAAGCAGATCAGGAGCATGGCGCGCGGCCAGATGTTCGCCGTCAGCAGCAGGGAAGCGGCGAGTCCCAGCCAGCACATCGCCATGAGCATGTGTGAGCTGCTGGAAAGCCATAGAACTGTCGGGGCGAACCAAAGGCGGACCCCAGGTCCGAATGATTGCGCAACCGCTGCCAGGTAGCGGTTCGCGGGCAAGATGCCGGCGGGGCCGATCAATCCGCGAATTTGAAACAGGAGAGAGACGAAAGCTGAGCAGTAAATGAGCCCCAGCGCGCGCAGCACGATCCAGCGTGGTATCAGCCGATCCGCCGCGCCCTGCTCTGCGCTGAACAGGGCCACCACCTTCGCCATGTCCCAATATAAATCCCGATATAAAAAAGAGGGCGCACCTTAGATGGGTGCGCCTTCCGTTGTGAGGTGCACTTTCCGGCACCTTTCCCCAGTGGGGAGAACGTCGATGTAGTTAGCCTAATTCGTTAGCTGCCTTCGTGCACTACAACCTTTTTGTGCTGGACTTTAGGCTTGGGCGCCGGTGGTGCAGGCGGAGCAGCCGGCCTGGTGCTGGCCACCATCTGCGGTGGTGCGGGGACCGCCGCGGGAGCGCTCTGGGCTGGTGCGGCTGCCGTGTCCGGAGCCGCACTTTGCGCCGGCAGGGTCGCCGGCACCGGAGCGTTGCCTATGGCTTGGATGGGCGTGCCGACATCAGCGCTGTTTGGGGTCTGTGCCACCGCTGCCGCCGGGGCAGGGGCCTGAGCAACTGTTGCCGCTGGAGCTATGTCCTGTACGGCCACTGGCGCCGGGGCACTGCTCGGGGTCTGTGCTACTGCTGCTGGTGGAGCTATGTCCTGTACGGCCACTGGCGCTGGAGCACTGCTCGGAGCCTCTGGTACTGCCGCTGGAGCACTGCTCGGAGCCTGTGCCACTGCCGCTGGAGCCACGGGCTGTACGGCTGCCGGCGCTGGAGCGCTGCTCGGGGCAGGTGCCGCAGCTACGACTGGGGCACTGGTCTGTTGCTGCACGGGAGCCGGAGTGGAAGCCAGCTCTTGATGCACTACCTTGGCCTTCTTACCCCGGGTCTTTGTCTTGAGGACTGCAGGCGGTTGCGGTGCAACGGTGGTGGTGCTTGCCACCAGCCACGTCTGTGCCGCCAACAAGGCCTGATCATTGCTCTCCTGCGGCATGCTGCCGCCGTTGAAGGAAATTACCTGGTCAGGGGTAAACCCATCCGGATAGGCTTTGCCGCTGCGGTCGGCGTCGATCGCGGTGGTGAGGTAAAGTTCCGCTCCGTCGTCCAGCTTGAAGGGCTGCACGGCAGTGGATTTGCCAGCCGTACGGGTTCCAAAAGAACGGCTTCCGGGGCGGCCGTGGAAAGCGATGGTGATCGCTTCGGCAGAACTTGCTGTGCTGCTGTCCACCAAAACGGCGACTGGAGCAACCGATGGGGTCTGGAGCACCGGCTCCTCTTGCAGGGTCAGGGAAACCGTTTCCAGGCCGGCGGGATTGCGGGTACCGGTTTTGCCGTCCTGATAGAACCAGCTGACGTTTCCGTCATTGGCAACGAATGAGCCCACGCTGCCATCGCCGAGAATCGGTCCAATGCCGGCCAGCATCGGCCACATGTTGCCGCCGGTGTTGCCGCGCAGGTCAACGATCCACCCCTTCGGGCTTTGCGCGGTGAGATCTGTCAGGATGCGGCGCACATCGGCTGCGTACAGCAGCAGGCCGTCGTTATCCTTGGCCGAACAACGGGGCAGTACAACATAGCCAAAATTTCTACCTTGCACAGTTACGATATGCCCTTCGGGCAAACGCCGGCTGGTAAAGGGCGTAGGAATGGACGTTTGTTCGCGCGCAGCAGCAGGCGCGGTGTTGACCGCTTCGCGCTCCGCCTGTTGCAGCAGCGCGATCTGGTCGGGGTAAAGGCCGGGGGGCAAGCGAAGGTGGGCTCCCGGATCACCGAGTTGTACCAGCGCCCAATAGATCGCCGGGTACGTGTCGATGGGATTGAAGGCGCCGCCAGCGCGTTTGAAGGCTTCCGTCCTCACCTCAGTCCAATCAACGCTCTGTCCATGCAGGGCGTGTTGCCGCATGGTGTCAAGGGCATTGTCCAGGAAGGCCGCGGCGTCCGCCGTGATCTTCGTCGGACTGACCTGCGGTTGGGGTGCAGGCTTCTTGCCAGCCAGGCTTACGGCCGGGCTGAGGAGGAGCAACGAGCATGCGATAAGACGAATTTGTTGCTTCATGGCAGAGCAAGGCTAGCATTTGCGGAAGCTCAATATGATCGCACAAAGGTTGCAGATTGAGGCACTTTGCGTACTTACGAAAGTTGTAGAAAGATACAGCAACAGCTACGTATCTCTTTAACGGCTGGTGGGTAGCGCGAAATCCACACCGGCAGCACGGTTGGCTTCGACCGTCGCCTGCACGTTGAGCAGAGAGAGCGGTATCTCCTTGCGGGAGTCACCGTCTAAGGCATAGAGCGTGTTGGCGGTAAGTGCGTAGTTATGAACCTGTAGGGGCGGGCGGCCATCCTTAAAAATCAGGGTGGTGGCGGGCTGAGCACTGACCGGCGCATTGTCGGCTTGCCCTTGATACGAGGGTCGAAAGGTCAGCGGAGTGTTGTCGGCTACTTGCGGGGCTGGTGGTTCCGGTGCGTAATCTGCTGGCGGTTGGTCACCATAATCAGCCCGCTGCGGGCCGGGTTGGGGTCCGCCGCCTGTGTCGTCCTGGCCGTTGTCGTAGGGAAGCCCTCCGTACGCCACGGGGAGGCCATAGCCAAACGAGTTCAACCAGGTGTAGCCCGTGTAGATGTAAGGGGCATGGGTACGATATTCCACGCCGTGCCGGTCATTACCAGGCCGGTGGGACGGGCCCGGGCCCGTAGGAGGCCGGTATTGCCCTTCACGAATCGGCGACGATGGGAAGCGCACCCCCGGGCGCAGAGCCATCGGGCCCGAAGGGAGACCGGAACTGCGCGAGGGACCTGGGAGCGATGGGGCGGGGCCGACATGAACTTCTCCGCCAAAGTGTGCGGGGGAGGTCGATCCGCCTAAGCCGACGTGCTGGGCCAACAAGGCCGGCGGATGCAGAAGACTGCTTGCCAGAAGACCGAACGCGACTTGAACGAAAGGAGTTAGCCTGCGCCGCATAGCTTATTTTACTCATTATTTAAGATGCATCCAGCCCGCACGACGGCGCAATTTGACAGCTTGTCTTCACAGGGTGGAAAGAGGCTCAGACTTCCTGGGGAGTCGCTGCTTCGATGCTTTGTATCAGGGCACGACTTTAGTCGGGCCGTAAAGAATGAAAAAGAATTGGGCTTCAGCCAGGCTTCAGCCCCTGCCGGGGCGTATCCGCCCCGAAATACCTCGTCCGGAGAAATTCTGGGTCGAAAAAAAGCCCAGGGGCTAAAGAGTCTGCGTGAGAACTCCATTTCCAAACTCAGTCCCGCAGAGCCTGCCCTGAGCTTGTCGAACGGGGACGGTTGATCTTCAGTCTTGTCCAAATTAGATATTTCAGCTGGCCAATGAGCACCTGAAGTCTTTACTGACCCTAAGAGGCTGGGGAAGAGACTGTCGAACGAAGGGTACGGCTGCGCAGGCTGCTGAAAAACTAGGTTTTGTATCAGGGCACGGCTTCAGCCGTGCCGTAAACGGCCCGCGCGCTTGACGGCTTTAGCCGCTGAGGTACGCTTTTCAAGACCTATAGGGCGAAGTCATCTCTCTGCGCAGCTGCTTTCGCCGCAGACGATTCGAAAGGACGACCCAGTCCCGCAGGGACGGCTGAAAATGGGCCGCGACACAATCCTGGACAGCTTTCAGCCGTCCCTACGGGACTCAAACACGTTGCATGATGTACCCAGGACTAGCGTCCTGGGCTAAGATCAACCGTCCCTGCGGGACTAAATTCGTAAATCCCTGTTCTCACGCAGACTCTAAAGCCCAAATCTTTTTTGGGCTTTTATGGCCCGACTAAAGTCGTGCCCTGATACAAAGCCAATGCCTAGCAACGCAGCTTCTGGTTTCGAGGGATGGGCGCGGCTGGGCAAAACGCCTCCAAAAAACTACTCCAGAACCGGGAACGGACTTATTACGGTAGCCGGAGGCCGGGACGTCCAGACTGGCATGGCCAGCTCAGGCATGGGTTCAGAAGTAAAAAACTTCCGCGTATACCGCGACAGCCAGCGGGCGCCGGAATTGGCTTTCTTGCGCCGCGCGCTGTCGGTGCTGATCCCGGTGCCGGCATACATCTTGCGGTAAAGCTTGGACAGAAAAACAAAGGCAATCCGGGAGCGCAAGGTCGGCGTGCACTCGGAACGTTTCCAGACGGAAGAAAAGCTGTAGAAACGATCCCACACACCCTGGGTCCGGTTGCTGATCTCCTGCGAACTCATCAGGGGATGAGGCATGAACATCTTGGGCCGGGTCGCGGCCGGAATCAGCCAGAATCGCGTCACCGGAATGCCCTCGACGTATACCGGAGTCTTCTCCTGCTCTTTTTCCCAACGCAGAAAATCCACCGTCCCAGGAAACGGCGTCAACATCACGAACTGGGCAAAAGCGAGCCCCGCGCGGGAAGCAAGATCGGCCGTGGCTTTAAAGGTGTCTGGCTTATCCGAAGGAAGCCCGAAGATAAAGGAGCCTAACATGTGCAGCCCATGCGCGCGGAAGGTCTGGAGCTGCTTGACCAGGCCCTCGCCCGATAAGTTGAACTCCTTGAACACCGACTTCAGGCCTTCCGGCGTTACGGCCTCGACACCAACCAGCGCGCCCTTGATGTTTGCATTCCGCATGGCATCGAGATAATCCGGATCTTCTGCCGATTCCATGGTGATCTGGGTGAAAAAGACCATGTTCTTCGGCAGCTTGGCCAGCTCCGCCATCAGCGCGAATTTATCGCTGCGGATCTGCTCCAGCTCGGCCAGCTTGGCGTAATTTTTCTGCTCCCGGGCAAGCCGCAGATCGGTCAACGTCACGGGATAGAAGTTGTCGTCCGCCAGGGCGATATAGCGGAAGCCCTTGCGCCGCAATTGGACAATCTCTTCAATGACGTTCTCAAAACTCCTCTGTCGCGGTTTTTGGCCATCGGTGCGCCAGACGGAGCAGAAAGAGCAGTGCTTGGGGCAGCCGCGAACCGTTTGCACCGACGCCCACATGTATTTATCGGGTGGCAGCAGATCCCAGCGGGCGGGCACGAACTGATCCGCATCGATCCTGCCGCCCTCGTAAATCTTGTCCGGCTCGCCCTGCCTGCATGCGTTCAATGCCTTGGACCAGATAACGTCGCCATCGCCTTTGACGACCGAGTGAGCATGGCCCCGCTCGAGTGCTTCCTCGGGGTACAACGTAGCGTGAATACCGCCATAGATCACCCAAGCGCCGCGCTCCCGCGCCAGGCGGCCGACCTCGTAGCCGCGCAAGGCGTTGCCGGTGTGAATACCGATGCCAACAAAGTCTCCGCTCTGGATAGTCGAGGGAACCAGAGCTTCGAGCGTCTCGTCCACAATGACCGGATCACCAAACGAGAGCGGCGTGGCCGCAGCCAGGACATACAGCCAGCGCGGGGTGATGACTGCCGTACCAAACGAATGATCGCTGGGATTGATGAGGAAAACAGCCATAAGGACACTTCCTTTCGAGAAGCAAGCACTCCCGAGTTAGCTCGCCATCGATGCGAAGTAACGCAAAAAGAGCAGGTTACGATGACAAGGGGTCGCTAGAGCTTCCGGAAAGGAGCAGAAGAGATCACGTTTGGCAACGTGCTAAGACTATTCCGAAATGACGGCTTTGTGTATAAAAACTGGCGCAATATGACGTATGTATGCCCTAAGTGATACGTATATCCGCCTCCGTCTTCCCAAAATAAATGTGGCAATCAGCCGTGAGCGGCAGCACTTCGTTGAACTTCACTTCCATCATTAAACCATTCTGGGTGCGCGTGCTCCAGCAGTCTGAGGAGAGATTTCTCAATCCCAGAGGCTTGGTCACCACTTCGGCCAACGGCGCGCTGAAGTTATACGTGTCCCCTTCCAGGTGGTGGGCAAAGAGTTGCGCGCCGGGACTGAGCATGACCAATTGCGAGCCGTATGCTGCGCCCATGCGCATGCGCGGAGGATTGCTCAGCATCGATTGGCAACCCCAGCAGGGATCGAGCGCTTTCCTTTGCCGCAACAGATCGAGGTCGAAGAAGTTTTCCGCGCCGCATTGTGGGCAGTGAAAGATGGCATCGCGTAGCGCGCACATCTCTTTACGCCACTCGTTCTCCATCACCCGGGCGTCCGGATCGCGCAAGCCGGCGGTAAAGGCGCGGATGAAAAGCTTGCGTAGCGAGCCGGGGTAGATGGGCCAGAAGCTCAGTGGGTTGTCATGCACTCCGGGTTGCGGGCGATTGGAATCGTTATCGGGATCGAAGATGAACACCGGATCGACCGCGCAAAGCCGGTGCGATTGATCCGGGTCGGCTCCATCGTAGGGCAACGTCAGCTCGCGCTTGCCCTTCAAAGGATGACCAATCACGAAAATGAAGAAGAGCAAAACCGCAAGCGAGAAGCGGTCGCTGGCGGCGTTGGGTTCCACCAGATCGGTGGCCACTTCGGGAGCCATGAAACCCGGCGTCCCCTTGATGCTGCCCGGCTTCAGGTTCACATCCACGTTGTCGGTGTCGGCAATGCGAATATCGCCCGTGTCGGGGTTGAAGAATACATTGCCGAAGTTGATGTCGCG
>Ga0182024_10018814_pt1 | contig 12819 bp, 4 predicted proteins | sample P32metaG_FD_120480 | JGI IMG/M metagenome (GOLD analysis project Ga0182024, IMG submission 120480) | Permafrost microbial communities from Stordalen Mire, Sweden - P3-2 metaG (Illumina Assembly) | ecosystem: Environmental > Terrestrial > Soil > Wetlands > Permafrost | place: Sweden: Stordalen... | reverse complement strand
GTCGTATGCTACTTGAGGGTAACCAAGGACAGCCACTTGGTTACCCCATTCTTGCAGTTGCTGCACAATGTCATTACTTTGAAAGGTAACTAAATGATCACACGTCTCCTCAATTACGGATCCTTGGTTTCAGTTTTATGTGTATCCGCGTTTGCCGCCAGCAGCGATGTTTCTTCCGACGGCGCAACCCCAGTACTCGAAATTAACGGCACCAAGATTACACTTTCCCAGTTCGAACAGAAGCAACCCTCAGCCCTGGTAAAGGCACGCAATACTTTTTATGACTCTGAGAAAAGAGCTCTGACCGCATACGTAGACCAATACTTACTAGAAGAGCAAGCAAACAAGGAAAACCTGACAGTCGACCAACTCTTGGATAAGCACGTCAAGAGTACGCTCCCGGGGGATCCCTCCGAAGAAGCCCTAAAGGTCTATTACGAAGGTTTGAATACCAAAGAGCCGTTCGATAAGGTGCGCGGCCAGATTATCGACCATCTGCATGACCTCCGGTTCGAAAAGGCGAAAGCCGCCTATGTGCAGTCCCTTCACGACCAAGCCACGGTGAACGTATTACTGACGCAGCCTCGCGCGACGCTCTCCAGCAAAGAATCCTATGCTCGCGGGGAAGCTAATGCGCCGGTCACGGTCATCGAGTACGCCGACTACGAATGTCCGTATTGCCAACAACAGCAGCCTATCCTGGACAAAATCGAAGCTGAATACGACGGCAAGCTGAACATGGTGTACAAAGACACGCCGCTGCCGATGCACGCTCATGCCGAGAAAGCCGCCGAAGCCGCACGTTGTGCCGGAGCGCAGGGCAAGTTCTGGGAATATCACGATCAACTCTTCAAAACCAAGCAACTGCAGATGCAGCAACTCAAGGACTTGGCCGTCACTCTGAAACTCGATACGGACGCCTTCAACAAGTGCCTGGACTCGGGCGAGCTCGCCGCCAAGGTAAAGGACAACCTGAACGAAGCCACCGCTTTGCAGGTGGAAGGCACGCCCAGCTTCTTGATCAACGGGCGTTTTTTCAACGGCGGTCTCACTTACGACGAAATGAAAAAGGTAATCGACGAAGAACTTAAGGCACCAGGACATACGTCGGATACAGCAACCCGGTAGGAGGGTGCGAAGATGCGTAATAGACTCGGCTCATCGCTAAAGCGTTGGTTAATAAGTACTGCTGGCCCCACTAGGGCCGGCAGTACGAAGCCGGGTCTTTGCTTAGTACGAAAGTCGCGGGCAAGCGGTTATTTTAGAAAGAACTTGGAGTATCATCCCTGTATGCGTAATTTAATATGGCTTGTACTTATCGGTGGCTTAATAGTTACGAACTTATCTGCCATTACCATCGACTACACACTATCGTCCCTCGGAAGCAGCCAGTATGAGTACACTTATACTATCAGTGGCACGTTCAACGCAGACGAGGCCATCTTCATTGACTTCCCCACTACCAGTCCCGCAGACAGTAACTTATCGATTCCGGTAAGCCCCAGCTCTAACTGGACTGCCACCATCGAGCCGTCTTTGGGAGGCGGTCAACCGATAGACATCGAGTACATGTCCCAGGTCAACAGCCCTTCACTCGCGGGGCCGTTTGTGGTTGAGTTCACCTATACGGGAACGGGACAACCAGGGCCGCAGAACTACGATGTTAATCAATACGATTCCACCCAGACCGTCCTGGAGCAGATGGTTGTGGTCAACGGGACGACCGTGCTTCAAGCCGGCACCGTTCCGGAGCCGTCTGGTTTGGGGTTGAGCGCTATGGCGCTCTTAGCGATGGGTGCGTGCTGGGCTGTGCGCCGTGTCCGGCGGCCGTCTCCAGCTCCGGCTGAGTAAGTAAGGCCTAATAGATTTATCGAGTTTGTTGGTGGAACGAGGTTATCATGCGTAATGTGTGTTCGGCGGCGGTTCTCGCCTTTTCTATTCTTACTTCTTCATTAGTCGCGCAAGGTCAAACACTAACTATCACTAACTACAGCTTCGTCAGCCAGGTAGCTGTCAGGCCGACGCAGTGGCAAGTGACTTTCAACGCGACCGTAGTCAATACCGGCCCCGCGCTGGGCAGCGTGACAGCAACTATTTCGAACGCGCCGTACGGTATCACGGTAATCGGCGGCGAAGACGTCCTGAACTTCGGGGCTGTGCCGGCAAATGGCCAAGCGGTGAGCACCAATACCTTCACTATCTTGGATGATCGCACGGTTAACCCGGCCCCTCAAATTACGCAATTGCAGTGGACGTTCCAGAGCACGCCCGCGCCTCCGGTGGCCAATGCCGGGACGGCGCAGACGGTGGCCGTGGGGGCTACTGTCACATTGGACGGCAGCGGCTCGACCAATCCCGGGATGGACGGAACGCTGACTTATGCCTGGACGTTGCAGGCGCCCTTTGGAAGTTCCGCACAACTGTCCTTTGCAAATACCGTCCACCCGACATTTAAGACCGATGTGGTTGGTAACTATGTAGCCACTCTGACAGTAAACAACGGAACTAACAGTAGCGCTTCCTCGACGGTGACCATCAGCACCGTCAACTCCGCCCCAGTCGCCAATGCCGGTACAGCGCAAACGGTGACGGCAGGGACCACGGTGCAACTCAACGGCAGCGGCTCGACGGATGTGGATGGCGACTCGTTAACTTATTCCTGGTCGCTTCAGGTGCCGCAAAACAGCACAGCCACGCTGAGCAATCCTAACATCGTTAATCCTACGTTTTATGCCGATATTCCGGGCACTTATACCGCGACGCTTACAGTCAACGATGGGCATGGAAACACTAACTCGAACAGCGTGCAGATTACGACGCTCAATAGCCCGCCGGTAGCCAACGCAGGCGCGGCACAAGTTGTCAGTATCGGCACCACCGTAACGCTGAACGGCTCCGGATCGACTGACGTGGACGGTGACACACTCACGTATTCGTGGAGTTTTACGAATAAACCGACCAACAGCACTGCCACGCTGATTAATCCGACCAGCGTGAATCCGAGCTTCTACGTCGACCTGCCTGGCGAATACGATATCCAGTTGATTGTCAACGACGGTCATGGCAACAGCAATACCGCGACCACCAAGGTGACCACCAGCGCGGTGCTCGCCCCGACCGCCAATCCCGGAACGGCCCAGACCGTGACGGCCGGCTCGACCGTGACCTTGAACGGCAGCGGGACTGACCCGAACGTTCCGCCACTGCCGCTGCAGTATACCTGGTCGCTGACCTGCAAGCCGACCGGAAGCCACGCCGTTTTGTCGTCCACCAGCATTCAGAATCCGACCTTTGTCGCGGACATGCCGACTTCCAACCCTGGCACCTGCGCCAGCAATTTCGTCGCGCAGTTGATTGTCAGCAACGGTTACGTCAGCAGCACGCCTCAAACGGTGAACATTACCTCCAACGCGACGCCGCCGACAGCCAACCCAGGAAACCCGCAGACGGTGAACGTAGGCACTCCAGTAACAGTAAGTGGAAGCGCCTCCTCGGATACCAACGGCGATGCGATCAGCACCTACCAATGGTCGATTACATCCGCTCCGGGCGGCAGCGCAATCACCACCGCCAGCTTAACCACGCCCAACGCCGTTTCGACCAGCTTTACTCCGGATGTGGCGGGACAATATGTGGTGCAGCTGATTGTCAAGGATTCGTACCTGACCAGCACTCCGGTGCCGGTGACAATTACAGCCAATGCTGTTCCCACCATCATGATAAGTCCGAGTACACTTACGGTGGCGAGCAACGACAACACTCAGACCTTGACCGTAACGCTGTCCACGGCGCCGGGCGGAAGTGGACAAACCGTCATTCTGCAGAACAACGGTTCTGCGGCCACGGTGCCTTCCACGGTCAGCTTTACGGCCACCCAAACTACGGCCACGGTCAGCGTGACGCCGAATTATGCGGGAAGCGAAACGATCAAAGCGTCGGCGGGCGGGTGGGTTGCAGGAAGCGCCACCATAAACGTAGTTACTCCCACTATTACACTTACACTGGATTCGGCCGTGGGATTGACCCGGTCGAAACCTGGCACCATCACATTGAGCCTACCGGCTCCTTCTCCGAACGGAATAACAGTGGCTCTTTCCTCCAATCCCACTGGAATTGTTAGTTTCGACAATGCCAACGTGGCTATTGCCGCAGGCAGCACAACCGGCTCCTTCAACGTGACCGGCCAGAGCACCGGTACAACGACGATCTCCGCCGGCGCCAGCGGCTGGGTAGGAACTTCGCAAAGTATGCTGGTGGCGAGCTCGGGCACAATCACATTACCGACCACGGTCACGCTCGGCACGGGCCAGTCGCAAAGCTATAACGTCTCTCTAACAAATCCCGCTCCGTTAGGCGGAGTCACCATCACTCTTGCAAGCAGCGACCCCACCAATGTGACCTTTAATCCGAACACGGTGACGATCAACCAGGGCTACACAGTTCCAAGCAGCATGCCTCAGGTAACGGGTGTGAATTTCACATCCGCCACCATTAGCGCAACATCACCCGGCTTCAACAGTGGAAGCGGCACGGTGAACGTAAGCGACACTCTCAACTTCAGCCAAAGCACTCTCGTACTTACGGGCGCAACGACGAATCTAACTCTGAATATCTCTTCGCCAGCGCCGCCCGGCGGTCTGACCATTAATGTGAGCTCGAGCAACACCTCCTTTGCGACGGTTCCCGCCACGGTGTTTATCCCTGCCAACGCCACCAACGTACAGGTCCCGGTGACTGGCGTTGCGGTAGGCTCGGCGACCATTCACGCCAACGATTTGCCGAATCTGACCGACGTGATCACCAGCGTGTCGGTGCAGGTGGTCGGGTCAATTAATCTGCCATCCAGCGTGACTGTGCAAGCCGGTCAGCAGACTCCCCTGAATATCACCTTGTCGACGGCAGCGCCCGCCGGCGGCCTGACGGTAAATTTGAGCAGCAGCGACAGCACGAAAGCGAGCCTCAGTACGACCAGCGTCACGATTCCGGCGGGACAAGTCGCGCCGACGACGCAGCCGCAAGTGACGGGCATTATCGTTGGAACCGCAATCGCAACCATCAACGCGTCGGGTAACGGACTGAACTCAGCCAGCACACCGGTGAACGTCACGCCCGGAACGGCATCCGCGATCACGGCCACCGGCTCGGGTCAGAGCGCCACGGTAGGACAAGCGTTCTCGACTCCGATCGTGGTGACACTGCAGGATAGCCACGGCAACGCCGTACCGAACGTTACGGTTGTGTTCACCGCTCCCACCACGGGGCCGAGCGCAACATTCACTTCTTCGTCATTTACTACAAACGCCTCCGGTCAAGTGACCGTGAACGCGACGGCCAACTCGGTCGCCAATACGTCTTCCACTCCGAACTATTCGGTGTCGATTTCGGCGCCGAGCGTGACTCCCAGCATAACGCCCTATAGCATTACGCTCAGCAACAACGCGGGACCCGCGGCATCGATCAGCGTCTCCAACGGCGGACAAACGGCGACGGTGGGAACCGGCTTCACCAGCAACATCCTTGCAACCGTTTTGGATAGCTTCTCCAACCCGGTGTCAGGCGTCAGCGTGACGTTCGCCAGCCCCAGCACCGGCGCCGGCGCCACCTTTGCACCATCGAATCCGCAGAACACCAACGGCCAAGGCCAGGTTTCAGTATCGGTCACGGCCAATAACACTGCCGGCACCTATAACTCGACCGCGAGCGCGGCCGGCGTCGGAACCGCAGCTACACTCTCGCTCACCAACAAAGCCGCCAGCCCAGGCCAGATCACGGCCGGCTCAGGCGGCGGACAGAGCCAGGTAATTGGCACGCAGTTCGCCCAGCCTCTGGTGGTGACGGTGAAGGATTCATTTGGTAATCCAGTCTCCGGCGCGACGGTGAATTTTGCCGGACCGTCCACTGGCGCCAGCATCGTGGCCGCAACCGCGACCACCAACACTTCTGGCGTAGCCAACGGACTCGTAACCGCGAATAGCACCGCGTCCACCACCGCCTATACCGTGAACGCAACCGTTCAGGGCTTCGCAAACGCTGGAACAGCCACCTTCTCGTTGACCAACACAGTGGCGAGCGCAGCGTTTATTATCGTCACTCCATCAAGCAATGGAACGCCCCAGAGCGCTACCGTGAACACGCAATTCGCCAATCAGTTGTCGGTCACGGTGCAGGATTCCGGCCACAACCCGATTCAGAATCAGACCGTGACGTTCAGCGTCCCATCGACCGGACCGAGCGCGACCTTGACCGGGACACTCACCACAAATAGTTCCGGAATCGTGGCCGTAAATGCGACCGCCAATAAGATCTCCGGCGCCAGCTATAACGTAACCGCGACCGTGGGCGGCGTGAGCACTCCAGCGACTTTTGTGCTGACCAATACTCCGGGAGCGGCGGCAACCTTGACCGCGGGCACCGGCGGCGGCCAGAGCGCGAACCTGGGAACGCAATTCACCAACCCGCTCGTGGTTACGGTGACCGACCAATACGGCAACGCGGTGGCGGACAACACAACTGTGAATTTCGTCGGCCCATCCACCGGCGCCAGCATCTCGTCTACCACGGCCAACACCAGCAATGGAGTGGCGTCGAAACTTGTGACGGCCAACAATACGCTGGGCAGCTACAACGTGACGGCATCGGTGTCGGGAACAAGCTCGACGGCCACGTTCGCTTTATCCAACACCACCCAGCCGGCCAGCGTCTCGCCAGTTAGCGGCTCGGGCCAGAGTGCAACGGTTGGAACGCAATTCAGTCAACCTCTGAAAGCCTTGGTCCAGGACGTCAATCACACCGGTATTCCGGGTGTCACTGTGACCTTCGGCAGCCCCGCCAGCGGCGCCGGCTTCTCAGGCAATAACACCGCGGTTACCGACGGCACCGGCACTGCGACATTCACGCCGACAGCAAACACTGTGGCTGGAAGCTATCCGGTGAGCATCTCGGTTCCTGGTATCAATACTCCGTCCGCCTTCACGATGACCAACGTCGCCGGAGCGGCGGCCACTGTCACGCCGGTTAGCGGCGGCTCGGGCCAGAGCGCAACCGTCGGAACGCTGTTTGGTACGGCGCTTTCCGTCACGGTGGTCGATCAATATGGCAACGCTGTCGCCAACGGGACATCGGTGCAGTTTGCCGGTCCCAGCAGCGGCCCCGGCATCTCGGCCACCAGCACGACCACCACGAATGGAACTGCATCCAAGGTAGTAACAGCGAACAACATCGCGGGTGGACCGTACACGGTAACGGCATCGGCCGGATCGGGCTCGGGCACCTTCTCGCTAACCAATACTCCGGGCGCGGCCTCGGTGGTCACCTATGGCAGCGGCACTGGCCAGAGCACGACCATCAACTCGGCCTTCGCTCAACCCCTGGTGGTGACCGTAACCGATGGCTTCGGCAACCTGGTTTCCGGGGCAACCGTTACCTATACGGGTCCGACTACTGGCCCCAGCATCAGCCAAACTGTCACGGCCGTCACCGTAGCAGGTGTGGCCTCGGCGCCCGTGAGCGCCAACGGGTCAATCGGTGGACCGTACACGGTCCAGGCATCGGTAGGTACGTCGTCCAAGGCGCAGTTCTCTCTGACTAACCAAGCACCGGCACCGGCCGCGATCGCAGTTTCCAACGGCTCCGGACAGCAAGCCACCATCTACAACGCGTTTGCCAATAACCTGGCCGCATTAGTTACGGACGCGGGCGGAAATCCTCTGCCTGGCATTACCGTAACGTTCCAGGTTGGCTTTAATCAAACCACAGGCGCCGGAGGCAATTTCGTGACCGGAAGCTCGACCACAGCAGTGACCAACTCTTCCGGTATCGCGACCGCCTCAACCCTGGTTGCCAATGGCGTTGGTACTTTCACCATCGGCGGCAATACCTTCAACGGCGCGGGCTTTACTGTTAGCGCTTCGATCGCGACGTCTCCGGGGATTACGGCGGCGACGTTCTCGCTCACCAATGAGCCTGCCGCGGGCATCGTCGTGACCAGCGCTTCGATCGGTAAAGGTCTCCAGAGCACTATTACCGTTACCCTTCCGGGAGGCTGTCAAGGGTCGGTGGCGTGCTTAGTCAGCCTTTCGTCCAGTGATCCGACCAAGATGGTCGTCTCCGCTACACCGACTGCGGTGGGCGCTGTGTCTGCGCAGGGTACGATAGATCCCGGCGATAGCTCCACCATCATCTTTGTTCAGGGCGTTTCCACCAGCGGCAGCGCCACCCTCACGGCGAGTCTGTCGGGATACACCAATGGCACTTCTACGGTGCTGCTGACCCCGTCGGGCTTCGTGATTGTCCCGCCGTCGCCGCTACCGATCGGCACCCCAAGCTACACTACCGCCGTGGGCGCCAGCAACTCGACCATCTCAGTGCAGGCGGTGCAACTGAATCCGAGCACCCTGGCTTACATGCAGGGAACCTCGAGCCAAACCGTGGCCGGCGGTTCGTCTGTCAGCGTCCCGGTTGGAGCATCGCCGGCCGGCGTAGTCTTCGTCTCGGCTAATTCGGTGAATTTCGTCGGTAACGATTCTTCTTATCCGGTGATTCTGGTTCCGGAGAACGCGGGCACAGCCACTGTGACCGCCGGTACTCCAACTGGATTCACGACACCTGGTCAATCGCAGAATAGTTTGAGCGTGACGGTTTCGGCCGCGGGCTTCAACACGCCTACTAGCACGACGGTAGGACAGTGGCTTGAAACAAGTCAGACCGTTACCTTCACGAGCCAGTTGGGCATAAACACGGGCGGCAGCGAGATCTTCATCACCAGCAACGACCCGACCAAGTTGCTGCTGTCGAACGACCCGACCGTACAGGGATCGCAAGAGATCAATATCAATATCGGTGCCAACGTGAGTGCAACCAGCGTCTCCTTCTATGTCCAGGCGCTGGTGAGCAGTGGCAGCGTGACCTACACTGTTTCCGATCCGGGCGACGGTTTCACTCCGGTCACCGGCACGATCAACTTCACGCCTTCCGGATTTGTAATCGGTCCTCCGAACGGTCCCGGCACGTCTACGTTCGTCGATTCGTCGACGCTCATCGGACCTTCGGCCGTAAATATCTATCCGGCGCAACTGACTCCAAGCGGAGCGTATGTGGGGGTCGGGATGTTAGCCGGTGGCCTCAGTGTGACTGTGAATGTAAACAACAACAACACGAGCGCCGGTACGATCCCAGCGGCTACTATAATTGGCGGCGAGACCGTGGGCGGCATCTTGAACGCCGACGATTACTTCACGCCCCAAGTGGTGGCAACGGCCCAAACGGCCCTATTAACAGTAATAACTCCGAGCAGCCCGGCCGGATTCATGACGCCGACCAGCGACACGACTCTAACCGTCAACGTCTTTCCTCCGGGTATGATTCTCAGCGATACCGGATCGCTTGGACAGAATCTGCAGATGCAGGCTACTATTACCCTGGAAACGGGCGTGGTTGCTCCGGCGGGTGGTCTTCCCATCAGCGTAAGTACCTCCAGTTCGAACCTGCTGATTTCCACCAGCGCGACGACGGCTGGTACGCAAACGGCAACGCTGACCATTCCGGCGAACGGCAACTCGGTGACCTATTGGCTGCAAGCGGTCTGCACCCAGTCTTCTTGCGCGTCCCAATTCCAGCCGGGCACTAACACCTCGGCCACTTACACAGCCTCGGCGAACGGATTCTCCAGCGCCACTCACACGATTAACTTCATGCCCTCGGGCGTGGCGATATCGAATGGGCAGGCCAACCCTGGGACCACCAACGGCAATACGGTCACAGTGACTCTCGCGTCTGGAAACCCGGTTACCTTCGACGTCCTGACCGTTCAACTCTGCGCGACCATTACAACAACGTGCAGCACTCTAAATGGGGTGGATGCTAACTCTTCCCTCAATCCTAACGAGTACCTGGTTCCTCAAGTCGGGAACTTGACCGTCGGCCTGAACGTGGGTAGCGTCGGTGGTACGGTTTCTACGCCGGTGACGATTACTCCGGGCACTGGCGGCGTACAGATCAGCTACACGCCAACCAGCCAGGAGACTGGCGGAACGATAAAAGTAGGTTCTGTCAGCCCGACCGGAGAGGGCTTAATCGTCGCGGCCGGCGGTGGTAAAACGCTTACCGTGAACGTACAGTAAAGCCTCACCAGCCTTCCACAACGGGGAATGCGTCCTTAATCGGGCGCATTCCCTTTCACCAACAATAGCTATAAGTTCTAGTAGGCCTATCTGGTTTCAGTACCGGCTCAACGTTCCAACTGATTCATCGGGCGTACCCCAGCTATAAAAGTTTCATTGCATTTAAACGACAGGCGTAAGTTTTCCGAGATTTAAGCTATGCGCGGACTCATTCTGCCCGGTTCAAACAGTGACGAATCTGGGCTAACCCGTTGGTAGGTTTAGTACTTTTGTCCGTTTAGTCCACTTGACCAAAAAATTGTGCATATGGCAACATGCAGGTGTTTCTTAAAGGACCTACTTCGTTAGAGCGGATCGCCTCCCGATCACCGATTAGTGCAGATTCATAATAATGGGCATCTTAAGATTACCAAAACAACTAGAAATTAACATTCGCGGGAAAGTCCAAATGTTGCTGGTGCTATGCGGAGCAGTTGGACTTTGCCTTATCTTAGCCCCCCGCGCCCAAGCCGACTTCGTGGGCGATTACATGTTTAGTAACACACTTAGTACCAACAACATGAATGGAGATTGGACATTGTACAACACCGACCAGGTTTGCACGGTGTCGGGATGTGTTCCGGGAGCACAATCAGGTACAAATGGCTCCGCCATGACCCCGGACAATGGGCTCTCAGTTATCTTGAACGGCAGCATGAGCGGGACCGGCTTGAGTGGTGAGACCGACTTGACTATCACTGCGGCCTCGTCCGGCCTGGTCCAATTCGAATGGTATTACTCCTCGAGCGATCTATCCCAATTTGCGACCAACACGAATAATCTCGGCTGCGGATTGTTTAACGGGGGTCCATGCGACCAAGCTGGGTACATTTTGAACGGCACCGACTACTCGCTCGCCGACGATCAGAATTACAACGAATACCAATTGCTCTCGTCGGGGGGAACCGCCATACTCTATTCCTACTCTTTTGCAGTAAACGCCGGTGACACCTTTGGCTTTTACGTCCAGACCGATGACAACACTGGCGGGCCAGGCATATTCACAATCTCAGATTTCAGCGCGCCTGATCCATCTAGCGTTCCCGAACCCAGCAGCCGCATCGTTCTGATCACGCTGATCGCCGGGACTGTGATAGGCCGTCGCTGGATGGCTCGACGGATTCAGCGTGAGGGGGTAGACGCGTGAAGAGCTGGCACTTACTTAGTTTTGGGTTGACTCTGACCGCGGCTTCGCTTTTTGCGCAAACAACCCAGCATTTCGGTGTTAATATTACCGGGCAACTGACGCTTCAAAGCACGCAAAACGCCCTCCAGTTATCGCAAGCTCAAAGCGCGCCTCCTGCTGATCCCCAGTGCCCGTGGCCGCAATCCGGCGGCGGGTCGCCGTCCATTCGGGCCGCTGATGACGTTCGCACGGCCGGGCTCCCCCGTTACGGCCGAAGGCAAGAAATCGAAGAGCCACTTAGACCTCAGTTCGGTGCCACCGAGTCCCACTTATCCGGCATGAGTCCCAAATTGGGCCGGCCAGTAAGTCCCACATCCACCAGTTTTGGGTTCATGGGGATGACGGCATACGACCACCGCTATAACGCCAACGCCGGCAATCAACTCAATGTGGAGCCGCCGTCTCAGGGGTTGGCAGTGGCCAATGGATACGTAGTCGAAGGCGTGAATAACGCGTTCCAGGTGTATAGCACGGCGGGCCTGCCCTTGCTGCCCAAGGTCATCTCCACCAATCAACTTTTTGGTATGACGCCGGCCTGCACTCGCGTGCCAGGCGCAAACGTCGATTCCTGTTTGATACTAGGTCCAGATCCTACCGATATACGCGTTTTTTACGATCAGACCCTGAATCGCTTCTTTGTCGTCCAGCGCGTCCAGGACGATGCGCAACACTCTCACATTTGGATCGCCGTCAGCCAAACCGGGGACCCGACCGGAACTTACAACGTCTATTCCATGGATACGACCAATCCAGTACTGCCCGGCGGACTCTTCGTTCCCGCCTGTGAAGTCTTCGGATGTATCTCAGACTATCCCGAAATTGGGGCCGATCAGTACGGAATCTTCCTGAGCTGGAATATTTATAGCGCCGCGGCACTTACTGGCCAACCCCCGGCTGCGGTTATTATAGCCATCGACAAAGCATCGCTCGCAAATAATGCGGCGTCGCCAAATGTGTGGGAGTTCACTCTCCAGCGTAATACTAACTTTGAATTTGCGGTTCAACCCGCAGTTACGCCGCCCGGCGGGTTCTTCTTTGTGGCCAATAACGGCCTGGAATACTTTGTCAGTACAGAATTTTCCACGCTCGGCTCTCAGGTAGCAGTTTGGGCGATGGTCAACACCAGCTTCTTATCAAGCACGAATCCAAGCGCACGGCTGGAACTATTTCAGATCAATATTCCGACCAATATCTCTTATCAGGCAGGTGATCCGATCCCCCAGCCTTCTGGCCCGATCCCTCTGGGAACCGCATTCGGTGATTCGCTAGAGTATCTCGATCCCGGAGATACTCGTGTTCAGTCGGTCGAATACGTCAATGGGGAGCTGTACGTGACATTGCAGACCCAGTACACCGATGACAACGGCCAAACCATGCTTGCGGCCGCATATCTGATTCTTGCTCCCATATTCCGGGGAGGCACACCGAATGCCGCCGTCCTGACCCAAGGGTATGTGTACGTCAATACCGATTCCG
>Ga0182024_10018813_pt1 | contig 12819 bp, 11 predicted proteins | sample P32metaG_FD_120480 | JGI IMG/M metagenome (GOLD analysis project Ga0182024, IMG submission 120480) | Permafrost microbial communities from Stordalen Mire, Sweden - P3-2 metaG (Illumina Assembly) | ecosystem: Environmental > Terrestrial > Soil > Wetlands > Permafrost | place: Sweden: Stordalen... | reverse complement strand
GGCATCGGCCGAAAACGCCCCCTTACCACCCCGCAAATCCATCAACCGCTACCCCCGCGCACGGTCGGTCGGCCTCACCGATCAATCAGAAAATCTGGCGGACGGTGAGAAAAGGCGGCTAGGCGCAGGAGCGCCTCACGCCCCTATACCCCTTCAGGTCATGGCCTGCAAGTCCCGAGCGCTCAAGCGTATATTGGCGGCCGCCACATTCTCCTCGAGATGCGCAACGGAGGATGTGCCGGGGATCGGCAGCATCACCGGCGAGCGCGCGAGCAGCCAGGCGATCGCGCTCTGCGCGTTTGAGGCGTCGCGGCCCGCCCCGAGCGGAAACCACGGAATGAAAGCGATCCCCGCCAGTTCACAATCCCTGAGCACATCATCCGAGTCGCGATCCGCGAGGTTGTAGCGATTCTGCACCGAGACCACGGTAACGGTGCGCTGCGCGCGCACGAGCTCCGCCGCGCTGACGTTTGACACGCCGATGTGGCGGATCTTGCCCTCGGTGCGCAATCGCGCGAGTTCTCCGAGCGAGTCTTCCAGCGGCACGCGTGGATCAACCGCATGCAGCTGATAAAGATCGATTCGTGGAAGCCGCAGACGCCGCAGGCTGCCCTCGCATGCGGCGCGCAGATGAGCCGGATGCGCGTCGCGCCCCCAGTGACCGGGGCCTGCTCGCGTCAGACCGCCCTTGGTCCCGATTACGAGCCCCGGCGGATAAGGATGCAGCGCCTCGGCAATGATCTCTTCACTGACGCCGGGGCCATAGGAGTCCGCGGTATCGATGAAGTTCACCCCGAGTTCGAGCGCACGGCGCAGGACCCGAATCGCCGCCGGGCGATCGGCCGGCGCGCCCCAAACCCCCGGCCCGGTGAGCCGCATCGCGCCAAACCCCAGCCGATGCACCCGCAGATCTGCGCCGATCGACAGCGTTCCTGCGGCTGCGGCTGAAGGAGTCGCCAAGGGGGTGGTCTGTGTCATCGCCCAAGCTCCTGCGTCATCGAGACTGCTAGAATACCGAGCACCGGCGCACTCGCGTGCCCATCTGCGCCTGAGGGCCACGTATGTACTATGGTTATAACGGTCTCTTTGGCATATTGGTTCTAATCGCTGATATCTGGGCGATCGTGAACATTTTTCAGAGCGGCGCGTCGACGGAGCGCAAGGTGCTTTGGACGGTGCTTGTGATCCTGCTGCCGCTGCTGGGCTTCCTCATCTGGCTCTTTGCGGGGCCCCGCACCAACAGCGCCTGATCTGGCTCGGCCTCAAGAGGCAGGCCGTGCGACGCTGGTGCGTATCTGATTGATGGAGCTCGGTAGCACCGAGCTCTTCAGACGCTGCCAAGGCATATCGAAGCGCTCCGCGCTCGCCAGCAGCAGCGAGTCGGCCGACGGAAATTCCGTGCGCAGCGTATCGACCATGAGCGTCCATTTCGGCAATCCCTTGGGAAACTTGCCCCTCTTCGTAAACACGATGCGGCCTTCGGTCGGTGCGTCGCCCGCCACGGTCCGGACCGCGGCGATCCGGTCATAGAGCGCGCCCTGCGGGTTCGTGAATGTAAAGCGTTGCGGACCGTCCATGACGGTCCATTCCGTCATTTGATCGCCGCCGAAAATGTTGCCGCGCACATCGCGTAAATCGATCACCAGGATGCCGCGCGGCGTGAGCAGGATGAAATCCACGTGGAAGTAGCCGCCCATGCCATCCGGCACCAGTACGTCGCGCACATAGTCTGAAGCCGCCGCGGTCACGGCCGCAACGAGCGCCTTCTGCGCGCGCCGGCGCCGATACCAGCGCCACACCCAGGACAGGCCCCAGCCCAACACCACGGCCCCCGCGACCAGGAACCATGTCGCCGGCGGTAGCTTGCTCAAAGTTGCCAGTGGTTCGTTCATACGTTGAGCGCGGCGCGCAGGCCCTCCAGGTTAGCCGGAATTTCAGTGCAGGCGGTCGGCCGTGCGAATAGTCTCATGAGCGATTCCGGAACGGGCACTTCCTCGCCCGTGAGCGGTTCGACGATTTCCTTGAATTTGGCCGCATGCGCGGTCGCCACAATAACCCAAGGTGACGCCCGGCGCCGCACCGCGGGCAGCCGCGCATAGACTTCCGCCGCCACTGCCGTGTGCGGACACAAGCTCTTGCCCCAGTCATCAAAGGCTGCGCGGATGCGCAGCCCTATCGCGGCATCGTCCACCGAATCCGCACTGACCGCAGCGACGAGTTCGGGCATTGCCGGAAAGAGATTGCGCAAGCGCTCCATATTGCTTGGATTGCCGACGTCCATTGCCGATGCCAGGGTGGCGATGCTCGGGCGCGGCTGCCATTGTCCGCTCTGCAAATAGTCGGGGACCGTGCGGTTGGCATTGTGCGCGAGCACGATAGCGCCGATCGGAAGCCCCAACTTGCGCGCCCAGATGCAGGCAACGGCATTCCCTAGGTTACCGCTCGGGATGATGAAAGCGGCGCGCTCGCCGTGCTCGCGATAGAGCGCAAGACTCGCCGCAGCGTAGTACACCATCTGCGGCAGGAGTCTCCCAAGGTTGATGCTATTGGCAGAGGACAGATCGAAGCGCGCGCGCAGATCAGGCGCCTGTAGGGCCTCCTTCGCGAGCCGCTGGCAATCATCAAATCTGCCGCGCACGGCGAAAGAGGCGACGTTGCCGCCCCAGCAGGTGAGCTGGCGCTCCTGGGTCGGTGAGACCAGTCCTTTTGGAAAAAGCACCGTGACCTGCATGCCGGGGCGCTCGTGGAAGGCCGCTGCCACCGCGCCGCCGGTGTCGCCGGAGGTCGCCACCAGCATGTTGAGGGATCGACCGCCCGCGCGCGGCAGGCGCGCGAGCGAGCCGGCGAGGAAGCGCGCACCGAAATCCTTGAAGGCGGCCGTCGGGCCGTGAAAAAGCTCGAGCAAGGACAGTCTCGCATCAGCATCGAGCGTTACGAGCGGCGCTGGAAAACTGAAAGCCTCGCGGGTGATGGCCGAGAGCTCTCCTGCGAGCGGATCTGCCGCGAGGAAAGGCGCAAGCAAGCGCTCGGCGAGCGATGCCAGGTCCAAGCTTTGCGATGGCAGAACCGCCGGCGTTGCAGGCCAGCTCGCCGGGACAAAGAGCCCCCCATCGGGCGCGAGCCCCTGTTGCAGGGCGGCGCTAAAACCCGCGGCGTTCGCCGCCTCGCGCGTGCTTGAAAATCGCATTGCGTTCATGCAACGACTCGTGCGCCGGGCGAATCAATGTCGACCACCCAGGCGTCAACGCCGATCGAGAGCCGCTCGAACGGCAGGCGCATGGCCGCGAGCACGTTATCGGCGTGCGCTGCCTGAGCCCAGGCAAAAAGCGCCGGCCCCGCGCCGGAGATGGAGCAGCCGAGCGCGCCGGCGTCGAGCGCGTCGCGGCGCACGTCCGCAAATCCCGGGATCAGCGCCTGGCGCTGCTTCTCAATGACCACGTCCTCGAAGGATGCGCGGATCATGTCGAGATCGTCGGTGTAGCAGCCGGAGATAAAGCCTGCAAGATTTGCCGTCTGCCACACAAAGTCGGACAGCTCGACACTGCCCTTCAAAAGCGCGCGCGCCTGTTTGGTGGAGAGGAACATGTGTGGGTGCACGATGACCGCGCGCACCCCGGCAGGGATCGGAATCTGCTTGACGCGCGGATGATCTATCCCGACGGTCAGCACCAGGCCGCCGAAGAGGGAGGCTGCAATATTGTCAACGTGCAGGGAGCCGCTTGCGACCTTCTCTCCCTGCATCGCAAACTTCAGGAGCTCAAGACGGCTGCAGGGCGCATCCAGGAGCGCGTTTGCAGCCACCACCGCCGCGACCGCGGATGCCGCCGAGCCGCCCAAGCCTGAGCCGAGCGCTATACCCTTGTCGATTTGAATCTCAAAGCCAAAGCCGAGGTGCAAAGCGTCCACCAGCGCAAGCACCGCACGGCCGGCGGTGTTGCGTGTGGGATCGCGCGGCAGTTCACCGGCAACGCCGCTCACGCCTTGAATGACGACGCCCGGCGCATCGCGACGCACGGCCGTGACGCGATCCCCGAGGGCATCGACTGCAAAACCCAGGATATCGAAGCCGATGGCGACGTTGCCGACGGAGGCCGGGGCGAAGGCCGTCGCCCGCCCTGTGGCTGCGGCAGGGTTCAAAGTCGCGCCCCGAGGTAAGCCGCCAGGCGCAACAGGTCCGCGAAAACGCCGCCCGCGGTCACCGCGGGTCCCGCGCCCGGCCCCTGCACGATCAGTGGATTATCGCAGTAGCGGCGCGTGGCAAAGCGCACGACATTGTCGGTCAAGGCGATATTGGCGAACGCATGTTGCGCATCGAGTTCTGCGACGCCGACCCGTGCTTGGCCATCGGAGGTGACCTTGCCCACGTAGCGCATCATTTTGCCGCGCGCGTGCGCCGCTGCAATACGCGTGCGCATCGCCTCGTCGTGACGTGGCAGCTGATTCATGAACTCGTCGGCTGAGGCGCTCTCGAGGCCGGCCGGCACCAGGCTCTCGACTTTCACGTCGCTCATTTCGAGCGGCAGCCCCATCTCGCGACCGAGGATGATGAGCTTGCGCGCGACGTCAAGGCCTGAGAGGTCATCGCGCGGGTCAGGCTCCGTGTAGCCTCGCTGGCGCGCCGTCCTCACGATTTCGGAGAAGGCCGTGCGCCCGTCGTACACGTTGAAGAGATAGGCGAGCGTGCCCGAGAAGATGCCCTCGATGCTCGTGACATCATCGCCCGTCTCGCGCAGATCGCGCAGAGTTTGAATGACCGGCAGTCCCGCACCTACCGTCGCCTCGTACAGATAGTGCGTGCGGCTCAAGCGGCGCGCCTCGCGCAGGCACTGATAGAACTCCCAGTCGGCACTGTTGGCCTTCTTGTTCGGCGTCACAACATGGATGCCGCGCTTGAACCAGTCAGGATAGTGGCGCGCGACGGTGTCGCTCGCGGTGCAGTCAATGAAGACCGTGTGCGGCAAGTAATCCGCGTGCACGTGCTCGACAAAGCGGCCGATGTCTGCGGCGACCGTCTGCTCTTCGAGCGCGGCGCGCCATGTCCCAAGATCGATGCCCGTCGGCGCAAGCACCATGCGGCGCGAAGCAAGAATGCCGCGGATGCGCAGGTCGAGGTTGAACTCCTGGCGCAGACGCTCACTTTGGGAGGCGAGCTGATCGAGCAGCATGCCTCCGACGGCGCCCGGGCCGATGACGCCGATCGAGAGCGTGTGCGGCGACAAATACAGACCCGCATGCACGGCGCGCAAAGCGCGCGTCGCCTGGCGCCCCTCGATGACGACGGAAATATTGCGCTCCGAGGCGCCCTGTGCGATCGCCCGCACGTTGACGCTCGCGGAGCCGAGCGAATTGAAGACTTTGGCGGCAATGCCCGGCCGGCCCGCCATACCGTCGCCGACCACCGCCAGGATCGCAAGGTCGAGATCCATGTCGATGCTTTGGATCTGGCCCTCCTGCAGCTCCCGCTCAAAGGCGGCGCGCACGACGGTGGCGGCGCGGGCGGCCTGCTCCTGCGGGATTGCACAACAGATCGAATGCTCGGAGCTGCCCTGCGATATGAGAATGACCGAGATGCCCTCCTCGCGCAGCGCGCCAAAGAGCCGGTGTGCCGTCCCCGGGACGCCGATCATGCCGGCACCCTCGAGATTGACGAGCGCCATGTGCTCGATACTGGTGATGCCTTTCACCGGCAGCAGGGACTGCGGCTGCGCGCAGATAAGGGTTCCCTGCTTGTGCGGCGCAAAGGTGTTGCGGATCCAAATCGGAATGCCGCCCCCTACGGCGGGCGCCATCGTCTGCGGATGAATCACCTTGGCGCCGAAATACGCCAGCTCCATCGCCTCGTTGTAGGAGAGCGAATCAATGACCGTGGCATCGGGCACACGGCGCGGATCGGCCGACAGAACGCCATCGACATCCGTCCAGATATGGATCTCGCGCGCATCGAGGAGCGCGCCAAAAATAGACGCGGAGAAGTCGCTGCCGTTGCGCCCGAGAGTCGTCTGCACGCCGCGCGCCTTGCTCGCGATGAAACCGGTGATGATGAGTGTGCCGCTAAAGCCTGCGTCAACGACCTCCGCCAAGCTCGCGTGCGACTGTGACCACTGCACCGCCGGCCCGAGCGGCCCCCACTCGACTGCCACCACGCGCCGTGCGTCGACCCATTGCACCGCGCCCGCGCGCAGCCCGCGCTCTTCAAAGTACTTGTAGAAGAGCTGCGTCGACCAGATCTCCCCATAACCTGCAATGAGATCGCTCAACTCACGCGCGGCGCTGCGGGTGAGTTTCACGGTGCGCAGTATTCCCTCAAGATCCTGGCAATCGCGGTCAAAGCCCGCGAGGTACAGCCGCGCGGATGTGGCAGCGAGCAGTGTGTCGGCAATCTGCGCGTGCCGTTCTCGCAGCCGGGCAATCTCGCCGGCGAAGGCGTCATCCTGCTGCTCGGCGAGGCTGATGAGGCCGAGCAGCGCGTCGGTCACGCCGCGACAGGCGGAGAGCACCACCGCCAGCCGGCCCGGCGCCTGGGATTCAAGAAGAGTCGCGACGCGCGCGAAGCAATCCGCATCCGCGACGCTCGATCCTCCGAACTTGTGGACAATCCAACGATCCGAACTGGCCATCGATATAGAGGTTTCACGACGAAAAAGGCGCTGCGACTGTACTGACGCGCTCGAGCGCACGCAACCCAACGCGTCACATCAATCCGCAGCGCCTACCTTGAGCAAAGCGTCCCCGTCGCGCACACGCTGCCCGGCGCGCACGCGCAGCTCGGTGACGACCCCGGCGGCGGCGGCGCTGAGGGTGTGCTCCATTTTCATCGCTTCCATCACGACGAGTGCCTGTCCGCGTGCCACGCGTTCGCGCTCGGCGACCCGCACCGCCAAAATCACGCCAGGCATGGGTGCGCGCACGGTGCCGTCCGCCGCTGCCGCGAGCGCATCGGCGACAGCGCTCACGCGCTCGAACCGGTGCCACTCGGCGTCAAGCCAGACCGCGACGCGCTCGGTCTCAATATGCGCCGACCATTGAACGAGCCGCTCCGCCACCCGCGCGCGCGCTTCGAGGCGCAAAGCGCTGCGCCCGGTCACTTCGAGATCTTCGACGCCGACGGGAGAGCCATCGAGCTCGATCTGCCAGCGCTCCCCGCGCCGGGTTGCGCGTATCACGTGTGCCGCCTCGGCTGCGGCCTGCAGCCGAATGAGTGCGCTGCCTGCCCCGTTCAGCGCCCAGGAGTCGCCGCAGGTCCAAGGCGAGTGCGGCAACTGCCGTGCCGGCGCCAAGAGCGAGAGGGCGGCGAGGACCGCAGCGCGCCGCGCCTGCGCTGCGACTTCGGGCAGGAGCGCTGCGCCGCGCTCGTCGATCAGGCGCGTGAAGATGCGGCCCTCGCGCACCTGCGCATCGGCTGAGAGCGCCAGGAGCGCCGGCAGATTGGTCGTCACGCCGTCGATACGGCACGCGGCGAGCGCGCGCTCGAGCTCCGATAAGGCGTCGTCGCGGTCGCGTCCGGCGACGACGAGCTTGGCGAGAAGCGCGTCGTAGTGGATACCCACACTGTCACCCGGCGCGATCCCCGCATCGATGCGCACGCGCGCACCCAGCGCCGGCCAGATGAGCTCACTCAATTTTCCGCTCGTCGGCAGAAAGCCGCGGCGCGGATCCTCTGCATACAGGCGCGCCTCAAACGCATGGCCACTCGCGCGCACCTCTTCCTGAGTCAGCGGCAGCGCCTCCCCGCAGGCAATGCGCAATTGCCACTCGACAAGGTCGATGCCGAGAATCATCTCCGTTACCGGATGCTCCACCTGCAGCCGCGTGTTCATCTCAAGGAAGAAGCATTCCTCGTCGTCGACGACGAACTCCATCGTCCCCGCATTCTCATAGCCAACGGCGCGCGCCCCGGCCACAGCATAGGCATGCAGTCGCGCGCGCAAGGCTTGCGATAGGCCGGGTGCCGGGGCTTCTTCGATGACCTTCTGATGGCGACGCTGCAGCGAGCAGTCGCGCTCCAGAAGATGCAGGCAATGGCCGTGAGCGTCGGCGATGACCTGCACTTCGACGTGACGCGCACGCTCGATGAATCTCTCCAGCATCACCCGGGCGTCGCCGAAGGCGCGCTGCGCCTCGCCGCGGGCTGAGGCGAGCGCCGCGGGCAGCTCCCCAGCGGCGCGAACGACGCGCATGCCCTTGCCGCCGCCACCCGCCACCGCCTTGATGAGCAGCGGAAATCCGACCGCCTGCGCCTCGTGCGCCAGCCGCACATCCCCCTGCTCTTGCCCGAAGTAGCCTGGTACGACCGGCACGCCCGCGCCTTGCATCAGCCGCTTGGCCTCATCCTTAAGACCCATCAGGCGGATCGCTGCCGCCTTCGGACCGACGAACACGATGCCGGCTGCCGTGCACGCCTGCGCAAACTCGGCGCTCTCCGCAAGAAAGCCGTAGCCCGGATGCACCGCCTCTGCGGCGCTGTCGCGCGCCGCCTTGATCAATGCAGGGATATTGAGATAGCTCTCGGAGGCATTGGCGGGACCGATGCGGATGGCGGCATCGGCAAGACGCGTATGCAGCGCGCCGGCATCGGCGTCGGAATAGACCGCGACGACGCGCAGGCCGAGACGTTGCGCCGTGCGCGTGATGCGGCAGGCGATCTCGCCGCGGTTGGCGATCAGGAGCGTTTTGAACATTTGCCGCTCGCGCGCGTTCAGAGCGCTTCCTGAAAGAGCTCGCGTCCGATCAACATGCGACGGATTTCGTTGGTGCCCGCGCCGATCTCGTAGAGCTTGGCATCGCGCAGCAATCGCCCGGCGGGGTAGTCGTTGATGTAGCCGTTGCCGCCCAGGGACTGGATGGTGTCAAGCGCGCAACGCGTCGCGTTCTCGCTCGCAAAGAGGATGCAGCCGGCGGCGTCAAAGCGCGTCGTGCGCCCCGCATCGCAGGAGCGCGCGACGCTGTAGACGTAGGCGCGCGAGGCATTGAGCAGCGTGTACAGGTCCGCAAGCTTCGACTGGATCAGCTGGAAGCTGCCAATCGGCGCTCCGAACTGCTTCCTCTCGCGCACGTACGGCAGCACCACATCCAGACACGCCTGCATGATGCCAAGCGGTCCGCCCGCGAGCACGACCCGCTCGTAGTCAAGACCGCTCATCAGCACCTGCACGCCGCGGCCCGCCTGATGCAGGACGTTCTCAAGCGGCACACGACAATCATCGAAGACGAGCTCACAGGTGTCCGAGCCGCGCATGCCGAGCTTGTCGAGCTTCTGCGCGGTGCTGAAGCCGGGGAAGTCCTTCTCAACAATAAATGCCGTAATCCCCGGCGTGCCCGATTGCGCGTCGATCTTCGCATAGACGACGATGACATCCGCCGACGGCCCGTTCGTGATCCACATCTTGCGGCCGTCGAGGAGGTAATGATCGCCGCACAGTGATGCGCTCGAGCGCATGCCAACAACATCCGATCCGGCCTCCGGCTCGCTCATGGCAAGTGCGCCGACGTGCTCGCCGCTTAGGAGCCGCGGCAGATAACGACGCTTCTGCTCCGCGGTGCCCCAGCGGCGCAGCTGATTCACGCACAGGTTCGAATGCGCGCCATACGAGAGCCCCACCGATGCGCTCGCGCGGCTGATCTCCTCCATCGCGATGACGTGCTCGAGGTAGCCCAGGCCACTGCCGCCGTGCTCCGGCTCGACAGTGATGCCGAGGAGCCCGAGCGCACCGAGCTCCGGCCACAGGTCGCGCGGAAAGACGTTCGAGGCGTCGATCTCGGCTGCGCGCGGGGCGATGAGCTCGGCGGAGAACTCGCGCACGGTCTTGCGCAAGAGGTCGACGCTCTCTCCCAGTTGGAAATCAAATTCGATCAAGCTGCCGGACTCCTGTCCTTGGGATGTGGAAAATTGTCGGCTTCGTCCTCGTCGCTGCGCGGCGCGAGGCAGGCAAAGTCCTTCTCCACGACGATGTGCAAATCGGTCGCGCCGTCGTGCTGCACAGCGTCGAGGGTGACGAGTTCGCTCTCGCACCACTCGCGCGCGACGCCTTCGGGCACCTGGATCTCAATCACGCCGTTCTCGAACGTCGCGCCGAGCGCGGCGACCGCAGGCGCGCGCCGCACTCGATAGACGAGCACGCCGTGCGTGCTGATGTGTACGCGCTCTTCGACGCGGCCTACTTCCGCCAGTTGCTGCACTTCCCCGCGCGTCAGGCGCAGGCGCAGCGAATCGCCTTTCATTCTGAGCTTCACGGCGCGGCGTGCGCGTGCGCCGCGCGCTCGAGGATGCGCTGCGCCCTGATAAGATGAGGCCGGTCCAGCATTTGACCATCTAGGCTCAAAACCCCGGCATCCGGCGCTGCTGCGAATGCCGCGATGACCGCCTGCGCACGCGCAATTTCCTCAGGTTGCGGACTGAAGGCGGCATTGATCGGCCCGACCTGCGCGGGATGGATCGCAAGCTTGCCCATGAAGCCGTCACGGCAGGCGCGCGAGGCCTCACGAATGAGCGCCTCGTTATTGCGAAAATCGATGCACACGCCGTCGAATGCCGGGACCCCGGCCGCACCGGCCGCCAGCAAGCACATCGAGCGCACAAGCTCAAAAGTAAAGGTCAAAGACCCATCTGCTGCGCGTGCGGCCGCGCCGAGCGCGGCGGATAGATCCTCCGCGCCCCAGGTCAAACCGGCGAGGCGCGCGTTCGCCGTGGTCGCGTAGTCACTCAACGCGAGGAGGGATTGCGCAGTCTCGGTCGCAATGACCAGGAGCTTTGTCGCACCGGGCGGCCGATCGTGCTCGCGCTCGAGGAGCGAGAGCAGGCGAGTGACCTCGAGCGCCTCGCGGGCGAATGACACTTTAGGCAGCACGATGCCATCCGGAGCACCCGCCATCACGGCCGCCAGGTCTTCGGACAATTTGCCGCTCGAGAGGGCATTGACGCGCACCCATATTTGCTGTGCGGTGCGCTCCCGACGGGAGGCGAGGAATTCGCTCACCCGCGCGCGCGCCTGCGGCAGTAGCTCTGCCGTGACCGAATCCTCCAGGTCCAGGATCAAGGCGTCCGCAGCGCTCGCCGCCGCCTTCTCCTGCTTGCGCGCGCTGTCTCCGGGGACGAAAAGCCAGGACCGGATGGATGAAACCGCAGTCATGCCGGCTTCTTCAGCATGAGCGCCGCGCGGCGGCAGGATGCGACCTCTTCACCGCGCTGGTTAAAGGCTCGCTGCTCGAAGGTGACGATTCCGGAGTCCGCTCTGGAGCGGCTCTCGCGCTTGGCGAGCACGAGGGTTTCGGCCCGCAAGGTGTCGCCCACACGCACCGGCTGCGGGAACTTGACTTCTTCCCAGCCGAGATTGCCCAAGGTCGTGCCGTAGGTGGTGTCATACACCGACAGGCCCACCAGAAGCCCGAGCGTAAACACGCTGTTCACAATGCGTTCGCCGAAGACCGTTCCCTTGGCATACTCGGCATCCAGGTGCAGCGCCGCCGGGTTCATGGTGAGCGCGCTGAACAGGAGGTTGTCCGTCTCCGTCACGGTACGGCGCACGGCGTGCTCGAATCTCTGGCCGACCTCGAATTGCTCGAAATAAAGTCCCGACATGCCCGGCATCGCTCCTCGAGCGCCTAGTCTAGCAGCGCTCACGCTGCGACATCCGGCTCATAACCGCAAGCGGCGGGCCACCAAACCAACGGGTATTTCGTGCAGCAGCGGCCACGCCGCTATATTCGGACGGTATGTACCGTTACGACGACATCGATCAGACCCTGGTCGCCGAGCGCGTGAACGAGTTTCGCGATCAGACGCGTCGTTTTCTCGCCGGCGAGCTCTCGGAGAACGAGTTCCGGCCGCTGCGGCTGCGCAACGGCCTCTATATGCAGCGCCATGCACCCATGCTGCGCATCGCCATCCCGTATGGCCTCTTAAGCTCGGTGCAGCTGCGCAAATTGGGCGACATCGCGCATCGCTATGATCGCGACTATGGACACTTCACGACCCGCCAAAATCTGCAGTTGAACTGGCCGACGCTGGCGAGCGTTCCGGAGATCCTCGCCGAGCTTGCCACGGTGCAAATGCACGCCATCCAGACGAGCGGCAACTGCGTGCGCAACGTGACCGCGGATCACCTGGCCGGGGTCGCCCCCGACGAGCTCGACGATCCGCGCCCGTACTGCGAGATCATCCGGCAGTGGGCGACCTTGCATCCGGAATTTACCTACCTGCCGCGCAAGTTCAAGATCGCCGTCACGGGCTCCCCTGCGGATCGCGCCGCCTCTGAAGTGCATGATGTGGGGCTGCACATGCGGCGCGACGTCGAGGGCAACATCGGCTTCGAAGTCCTGGTGGGCGGCGGTCTCGGCCGCGCTCCTGCCATCGGGCAGGTCATCCGCGACTTCCTGCCGCTCAGGGACCTGCTGCCCTATCTCGAGGCGATTCTGCGGGTCTACAACCGGTACGGCCGGCGCGACAACATCCACAAGGCGCGCATCAAGGTATTGGTCAAAGCATTGGGGGCGGCACAGTTTCGCGATGAGGTGGAGACGGAATGGCGGGCCGCGCGCGCGGATGCGCCGCATCTGGCGCAGGCTGAAGTCGCCCGTGTACGCGCATTCTTCGAGCCGCCGCCCTACGAGAGCCTCGCCGACATGGATGCCACGGCGGATCGCGAACCGCAGTTTCGCGCCTGGTATCGCTACAACACCCGGCCGCATCGTGTGCCGGGCTATCGCGCCGTGTTCGTATCTTTGAAGGCCCATGGCCGGCCGCCCGGCGACATGAGCTCCGCGCAGATGGCTGCGCTTGCAACGCTTGCCGAGCAGATGAGCTTTGGCCTCATTCGCGTGGCG
>Ga0182024_10018812_pt1 | contig 12819 bp, 12 predicted proteins | sample P32metaG_FD_120480 | JGI IMG/M metagenome (GOLD analysis project Ga0182024, IMG submission 120480) | Permafrost microbial communities from Stordalen Mire, Sweden - P3-2 metaG (Illumina Assembly) | ecosystem: Environmental > Terrestrial > Soil > Wetlands > Permafrost | place: Sweden: Stordalen... | reverse complement strand
GCTCGCGCGCCTCCTCTCGGTGCCTGTCATAATATGGCTCATCCTTGCGGACGAGCTAGGCGGCGCCTTCATCCTGTTTGTCGTCGCGGCACTTTCCGACGCGCTCGACGGCTTCATAGCAAAGCGGTTCGACCAGCGCTCCGCGCTCGGTGCGCTGCTCGATCCGATTGCCGACAAGGCGATGCTCGTTAGCTTGTTCGTGACGCTGGGCATGGCGCGTCATCTGCCGGATTGGCTCGTAATTCTGGTGGTATTTCGCGACGTGATGATCGTTGGCGGGTTTCTGTTCTGGACCGCGCTCGGCCAGCATCTGCAATGGCAGCCCCTGGTCATCAGCAAGGTGAACACCGCCGCCCAGTTCGTCCTAGTGGCCGTGACGATGGCGCGGCTCGCCTTCGGTCTCGATGATTTCGGCGTCGGCCTGGCGCTGATCTATGTCGTCGGCGTCACGACGCTGTGGTCGGGGGGCGCCTATCTCGTCCGATGGGCGAGAACCTGGGCAGGCGCGGAGATCAGACCGTGACGTCAAGCCACCGGCAGGAGATCTTCTTCTGGCTCGGCGTGCTCGCGATCTTTTTTCTATCGCTGTACCTCTTAAGCTCGATCCTGCTGCCGTTCGTGGCGGGTGGCGTGATCGCATATTTCCTAGATCCCGCGGTTGTCTGGTTGACGAGGCGGGGGGGGCCGCGTTGGGCTGCCACCCTGTTCGTGCTGCTGGTATTCGCTTTCGGCGTGGTGTTGCTGATCGCGCTCATTCTGCCGCTATTCCGCCTGCAAGCCGACCAGCTCTTCCGACGGCTCCCTGGATTGATCGATGCGGCAAAGAGCCTGCTCGACAAATCCATGGAATTCGCGTCGCAGCGCCTACCGCCGCAGGATTTCGAAACCCTCCGCAACACCGTTACCGGCAGTGTCGGCGACGTGCTGTCCTGGGCGTTTCGCCAAGTGCAAACTTTGTTCACCAGCGGGCTCGCCCTCGCCAACCTCCTTTCGCTGGTATTCATCACGCCCGTCGTGGCGTTCTTCTTGCTGCGCGACTGGAACCGGATCGTCGTCAAGATCGACCTCTGGCTGCCGCGCGACCATCGCGCAACGATCCGCGAGCAGGCGCATCTCGTCGACGTGATGCTGGGCGGCTATATCCGAGGACAGCTCCTCGTCTGCCTGGTGCTCGGAATCTATTACGCCGTCACTCTAACCCTGGTCGGCCTCGAATTCGGACTCGTTCTCGGCATTCTCACCGGAGTATTGGCCTTCATTCCCTATCTCGGTTTTGCCACCGGCTTCATCTTGGCGACCGGGCTTGCTGTCCTGCAATTCGACTCCTTCATCCCCGTGCTCTTTGTGCTGGCTATTTTCGCTTTCGGTCAGGTCCTGGAATCGAGCATCCTGTCGCCGAAACTGGTCGGCGAACGCGTGAGGCTGCATCCGGTCTGGGTGATCTTCGCTTTGTTGGCCTTCGGTAGCCTGTTCGGATTCCTGGGCGTTCTCATAGCGCTTCCGGCGGCGGCGATCGCGGGGGTGCTCGTGCGCTTCGCCTTGAGCCGGTATATGGCCAGCGCGCTCTATGATGCCCGCGCGCAGGACGAAGCGACCACGCCCGATATTCCCAAACCCCGCGCCGCGTCTCGCGGGCGGCGATAAGTTCGATTGCTTAAATCGCACGCATCGCCCGCGCGGAGCTGGCGATCGCCGTCCTCGATTGAGAGCCGTTATCCCTGCGTCGTAAAAACCTTGGCGACACCCGCTAAGGCCGCGTATGAGGAATTGATACGTTTCTCGGAGTCGGCCGGATCGATCGGTGTCGGAGTTGGTCGATTTCCGTCTGAAGGGGGGAAGTCGCCGTGCTGCTCGCGCAGATCTTGGTCAATGGGGTTTTACTAGGCGGTCTCTACGGCCTGATGGCGCTCGGCATGGCGCTGGTTTGGGGCGTGCTCAACATCGTCAATCTCGCCCATGGCGCCTTCATCATGCTCGGCGGCTACGTCGTCTATTTTCTGTTCGTGGCCGGGATCGACCCGTTTGCGGCGTTGCCGGTCGCGATGGTCGCGTTGTTCGTGCTCGGATATGCGGTGCAGCGCGGCTTCCTCAATTTCATCGTGCGCTCGGCGCTCCTGAACACGCTGCTTTTCACCTTCGGGCTCGACATTGTCCTGACCTATCTGGCGCAGCTACTGTTCAGCGCCGATTACCGCACCATCAATCCGGACTATGCCGGAGCGAACGTCACCATAGCGGGTGTCACGATCCCGCTGGCGCGGCTGGCGGCGTTTGCCGTCGCGCTGCTGCTCGCTGGCCTCCTGGCGCTGCTGCTGCGGCGCACGCGTCTCGGCCGCGCGATTAGAGCGACGGCGCAGAATCTAACCGCGGCGCGGCTCTACGGCATTGATCCACGCCAGATCTACGCAATCACCTTCGGAATTGGCGCGGCTCTCGCGGGAGCGGCCGGCGGGCTCTACGGCATGGTGGCGCAAATTACGCCGTATATCGGCGCCACGCTCACCGCTAAATCCTTCGTCATCGCGATCATCGGGGGGCTCGAGAATCCGTTGTACGTCATCGCGGGCGGCATTGTCATCGGCCTCGCCGAGGCGCTCGCCGCGCTTTATCTCGGCCCGACCTGGAGCGACGTCATCAGTTTTGGCCTGCTCGTGCTGATTCTGGTGGCACGTCCCGTGCGATCCTTGAAGCTGGCATGATCGTGCGCTGGGGCGTTGGCGCGGCGGTACTCGCGCTCATCGCGGGAGTGCCATGGTTCGGCAACGAGCTGCTGATTCAATTCGGCATCAACGCGCTGATCGTCGCCAGTCTCGCGCAGTCCTGGAATATTCTCGGCGGCTTCTCCGGCTATGCCTCGTTCGGCAATTCCGTGTTCTATGGCATCGGCACCTACGGCACCGCGATCGCGATGACGGAATGGGGTTTGCCGTTTTGGTTTGGCCTGACCGTCGGCGCGGTCGCTGCGCTGGTTTTCGCTCTGCTGCTTGGCTGGCCGATCCTGCGGCTGCGCGGGCCCTATTTCGCGATCGTGACTCTGGGCCTGTCGGCGACCATGGCGGCGGTGATTTCCAATCTCGATATCGCCGGCAGGAACAACGGCCTGGTCCTCCCGCTGACGAGGAGCGATGCCCTGTTCTATGAATCCTCGCTCGCCCTGTTGGTCGCGGCGACCGCGATCGTCGCCTGGATCGCGAACAGTCGCTTCGGCATGGGTCTCATCGCCATTCGCGAGGACGAGGACGCCGCGGCAACCATTGGCGTGAACACCACGCGGCTCAAACTCATGGCGCTGGCGCTGTCGGCCCTGATCGCCGGGGTAGCGGGCGGCATTCATGCGTATTGGATCACCTTCATCGATCCAGCCAGCGCGTTCGACATCACGCTCGATGTTCGCATGGTGATCATGACGATGTTCGGCGGCCCGGGCACGATTCTAGGGCCGGTGGTGGGCGCGTTTATTCTGTCCGCGATTTACGAGGTGCTGGCCGATACCATTTCCACCGCGGCGATCCTGTTCTTCGGCCTCGTGATCCTGGTCGCGGTCATGTTCCTGCCGCGCGGGCTGATGGATCTGGGCGGCGGTTTTCGCCGTCTCGGCTGGCGCTATTTCACCGCCAACATTAGGGAGAACCGGCTGTGACGGGAGCGACCTTGTTCGAGGCGCGGGGATTGGGGAAGCGCTTCCACGGCCTGGTCGCCCTGAGCGACGTCGGCTTTGCGATCGAGCGTGGTTCGATCCTCGGTCTGATCGGCCCGAACGGCGCCGGCAAGACCACGCTCGTGAGCGTGATCGGCGGCGCGCTGCGCCCGGATGCGGGCGAGATCCGGTTCGAGGGCGCGCGGATCGAGCATCTTGCGCCCTATCGCCGAGCTCATCTCGGCATCGGTCGCACCTATCAGATCGCGAAGCCATTTCCGGGCCTGACTGTCTTGCAGAACGTCACGCTGGGCGCGCTTTCGGTCGCGACGGCGGCGAGCATGATCGCGTCAAGGCGCGCGAACGCGCGGCCGAATGCCTCGATTTCGTCGGTTTGGCGCGCCAGGGCGCACAGCGCGCCGAGACCCTGGGTGGGCCCGACCGCAAACGGCTCGAACTCGCCAAGGCGCTGGCGATGGCGCCGAAGTTGCTGCTGTTGGACGAGGTGATGGCCGGCCTGACGCCCGTCGAAGTCGAGGAGGTCGTGGCACTGATCAAGCGCATCCGCGATCGCGGCACGGCGGTCTTGGTGATCGAGCATGTCGTCCAGGCGATCCGCAGCCTGTCGGACCGGCTTCTGGTCCTGCAAAACGGCCGCGTGCTGGCGGAAGGCGCGCCGGCTGAGGTGCTGAGCGACGCGCGGGTCGTCGATGCGTATCTCGGCCATCGCCGCGAGATCGGGCGGGCATGAGCGCGGCACTGCTCCGGGTCGCTGGGCTAAGCGCAGGCTACGGCGCGGCCCCGGTACTCAACGACGTGTCGCTTGAGGTGCATGCGGGTGAGATCGTGGCGCTGGTCGGGTCGAACGGCGCCGGCAAGACCACGCTGCTGCGGGCGATCTCGCGGCTGGTTTCGGCTCGGGGAGAGATCATGCTCCTCGAGCAGTCGCTCTCGGCGCTAAGACCTGAAGCCGTGTTCGCATTGGGGTTGGTGCAGGTGCCGGAGGGACGGCAGCTTTTTCCCCGCATGTCGGTGGAGGAGAATCTGTGGATGGGCGCGCGCCGCGGCCAGGGCCGGCCCGATTTTTCCGCGGTCTTCGATCTGTTCCCGATTTTGCGGGAACGCCGCCGCCAGGCCGCCGGCAGCCTGTCCGGGGGCGAGCAGCAGATGTGCGCCATCGGCCGCGCGCTGATGGCGTCGCCGAAGCTGCTGCTGATCGACGAGATGAGCCTTGGACTTGCGCCCGTACTGGTCGACCGGCTCCTCGAAGCTCTCGTCCAAATTCGCGGGCAGGGGGTGCCGATCCTATTGGTCGAACAGGATGTGTTCGCCGCCTTCAGCATCGCCGATCGCGGCTATGTGCTGGAGCGCGGCCATATCGTGCGCTCAGGCCCGGTTGTCGAGCTGACGCGCGATCCGGCGCTGCGGCGGGCCTATCTGGGCGCGGCCGAGGGGTAGTATCGAAGGCCTCGACCCCGCTATGATGCCGTCATGCCAATCTGCCGCCCGCATTCCCATCGAGAAATATGAATCGCGCATCTCCGGATAGCGCGCCGCGGCGCGTCACCATCCTGGGTTCGACCGGGTCGGTCGGCCGCAACACCGCCGAATTGGTTGGCGCGGATCGCGATTCCTACGCCGTCGAGGCGCTGGTCGCGCTGAGCAATGTGGCATTGCTGGCAGAGCAGGCCCGCGCCCTCGGCGCCAAGCTGGCCGTGGTCGCGGACGAGACGCGCTATCGCGCCTTGCGCGGAGCGTTGGCGGGCAGCGGGATCGAGGCGGCGGCGGGCCCCGAGGCCGTGGTGGAGGCCGCCGAGCGTCCGGCCGAATGGGTCATGGCCGCGATTGTCGGTGCCGCCGGCCTGCCGCCGACATTGGCGGCGGTGAAGCGCGGCGCCATGGTCGCATTCGCCAACAAGGAAGTGATGGTCTGCGCGGGTGCGCTGGTGACCGCGGCGGCGCGCGCCAACGGGGCGCGGTTGCTGCCGGTGGACAGCGAGCACAATGCGATCTTCCAGGTATTCGATGCTGCGCAGTCCGACTCCATCGAGCGCATCATCCTGACCGCGAGCGGCGGCCCGTTCCGCGAACGCTCGGTGGCAGCGATGGCGAGCGCCACCCCGGCCGAGGCCGTGGCCCATCCCAATTGGCGCATGGGGGCGAAAATCTCGGTCGATTCCGCGACCATGATGAACAAGGGCCTTGAGGTGATCGAGGCGCACCATCTCTTCGCCCTCGAAAGCGAGCGCATCGAGATTGTGGTCCATCCGCAATCGGTCGTGCATGGCCTGGTCTGCTATCGGGACGGCTCGATGCTGGCGCAGCTCGGCTCGCCCGACATGCGCACGCCGATCGCGAACGCGCTGGGGTGGCCCCGGCGCATCGCGGCGCCGAGCCCGCGCCTCGATCTCGCTGCGCTGGGTCATTTGACCTTCGAACCACCCGACCCCGAGCGGTTTCCGGCCTTGCGGGTCGCCCGCGACGCGCTCCTCGATGGCGGCGCCGCGCCGACGATCCTGAACGCCGCCAACGAGATCGCCGTGGCGGCCTTTCTGGCGGGCGCGATCGGCTTTCTCGATATCGCCGCCATCGTGGAGGAGACCCTCGCGACCTTGTCGCGTCCCGCGATCGCGTCGCTCGACGATGTCTATGGCGCCGACGGCGAGGCGCGCGAAACCGCTCGGCTACTGGTCGGTAACGGCGGACGCCGGGCCGCTTCCGCCTGAGCGCGATTTCTGTTGCGATGGACGCGAGCAAGCCGGCGTTGGTGACTGGCGCCACGGGTTTTGTCGGCGCGGCCGTGGCGCGCGCGCTGCTGGCGCAAGGCCGCAAGGTGCGCGTCTTGGCGCGGCGCACCAGCGACAAATCCAATCTGCGAAACTTGCATGTCGAGATTCGCGAAGGCGCGCTCGAAGACCGCGCGTCGCTCGACGCGGCGCTGCTCGGCTGCGACGCGTTGTTCCATGTCGCCGCCGATTATCGCCTTTGGGTGCGCGATCCGGCCGCGATGCATCGGTCCAATGTCGAAGGCACGCGGGCGCTGATGGAAGCGGCGCTCGCCGCGGGGATCGAGCGCGTGGTCCATACCAGCAGCGTCGCCGTCCTCGGTATCGCGGAGGAGGGCGTGGCGGACGAGACGACGCCGAGCAATGTCGCGGACATGATCGGCCCCTATAAGCGGACGAAATTCCTGGCCGAGGAGATCGTGCGCGATCTGGTGCGGACACGCGGCCTGCCCGCCGTCATCGTCAATCCTTCGACGCCGATCGGCGCGGGCGACATCAAGCCGACGCCCACGGGGCGGATGATCGTCGAGGCGGGTTCGGGCCGTATGCCGGCCTTCGTCGATACCGGGCTCAATATCGTCCATGTCGACGATGTCGCGGCCGGGCATTTGCTGGCCGAGGAGCGGGGCAGGGTGGGGGAGCGTTATATTCTCGGCGGCGAGAACCTGAGCCTGCGCGAGATTCTCCGACGCATCGCGCTGTTGGTCGGGCGCGCGCCGCCGCGCCTCAGCCTCCCGGTTTCGCTGCTCATGCCGGTGGCGTTCGCCGCGGAGGGTGTGGCGCGCCTCACCGGCAAGGAACCGTTCGTGACGGTCGACGGTTTGCGGCTCGCGCGGAAAAGGATGTTTTTCTCTTCCGACAAGGCACGGCACGAACTGGGCTATGCGCCCCGCCCCGTCGAAGCGGCGTTTTCCGATGCCGTGGCGTGGTTTCGCGCGGCGGGGATGATGACATGAGCCTCGCCGGCATCGTCCTCGGGCTGATCGTGCTCGCGATCTGGATCGGTATCGTGTTCGGACGCGGCTGGTTCTGGTGGCCGCGCGTGACCAAGCTGTCGCCCGAACCGGCAAGCTGGCCGAGCGTGGCCGCGATCGTACCGGCGCGTGACGAGGCGGCATGCGTGGGCGAGGCGATTGCCTCTTTGTTGCGGCAGGATTATCCGGGCGAATTCTCGATCGTGCTGGTCGATGACCATAGCAGCGACGGGACGGCGGATATCGCCCGCCGCGCCGCCATGAGCGCCGGCCGGAGCGATCGGCTTCGTATCGCCGCCGCCGCGCCGCTGCCCCATGGCTGGACCGGCAAGCTATGGGCGCTGCGCCAGGGCATGACGGTGGCCGGCGCCTCCGACCTGTTGCTTTTCACGGACGCCGATATCGCGCATCATCCGAGCAATCTGCGGGAGCTCGCGGCGCGGCTTGTGCACAAGGAGCGCGACTTGGTTTCGCTGATGGTGCTGCTCCATTGCGAAAGTCTCGCGGAGCGATTTCTGATCCCCGCTTTCGTGTTCTTTTTCGCCATGCTCTATCCGTTCGCCTGGGTCAACGATCGCGAGCACCGAATCGCGGCGGCCGCCGGCGGCTGCATCCTGATCAAACGCGAGGCGCTGGAACGTATTGGCGGGCTCGAGTCCATTCGCGGCGAAATGATCGACGATTGCGCGCTCGCTGCTGCCGTGAAGCACTCGGGCGGCGGAATCTGGCTTGGTCTCACGCGAGAGACGCGGAGCTTGCGCCGCTACCCGCGTTTGGCCGACATCTGGAACATGGTCGCGCGCACCGCCTATACCCAGCTTCGGCATTCGCCCTGGCTGCTGGGGGCGACTGTTGCAGGGATGGCACTTGCCTATGTGGCGCCGCCGCTGTTGCTGTCGGCTGGCGGAATTGCGGCCTGGCTCGGGGGTGCGGCGTGGCTGTTGATGATGATCGCCTATCTGCCGATGGTGCGGTTTTATCGTCTCTCGCCGCTCTGGAGCCCCTTGCTGCCGGCTACAGCCTTGGTTTATGTCGCGGCAACGATCGATTCGGCTCGACGGTACCGGAAAGGCAAGGGCGGGCAATGGAAGGGTCGCGTGGCATGGCGGAACGCGCGCTGACGGACGCCCGCATCGGCGCACTCGAAACCCCGTCTGGAAAGGGCGCCGGCGACGAGAATTTTCCGGTCGGCTCGTTTCTGATCCGGCGCGACCTGCGGCCCCACATCCATGCCTTCTACAATTTTGCGCGACGGGCCGACGACATTGCCGACAATCCCGGCCTCGCACCCAACGATAAGGTTCGCCGCCTCGACCGGATGGCCGAAATCCTCGACGGCGCGCCAGGAAACGATGCGCCCAGCGCGGTCGCGATGCACGCAAGCCTCCAGGAGACTGGAGGCACGTCGCAGCATTGTCACGATGTGCTGCGCGCCTTTCGCATGGACGCGACCAAGCTGCGCTATCGCGACTGGGGCGATCTGATGGAATATTGCCGCTATTCGGCCGCGCCGGTCGGGCGGCAGCTGCTCGATCTCCACGGCGAGGCGCGCGATACCTGGCCCGCCAGCGACGCGCTGTGCAGCGCGCTCCAAGTGCTTAATCATCTCCAGGATTGCGGCGACGATTACCGCGCTCTTGATCGCGTCTATCTCCCGGAGGAAGACTTGGCGGCATGTCACGTCTCGGTGGACGCGCTGGACGCCAACCGGTCGAGCGCCGGCCTGCGGACCGTGATCGACCGATTGCTCGACGGGACCGACCGGCTGATCGAACAGGCCCGGTCATTGCCGCGGGGCGTGCGCAGCTGGGGTTTGCGCTGCGAATGCGCCGTGATCGTGACGCTCGCGGCGAAGCTATCGGGGCGGTTGCGGCGCGGCGATCCATTGGCCATGCGCGTCAAGCTGTCGAAGGCGGATTTCTTGGCTGCGCTGCTGTCCGGTCTGTGGCGCGGAAGCATCGGATGACGGCAATCGCTGTTCCGGCCGAGGAGCTGCGCGCGCAAATCCGCGAGCGGGTCGCCGCCGCCGGGACCTCGTTCTACTGGGCGATGCGGCTTCTCCCCAAAGCCAGACGCGACGCGATGTTCGCGGTCTATGCGTTCTGCCGGGAAGTCGACGACATCGCCGACAGCGACGATCCGCCGGAAAAAAAGCACGCCGGCCTCGCCGAATGGCGCAACGAAATATTCGCGATTTACGAGGGGAGACCCCGTTCGTCGCTGGGGCGCGTCCTGGTGGGGATCGCTGAAACCTACAAGCTCGGCCGCGAGGATTTTGTCGCCGTCATCGACGGCATGGAAATGGATGCGGAACGGGACATCCGCGCGCCGAGCCTCGCGGAGCTCGACCTCTATTGCGACCGCGTCGCCGGCGCGGTAGGACGGTTGTCGGTGCGCATCTTCGGCAGCGATATTCCCGCCGCCGATCGCGTGGCCGGCGCGCTGGGTCGGGCGTTGCAGCTGACCAATATTCTTCGCGATCTGGCGGAGGATGCCGAACGCGGGCGTCTTTATCTGCCGGCGGAATTCCTGCGCGCGCACGACATTTCCGGCGACGATCCCGAAGCGGTGCTGCGCCATCCGGCGCTCCCGCTCGTCTGCGAAGATGTAGCGGGGGTCGCCGAGCGGCGCTTCGACGAAGCGTTGCGTGCCATGGCCGAATGTCCGCGCGCCGCGATGCGTCCCGCCGCCGCGATGGGGGCGGTGTATTACGCGCTCCTGCGGCGCCTGCGGGCCGGCGGCTGGAAGGATTTGGCCGCGCCGGTGAAAGTGCCGACCTCGGTCAAGCTATGGCTCGCGTTGCGCCACGGGCTGCTGTGATTTGATCGACCGTGTCCACGTCGTTGGCGCCGGGCTCGCGGGGCTGGCCGCGTCGCTGCGACTTGCCGAAGCCGGCGTCAAAATCGTCCTCCATGAAGCCGCCCCCCAGGCGGGCGGACGCTGCCGGTCGTATTTCGATGCGACGCTCGGTTGCCGTATCGACAATGGTAATCACATGCTGGTCGCCGGCAACCGCGCGGCGATGGCCTTCATCGACATGATCGGCGCCCGCGACGCGCTTTCGTCCGCCGCGCCGAATTATGCCTTCCTCGATATGGCGAGCGGCGAGCGCTGGAATTTTCGCCCCAATCGCGGCCGGATTCCCTGGTGGATGTTCAGCGCCGGGCGCCGCATCCATGGAATTCCGCCTTGGGATTACGCCGGTGGCGTACGCCTTTTTCTGGCCCGGCCCGAGCAATGCGTGACCGATGTGCTGGCATCCGACACGACGATTTTCCGCCGGCTGTGGCGGCCGCTGGCGACCGCAGCCCTCAATACCGAGCCGGAGACCGCATCGGCGCTCTTGCTGGCGCGGGTGTTGCGCGAGACGTTCGGCGCCGGCGGCGAAGCCTGCGCGCCGGTGGTGCTGCAGGCGGGACTGTCGGAAACCCTGATCGATCCGGCTCTGGCGAAGCTCAAAAGCCTGGACGCGACGATCCGATTCGGCTCGCGTCTTCGCGCAATAGAGACCGCAGGCGATCGAATCTCGTGGCTGCGGCTTGAGGATGGCGACGAATTTCTGTGTCCCCATGAAGCGGCGGTCCTCGCCGTACCATCGGCGATTGCGCCGAGGCTCCTGCCCGGCATCGACGCTCCCGACGAATTTCGCGCTATCCTGAACGCGCATTTCCGCTTCGCCGCCGCGCCCGAGCTACCGTGGTTCGTGGGCTTGATCGGGGGCACGGCGGAATGGGTCTATCGCAAGCGCGAAGTTCTGTCCGTGACGATCAGCGCGGCCGACCGGCTGATGGATCGACCGGCCGAAGAATTGGCGCCGATGCTCTGGGACGACGTCCGGCGCGCTTACGATCTTTCCGATGAACCTCTGCCGCCATGCCAAATCGTCAAGGAGCGCCGGGCGACCTTTGCCGCGACGCCCGAACAATTGCGCAAACGGCCGCCGAACGCATCGCGTTGGCGCAATCTCGTGTTTGCGGGCGATTGGACCGACACCGGGTTGCCCGGCACCATCGAAGGCGCGATCCGATCGGGGTTCGCCGCGGCCGATCGTCTCCTTGCGAAAAGCGCTTGAGCGGCGGCGGCCAAATCAACACACTTAGCGCCATGGCCAATATCGACACCATCGCGGGAACCGCGCCGGGTATCTCCGCGCTCGACCGCGCGCTCGAATGCGCGACCGAGGCGCTGCTCGCACGACAACAACCCGATGGGCATTGGGTGTTCGAGTTGGAGGCCGACGCGACCATCCCGGCCGAATATATTCTGCTGCAGCACTATCTCGACGAGATCGAGGATTCGGAGCAGCACGCGCTCGCCCACTATCTGCGCGGCATTCAGGGCGTGCATGGCGGCTGGCCGCTGTTTCATGGCGGCCCTTTCGATCTGTCGGCGAGCGTGAAGGCTTATTTTGCCTTGAAAGCCGCGGGCGATTCGGTGGAAGCGCCGCACATGGTACGGGCGCGCGCCGCGATTCTCGATCATGGCGGCGCGGCCGGCGTCAATGTGTTCGGCAGAATTCTCCTTGCGTTGTTCGGCGAAGTGAGCTGGGACGCGGTGCCGGCGATGCCGGTCGAGATCATGCTGCTGCCGCGCTGGTTTCCGTTCCATCTCAACAAAGTGTCCTATTGGTCGCGCACGGTGATCGTGCCGCTTCTGGTTTTGCTGGCGAAAAAACCGAGAGCGAAAAACCCGCGCGGGATCGAGATCCGGGAATTGTTTGGAGCCGGCACGCAAGCGAACCCGCCGCGCGCCGCCGGTTCGATTTGGGCGAATCTGTTCAATGGACTCGACGATGTCCTGCGGCACTACGAGCCTAAAATGCCCCGCCGGTCGCGGGAACGTGCAATCGAACAGGCGGTCGCCTTCGTCATTGAACGTCTGAACGGCGAAGATGGCCTTGGCGCGATTTTCCCGGCTATGGCGAACAGCGTGATGATGTTCGAATGCTTAGGCTATCCTGAGACCGATCCCAATCTGCTGATCGCCAAGCGCGGCATCAAAAAGCTGCTCGTGCTTGCGCCCGGACGCTCCTATTGCCAGCCCTGCGTCTCGCCGGTGTGGGATACGGCCCTCGCCGCCTTGGCCTTGATGGAAACCGGGGATGCGGCGGTCCGGAAACCGATCGAACGCGCGCTCGATTGGCTAGCCGAGCGCCAGATACTCGATGTGGCGGGTGACTGGGCCGCGTGGCGGCCGAAACTGCGGCCGGGCGGCTGGGCCTTCCAATATGCGAACCCGCATTATCCCGACGTCGACGACACCGCCGTCGTCGCCATGGCGCTGCATCGCTACGATGCGGCCGCCTATCGGAATGCGATCGACCGCGCGGCGGAATGGATCGAAGGCATGCAGAGCCGCAACGGCGGTTGGGGCGCGTTCGATGCCGACAACAATTACGCTTATCTCAATTTCATCCCGTTCG
>Ga0182024_10018811_pt1 | contig 12819 bp, 9 predicted proteins | sample P32metaG_FD_120480 | JGI IMG/M metagenome (GOLD analysis project Ga0182024, IMG submission 120480) | Permafrost microbial communities from Stordalen Mire, Sweden - P3-2 metaG (Illumina Assembly) | ecosystem: Environmental > Terrestrial > Soil > Wetlands > Permafrost | place: Sweden: Stordalen... | reverse complement strand
TTCGTCATGGCGCTCGGATTTCACTACACGCGAAAGCTTACCCCCGGCGTGATTCTCGATCTGTACTTCGCGCCCGTCGGCGATCCCGCGCTGGGGCCGGTCGCGTTCCCGCATCGCGCCTCCGCCGCCGAATTGCCGGAGGCCCCGCTCTCGCATCACTTGCAGGATTCCAGCCACATCTCCTACGAAGTGGTTACCGCCGGGCTTTCTTACCAGAGGTTCAAGCTCGAAGCCAGCGGATACCATGGAGCTGAGCCGAATGAAAATCGCTGGACCATCGAAACCGGCGCCATCGATTCATGGTCGGCGCGCCTGTGGTATTTTCCAAGCGCGAACTGGGCCGCGCAAGTCTCCGTCGGCCGTTTGACTCATCCTGAAGCGCTCGTAAATGGCGATCAAATCCGCTCTACTGCTTCGTTGAGTTATTCCAAGCCGCTCGCCTCCGGCGGCGCGTGGTCGTCGAGCCTCATCTGGGGCCGCAATCACGACACCGATTCGGGTCATAATCTCAATTCGTATCTGGCGGAGTCGGTTCTGCCCATCCGCCGGCGCAACTTCATCACCGGCCGATTCGAACTGGTCGATAAAGACGAGCTCGCGATTCCCGGAGTTTTCAGGATCGGCGCCTACACCCTCGGCTACACCCGCGACGTGAATTTTTTTGGCGAGGCGTTTGCCCGGCACGTCGAAACCGGCATCGGCGCCGATATCAGCACCTATTCGCTGCCCGGCGTTCTTAAGCCCCTCTACGGAAATCGTCCGCTCGGTGGAGAAATTTTCGTTCGCTTCCATCTCCGATCCCAAGGTTAAGCATTCATGTTCATTCACGTTCATTAACGGCTGACCACGTTCGCCGTCCCGTAACTCGACCCCGGCAGACCTCCGATCAAACTCAGATTGCGCGGCCGGTACAACTCGTCCTCGGCGCAGCGCACCTCGACGCTGTTTGCGAGCGTAGCCCTACCGTCGATGGTCCTCGATTCCGGAAACAGCCACAGCGGATTCCATTCCGTGTGCCACGAATCCAGCGCATATTTCGCCTCCATCGGGCTGGGATATCGCGCCAGCACCTCCGGCGATAACTGCAATCCCAGCCGATTCGCCCGGTTCATCATCCAACTGAGCGTGAGATCGGATAGCGCCGTGCCGGTCGCGGGATCGTTGGCATATACGCCGCCGACGTCGCCATGCGAGCCGCAAAAGTAGACCTGTTCGAGCGTCTGGCCCGCCGTAGGCGCCGACGTCCATAGCGCCGCCGAAAACTCGCGCCGCCGCTCGTCGATCGCCACCGCATGAAACGCGTTCTTGACGTCGCCATGCAGCCCGGTGTCGAGGAATCCGTAAATCAGCGGGTCCACGCCGCCGCAAATCGCCGGAATGCCGAGCGATCCCACCGTGTCCCACACGCCCACCATCGTGATTTGCGCGTCGTACATCTCATAACTCGCCAGCGAATCGAGCAGCATTTCCCGCTGCCCGCGGCTCCGGTAACCCGCAAAAGCGGTATCCACCAGGCGCGAATCGTGCGGCCGCAAGGGAAGCCCACAGATTGCGATCATCCCCGCCAGACTGCGCGCCGTGTAGGCGCCGCGGCTGAAACCGACCAGGAAAATCTCGTCCCCGGCTTCGTAAACATCCGCGATGTGCGTGTACCCGTCTTTGATTTTTTGAAACAGCCCCTGGCCGAGCGCTCCTCCCTCCAGCCGTTCGAGCGGCAGCCCGTCCGCGCCTACGCCGTCGTCGTAATACGCGATCTGCCCGCCGGGGATCTGGAGCATGGCTTTGAAGATTTTGTAGACGTTGGTGTTGGCGCCCGCGCCGTCCCAGGTGCCGTCGGCGCAAAACGCGATTTGTTTGCTCATTGATTGTCCAGAATAATTTCCGAAGTCGCCCAATTCTATTGGCGATATTCGAACTTATTTGGACAAACGAAGCGCTATCTGGTGAAGAATTTATACTTATCGACGTTCGCATCCACGGCAACGTCGAAAAATCCGATCATCATTTCTTCCCGGCTCTGCTGGCCGTAGCGCACCTCGGCCGTGGGATCTGGATTCCTCGGATTATTGGGGGAATTGTCGAACCATGCGATCCATTCAAGCCGCGTGCCCTTTTTCAACACCAGCGGCTTCGCCAGCCGGTAAGCCAGTTGCCAGTAGAAGTCGTAATGGCTGACTTTCAGCAGCGTTTCCGGCTGCCCGTCCTCGCGAATGCGCGTGAACTCGAACGCTTTGCCGCGCAGGTGCATGTGCGGAAAAAATCCCAGCAGCAGCGCGTCATTCGGCAGCGATCCCCACACCGTAACGCGATAATTCGGATCGCCGGGCGGAATCACGAAGCGCTCGTTCGACATCTGGAGCGTGATCACCCGCTTTTCCGGCGGCGATTTCGCGAACACCACTCCCACGCTGGTGCGATCCGCGGTCGGCTTGCCGTTGGGGGTGTAGTGAATCTCAAACACCAGGTCCGATCCCGCCGGGATCAGCTTCGCCATGCCCTCGGGCCAGATCTCGGCTGCCGTTCCCGGAGCCCACACCTGCAAAATATCGGACTTGGTCGGCCCATGCGTCCAGGTCGAGCCCGCCTCGCGGATGTAAACCACCACGTGATGCACGGCTTTTCGACTTCCCGGCCGCACTTCGATCTCCCGCACCCACCGGTCCTCCTTGAAGCCGGTCGGAACGGCGAAGTATTGATACTCGACCTCGCCCTTGGCCGGAACCTCGAAAACCTTGGGGATTTCGAAGACCTCGTCGGGGTACCCGATGTTCTGGCCGATATTCCACCCCGCGGCCCATACCCGAGGCGGCGGAGCATCCTGCGGATTGCCCCTCGCCGCGCCCGATTCCGCCCAGCCCGCGAGCGTCGCGATCTCGGCGGCACTCAGCCTCCGGTCATTGAGAAAACGTGGAGCGAGAAAGTGTGGAGCAGTCCCGTCCGCCGGTTCATCCGCAAACCACGGCGGCATCGTGCGGGCGCGAACCGCGTCGCGAATCGCCTTCGCCCATGGACGCGTCTCCTGATAGGTTCGAAACGGCATCGGCGCGATCTCGCCCGCGCGGTGGCATTCCTGGCAGCGATCCTGGAGGATCGGGAGCACGTCGCGATAGAAGCTGGGTGCCGCACCTGCCATTCGGGCAAGCAGCAGCGCAGCCGCGATGCTTATCCTGTTACGAGCCACGTTTTCAATATTATAGGACGTAGAAAGGTCTTGACGCGAGTTCAAAAAAAGAGGATCATGGTTCAGGCTCGAAGGAGACCATTACAAAGATGTCAGCAATCATGAAGATGTCATCCAGAAATTTACTCACAATGGCGCTCGTCGCCAGTTCGGCGGCTCTCCCGATTTGCGCGCAGAGCGTGATTTCGGCGCACTCCGGAACCATCCATTACACCGAAGGCCAGGTGTTGCTCGATGGGCAGGCGATCCAGTCGAAGTTTGGAGAGTTCCCGGAGATCAAGCCCGGGCAGGTGCTCGCCGCGCAGGACGGCCGCGCGGAGGTTCTTCTCACGCCGGGCGTATTTCTGCGGCTCGCCGAAAACAGCTCGGTTAAGATGGTCACCAATCAGCTCAGCAACACGCGTCTCGAAATGCAGTCCGGCACCGCGATGGTCGAGGTCGGCGAGTTGCTTCAGGACAACGCGATCACCGTCGCGTTTCACGATGCCGACGTCTCGCTCGGCAAAAAGGGCCTCTACCGTTTTGATTCGGATCCCAACCGGCTGCGCGTTTACGAGGGAGAAGCGAGCGTGGTGACGCCCTCCTCCGATCCGACCGTGGTTCGCAGGGCCCACGAGATCGTCTTCGGAGACAAGCTCGAAGCCAAAGCCTTCGATACCAAGGTCACCGATGAGTTTTACCGCTGGAGCGCGCGCCGCGACGAGTATGTCGCGCAGGCGAATATCTCCGCCGCCAAAACCGCCCGCGATTCCGGCTACTCGGGCATGGGATACAACGGCACCGGCTATAACGGCACGGGCATGACCCCTGGCCTGGGAAGCTGGGCCTGGAATCCGTGGTTCGGCATGTTCACCTATCTTCCGTTCGATGGCATGTACCAGAGCCCGTTCGGATACGGCTTCTATAGCCCCTACGCAGTCAGCGGCCTGTACGGTCCCTACTCGCCATTTCTTATCGGCGGCACCGGCGCCACCACCGGCGGCCTTTTCGGATCCCACCCGATCGGCGGGGGCAAGTCCGCGATCGGCACCAGCACCACCAGCACCGCTCTCTCGCGAGCCTCCGCCTTTAGCGGCGCGCTCGGGAATCGCGGGAACGGGCCGTCAAGCGGCGCCTCGAGCGAAGGCAACTCCGGCGGCGGTTTCGCATCCCGTGGAGGAATTTCGAGCGCCGCTGCCCCCAGCAGCGGTGGCGCGAGCAGCGGAACCAGCAGCAGCGGCGGCAAGTCCGGCGGCATTGGCGGACACAAGTAGCATTCGCCGCGGTATTATCAGCCTGATCCTGTTCGGGATCTCCTTCGGCTTCGTCGAAGCTGCCGTCGTAGTCTATCTCCGCGCCCTCAGCGAGCCGCTTCGCGCTGAAATCGGTCTTCCCCCGCGCAGCCTGTTTCCCTTGCCGACGCGCGCCCAGCTCGCGGCCATCGTCGCGCCGCGCTTGTTCCTTGCGAAAATCGAGCTCGCGCGCGAAGCTGCGACCATCCTTATGCTCGCCTCGATCGCCGCCGCAGTCGCGAGAAATCGCCGGCTGTGGCTGGCAGCCTTCGCCATCGCCTTCGGAGTCTGGGATCTGGCCTTCTACGGCTGGCTCAAAGTGCTGATCGCATGGCCCGAGTCCTTTATGACCTGGGACATCCTGTTCCTGCTCCCGGTTCCCTGGATCGGACCCGTGCTCGCGCCGATGATCGTCGCCGCATCGCTCGTCGCCGGCGGAATCACCGCACTCCTGCGCCAGCCCGCGCGCGCAGGATGGCTCTCGACTCTGCTTCTAACTCTCGGCGGAGTGATCGTCTTCGTGGCGTTTATCTGGGATTGGGAGCACATCACCTCCGGCGGCATGCCCCGCAATTTTCCCTGGCTGATTTTCGCCGTAGGCGAGTTGGCCGGCGTCGTCAGTCTGCTCCTCGCCTGTTTTCCATTGGTGTTTATTCGGGTGCATTCGTGGCGAGAATGAAGCCGCGCGCGGCTTCCAATCGCACGCCGATTTCAAGCAGCAATTCCTCTTCCCACGGCCTCCCGACCAGTTGCACGCCGATCGGCAAGCCTTCTTCGCTCATCCCGAACGGAACCACCAGCGCCGGCAGTCCCAGCAGATTGAACGGCGTCACCGTCATCATCGCCTTGAACAGTCCGATGGTATTGCCTTCGATCTCGAAGCTCCGCTCGCGATGCCGGAACGCCGGAATACTTGCGACCGGCATCAGCACCACCGGCGCCCGCCGCATCTGAGCCAGCAGTTTCCTCCGCATCGCGGCCCGCGCCGCCATCGATTCCACCACCTGCCGCGCCGTGATCGGCGGACCGTCGAGCGCGCGATCCAGATTCTCCGTGTAGGTCCAGTGCGCCTCCGCTTCGCGCCCCGCGATGCGCTCCTTCATCGATTGCGCCACCAGTTGCCCATAGAAAAAGTTCCACAAATTCGGCGCGCGCTCGAGCCCCTCCGGGCGAAATTCGTTCACCGTGAACCCGAGCCCGCCGAGCGCCGCCGCCGCATCGCGAACGCACTTTCTGGTCGCCGCCGAAACCGGCACATCGTAGAACTGCTCCATCAAGCCAATTCGTACATCGTCCATCGCCGGCTGACGAATCGGCACCGGCGCCGACAACGCATCGCGCTCGTCATAACCCGCCAGGATTTCGAACAACAGCCGCACATCCGCGACCGATCGCGCCATCGGCCCCACCACGCTGATCCCCTGAATCGCGTCCGCGCCCGACGGCCGCAGCCCGATCGGCGAAATGCGCCCCGGCGTCGGCTTCAATCCGGCGATTCCGCAGAAATGCGCGGGCACGCGAATCGATCCCCCGCCGTCGCTTCCCACTCCGCCCGGCGAGCACCCGCTCGCGATCGCCGCGGCCTCGCCTCCGCTCGATCCGCCCGGCGTGCGCTCGAGGTCCCACGGATTATTGGTGCGCCCCGTGATGAAATTGTCGGTCTCATAGCTCACCACAAATTCGGGCGTATTGGTTTTGCCCAAAATGATCGCGCCCTCGCGCCGCGGCCTCGCGACCACCGCCGCATCTTCCGCCGCCGGCGCTTCGGAAGCAAAATAGCTGCCGAGCCGGGTTGCGAAACCGGCCACATCGAAGCTGTCTTTGACCGTCACCGGCACGCCGTGCAGCCGGCCCGATTTCAATCCCTGATCCGCTCGCCGAGCCGATTCGCGCGCCTGATCCGCCAGCACCATCGTGAACGCGTTCAACTCCGGATTACGCCGTTCGATGCGATCGAGATGCGCGTCGACCAGTTCGAGCGATGAAACCGCTCCCGATCGCGCCAGCGACGCCATTTCCACCAGCGGTAAACGATGGAGCATAAACTGCTAAGTGTACGTGAACTGGTTCAGATGAAAGTGCCGCGTCTTGTCTTGATTTTCGCGATCGCAGTATGCACCGCCGCCCAATCGCCTGATCCACAGTGCAAAATCGAAGGACACGTCGTCAGCGCCGCAACCGGCGCACCGCTCAAGAACGCAACGCTTCGCGCGCTGGTGACCGGCCGCGTGCCCCCGGGTCACAGTGTGAACGGCCCGGACGAATTCGAGACAGCTTCAGACGCCGAGGGTCAATTCGTTTTCGATGCCATTCCGCATGCGGAATACTCATTGAAAGCCGAGCGCAACGGCTACCTTTCGTATGATCACGAACCCGTCCTCGACTGCGCGCAAGAAAACAAGAACGTGATCGTCAAGCTCACGCCGCAAGGCCTGATCTCCGGCCGCGTGGTCGACGATGACGGCGAACCGGTGCCCGCCGCGGAAGTCGAAGTGATGCGCAGAATCTACGTCAACGGTTCGCGAAAGCTTCATCAGGTCGATCTTGAGTCCACCCACGCCGATGGCAGCTTCGCGATCGGAGGATTGAAACCCGGCCGCTACTACGTCCGCGCCTCGCATCGAAAAGAGGAGGACAGACCGGCCGAGTCCGGCCGCAAGGTCTCAATCAAAGAAGCCTTCGTCCCCACATTTTTCCCCGCCGCGCCCGACATCGCTTCGGCCACACCGATCGATGTCGCCGCCGGCGCTCAAGTACCCGGCATCGATATTCGCCTGAAAAAATCGCGCGCCTTTCGCGTGAGCGGAAAGGTCGTTTATCCCAAAGGCGCGCTACCGCTCCTGAACCAGACTGAATTGAATCTGACGCAGCCGGATGGCCCGCCCGCCGTGCCTTCAGCCGAAATCGAAAACGGCCGCTTCGAATTTCGCGACATCCTTCCAGGCGCCTACGTCCTCCGGCCGGAGATCGGTACATCCGGCGGTTCAACCGCCATCACTGTCCGCGATGAAGACGTGAGCGATGTCGCGCTGACATTGGGCGCTCCGGTCGAGCTCAAAGTGACCGTCACGACAGAAGGCCCGGATATTTGGCAGCCGCAACGCTCACAATTCACATTCATTTTCCTCCCGGAGAGCGGGCGTAGCCCGGAGATGGCCTGGGCGACCAACCAGGAGGGCAAGTTTATCGCGGAGCTCGCGCCCGGGCGTTACAGACTCATGGTGTTTCCGCCGCTTGGATATTTGAAATCCATCCGGCTGGGCGGACAGGACGTTGCGGCGGACAAAATCGATCTGGCCTTGCCCAGCGCGTTGGATATCGTGGTCTCGATGAATAGCGCGCAGATCGACGCTGTCGCGCGCGACGCCGATGGCCAGATCGTGCCCAAAGCCGCCATCCAGGCATGCGATTCGCGCGATTCGTGCGCGGTTCTCGTCGGTCAGTCGCTCGCCCCCGGCGAATACAGCGTCTGCGCCTGGGCCGACGATGGCGACGGCATCATCACCGTCCCCGAATTTCGCGCGCTATTCGAGAGCCAGTGCGCGAAAATCAAGCTCGAAGAAAAATCGCACGAAAATATCGAGCTAAAATTGATCACGAAACCAGCCATGGAAGCCGAAGCCGCGAAAATCCCATGATCCCCACGCTGATTTTCGCCGCTCTCGTTCTTCAAGCGCCCGCGCCTTCCAACCCCGATAAAACCGCGCGCTTCGAAGGCCAGGTCATCAGCGCGACCACTGGCGATCCTCTCAAAAAAACCACCGTCGAGCTGCGATCGACCACCGTCAACCGCGTCTCGAGCGCAGGCAATTACGTCTCGACCACCGACGCCCAAGGCAATTTCGTTTTCGAGGAACTCCAGCCCGGCACTTACACGCTCAAAGCCTCGCGAGCCGGCTACGTCAGCCAAAATGTGCTGACCAGCGGAACCGTCTCGACGATGAAATTCGTCGCCGGCCAGAAGCTCACCGATTTCACGATTAAGCTGACACCGCAGGGCTCGATCTATGGCCGCATCACGGATGAAGACGGCGATCCCGTGCGCGAGGCCGACATCGACCTCCTGCATTGGAGTTATGAAACCGGCAAGAAGGAGCTGCGGTCGATCAACAACAGCGCACTGAGCGTGAACGACGACGGCACCTTCGTGATCGGTTACCTTCCCGCCGGCCGCTATTATGTCAAGGCAACCCACGGTATCTCGTTGCCCGCCGAGCCAGGCCGCAAGGGCGAGCCGCAGGAATCGAACGTCCCCACTTATTTTCCTTCGGCGATCGATCCGTCCGGCGCCTCGGCGATCGAGGTCTCGCCCGGCATCGAGGTTCGCGGCGTCGAGATCCGCCTGCGCAAGACTCGCGTGTTCCGGGTGCGCGGAAGCGGAGTCGTCAATCTGGCCGGTCCGGCGCAGAATCTTTTCCTTCGCCTTTCCGCGAAGGATGCCCCTGCCGGGCAGACTAAAAGTCTCGCCAATGATGGAACCTTCGAATTCACTAACGTGCTGCCGGGAGCCTACGTGTTGGAAGTCCTCACCACTTCACTCACCCTGGTGACCGATCGTGTCACCGGCGAAGTCATGCGCATGCCTCCCTTGGGCGGACGCGCGTATGTGAACGTCACCGACGCGAATGTCGACGGCGTCGTTCTCACCATCACTCCAGGCACGGAAGTCACCGGCAAACTAAAGACCGAGGATCCACTCGCATTGCCCGCGAATTTGAAAGTTCGTCTCCATAACGGGAAGATGGGCTTTGATTCCGATCGATACAAGAGCGACGGAACGTTTCGCGTCCGCGGGCTTGCGCCGGACGAGTATCGCGTGCTCGTGTTCGGCCTTGCCGACGGCGTTTACATGAAGCTGGTCAAATTTGGCGAGCAGGACATCACCAGAAAGAAGCTCGATCTATCATCCGGCGCTCCCGGCGAACTGGAAATTACGCTTTCGCCGAATGCCGCCGAAATCACAGGCGTCGTCCGCAATGAAAAAGGCGATCCGGTCGCGGACTCGACCATTCAACTCACGCGTGACGATGACGACGCGCCCATTCCCACCGTCTCAACCGATCAGAACGGAGCGTTTCACATCCGCAGCCTCGCGCCCGGCGATTATCGCGTCTTTGCCTGGCAGGACGACGGCGACGGCATCATCCGGGACCCCGATTTTCGCGCCCGATTTGCGGCGCAGGCTGCGAAAATCACGCTCGCCGAAAAATCACACGAAAATATCGAGCTAAAATTAATGACCAAGGAGGCCATGGCAATCGAGGCCGCAAAAATGCCATGATTCCGAATCTGCTCCTGATCCTTTTCCTGGCGCAATCGGCGCCAGACGCCGTCAAACTCGCGCGAGTCGAGGGCCAGGTCATCAGCGCGACCACCGGCGAGCCTTTGAAAAAAGCCGGGGTCCGGCTCAACCCGAATTTTCAGCCTTCTCCAAACGGGCCTACGCCGACGGCCTACAACATGACTACCGAAGCCGACGGCAAGTTCGTGATCGACGACATCGCTCCCGGCGCCTACACGCTTTCGGCATCACGCACCGGATTCGTCAATCAGACGTACGGCGCCCGCGCCCCGGGAATCAATCCGACGCCCTTGAAGCTCGACGCCGGTCAGGAAATCAAAGGCATCTCGATCAAGCTGGTTCCGCAGGCGATGATCTACGGGCGCGTCGTCGATGAGGACGGCGACCCGATGCCGGGCGTGCAGATCCAGGCGCTACGCTGGGCGTTCAGCAACGGACAAAAACGGCTTTCCCCCGTGGGTGCCGGGAATTCGCAAGCCGACGGAACTTTTGTGATGGGCGGTCTGAATGGCGACCGCTACCTGCTAACCGCCGATCGGCGCGACAACACCGGAATCGAAGTCGAGGAGCGCTCCGCAGCCAAAGGCGCCGGCCGCGAGACCTATGTCCGCACCTATTTTCCGAACGCGCTCGATCCGGAGACGGCGGCGCCGGTCGATCTGACCGCGGGCTCGGAGCTGCGCGGCATCGCGATTCACCTGCGTAAGTCTCGCGCGTACGAAATTCGCGGAAACATCGTCAACACGTTGAACGGCCCGCTACCGCAAAATCTGTTCCTGCTGCTGACTCAGAAAACCGCCGGCGAGATGGTGACATTTAATATCGGCAACACGGCGCGGGTTGGAGGGAAGGACACACGTTTTCAATTCAGGAATGTGCCGGCGGGAACCTACATTATCCGCACGCAACGCGCGAACATCGAGGTGCGGGATTCCTCGGGCGCCGTCACGCAAATTCCGATCCTGGCGCGGGCCGAAGTCACCGTCGGCGACCACGACGTCGAGAACCTAAGCGTCCCGCTCAACAATGGCCTCGAAATCACGGGCAAATTCACCACCGAGGGCGGCGAAGCACAACCGTCGCAATCGGGCGCGTCCATCGCCACTCCCGCGCCGCGCCCCACCGTCATGCTTCCGGTCACCCAAGGCATAAACTACACCTACACCACCGCGCAGTCGAACGACGACGGAACGTTCCAGCTCAAGGGCGTCGAGCCGGACGTATTCAACGTGCAGGTCGCTGGTCTTCCCGACACCACCTATGTGAAATCGATGCGTTTCGGCGGCCAGGACATCACCGGCAAAGAACTCGATCTCACCTCCAGCGCGGGCGGCGAACTCGACATTCTTCTTTCCCCCAACGCGGCTGATGTGAGCGGTGTGGTGCATAGCGAAGACGGGCAGACTGTTTCGAGCGCGCGCGTTCAGGTCATCGACAAAGATAAGAAAGTCGCGGGCGCGGCGACCACCGATCAGAACGGGAATTTTCACATCACCAAACTCGAGCCGGGCGAGTATCAGGTCTTCGCTTGGGAATCGAACGGCGAAGGCGCCATCACCGATCCCGATTTCCGCAAAGCTTTCGACAGCCACGCCGCGGCCATCAAGCTGAGCGAAAAATCGCACGAGAATGTCGACGCGAAGCTGATCAGCGTCGCCGCGATGGAAGTGGAACTCGCCAAGATTCGCTAGTATCGGCGTCGATCTGCGTGCATCGGCGGCTATTCATCCTCGACCATCAATTTCAAGCTATCCTCAACCACCTCGACGCGCACCACCGCTCCCGGCTCGATCGCTCCACTCGCCACCATCGCCGCCAGCGGCTGCGTGAGGCTCCGCACAATGGTTCGTTTCAGCTCGCGGGCGCCGTACTCCGCGCTGGTTCCCTTCTTGAGCAACCACTCCCGCGCTGGTTTCCCGATCTCCAGTCCGAACGCGCGCTCGGCCAGCCGGTTTTCGATGTGCCGCTCCAGTTCCGCGATCTGCTGATCGACAATCACCGCAATCGACGCCCCGTCGAGCGGCTGATAGGTCAGCACCGCGTCGATGCGGTTCACGAACTCCGGCGAGAATTTCCGCCGCACCGACTGCATCCCGATTTTTTCCAGCTTCCTCGCAAGCCCGCGCCTCGCCTCCATCGCCGGCATCATCGATTCGAAGCCGAATTCGGGCTGAATTTCGCTGCGCATCGCCGTCGTGCCAAGATTGCTGGTCAGGAAAATCAGCGTGCGCTCGAAATTCACCGTGGTGTTGTCGCCCAACCGCAATAACCCCTTATCGAGCACGCCCAGCAGCAGACGTGTCATGCTCGGCGCGGCTTTCTCGATTTCGTCGAACAGCACCAGCGTGAGGCTCGACGATTCGCTCGCCGCGGCGGACAGCTTCTGCTGCGTGAGCATCGGCTGCGTTTCCCGATGCCCCAGGTAACCCGGCGGCGCGCCGATCAGCTTGGCCACTTCGTGCTCCATCTGAAACTCGCCGCAATCGACCTTGAGCAGATTGCGCGCGCTGCCGTGCAGCACCTCGGCCAGCGCCTCCACCGTCCGCGTCTTGCCGGTTCCGGTCGGGCCCAGCAGCAGAAAAACTCCCGCGCATCGGCCCTCCGGCGCGAGCCCTGCCTGGTACATCTGTACATACGGCACGATCTCCGCCATCGGCTGGCGTTGCCCGATCACGCGGTCCGTCAGTTGCCTCAGCAGATCGCTTCCGTCCGGCCCGGGACGGCGCTGCCGGGTTGAAGCGTGGATCGAAACGGGCAGTGTTCGCAAATAGCGCCTCCCCTTTGGCCACGATGATACGGGCGCGAATTTCAGGGGCGGCCGGGGCAAACCGGTAAAGCGCTGAGGAACCGCGTACTTGTTGAGGAATAAACGCGGCTACTTGTGGCGATAGGTGATGCGGCCCTTGGTCAGATCGTAGGGGGACAGCTCTAAGGTGACTCGATCGCCCGCCAGAACGCGGATGCGATTGCGGCGCAGTTTGCCGGCGAGGTGTGCGAGAACGGTGCGTTCCTGTTCAAGCTGAACGCTGAACAGCCCGCTGGGGAATTTTTCAACGACGGTTCCG
>Ga0182024_10018810_pt1 | contig 12819 bp, 14 predicted proteins | sample P32metaG_FD_120480 | JGI IMG/M metagenome (GOLD analysis project Ga0182024, IMG submission 120480) | Permafrost microbial communities from Stordalen Mire, Sweden - P3-2 metaG (Illumina Assembly) | ecosystem: Environmental > Terrestrial > Soil > Wetlands > Permafrost | place: Sweden: Stordalen... | reverse complement strand
TGCCATTTCCATCACCCACCAACTCAGCAACTCTGATCGGCAAGCTCACACGCGACCCGGAGCTGCGCACCGTCTCGACAAGCGCAGGCGAGAGGTCCGTCCTGACCCTCGGCATCGCCGTTCGCAAGCCGATCAGGACCGACCAGGACGACACCCCGACGGCCGACTTCTTCGACGTCACCGTCTGGGGGGCACTGGCAGAGACCTGCGCAGCCCACCTGACGAAGGGCCGCCTCGTCGGAGTCTCAGCACGCCTGGAACCGACCGCCTGGGAGACGGCGGACGGCGGGAAGCGCCGCGGAATGGAGGTCATCGCCGGCGCGGTCGAGTTCCTGGACCGACCCCGTCGGGACGGGGACTCCGCCGAGCAGCAGTCGCAGGACGTGGCCGTCGCTGCGTAAGTAGACCGGCCGAGTGTCCGCCCCGCCCAGGGGCGGGCACTCGGCCCATTTCGCCGATGAACCCTTATCGCTCTGCGCCCGCGAGGCGCGCGACTCCTGCTTTGCGACGGGACCGAGCCTGAGTGTCGGTTCCCGATCGCGCGCTCGCTCGTCTAAAGGAGGTGTTGGGCGCGCGACCGCTTGGGCGCACGCATCCGGCCCAGATCCGAGCGTTCGGCTGCCCTATTGGCCGCGCTTGCGCGCCGGTCGATCGCCGACCAGCCGAGCACCCGAACTAGATCCGAAGCGGCGGGTTGTCCCCCAGAGCCGGCCTACTCGATCTCAGACCCGTTGGCGCGCGCGCGAAGCAAATCCTCCGTTGGCACGAGACGATCATCCGGGGACAGCGTTAGCCGGACAAACGGTTGGGCGCGCTCGGGAACGCTGTTAACCGCCACGATGATCTGCAGATCATCGGCCAACGTCTCGTGTAGTTGCAAGAGCTGATCCCACACATTTTCGATTCGCTGCTCGTCGTACTCGGCCTCGCCGATATGCGCGGTCATACCGTCGATCATCAGGATGCCCGGTAGCGGTATATCGCCGCTCAATGCGTATACGTGGTGCGCAAGCAGATACGCGACGTTGACCAACACGCGTGTGCCCGAACTGAGACCGTCGATCTTACGACCGTTGACGATGGGCTGGTAGTCGTTGCGGTCGATCGCCGCGCGCGGCTCGCCAGCAAAGCGGGGGACGTCGATACGTTCGACAAAGTCTGCGAACTGTCTTTGCAGCCCGGCGATGCGCCGCTCTGCTTGGGTGTCGGTCCGCTCTGCTTGTGCTAGCTCTATTTCAAGCCGCTCCTTCTCCCCGGTCAACTGCGCGATCCGTTGTGCTGTCTGCTCCTGGCGCGCGAACAGCTGGTCATACTCGGTCAATCGCTGCTCATCTGCATCGAGTCTCGCTAGCTCTGTCGCACGCTCTGTCATCTCTTGCGCTCGATCGGAGACGAAGGACGAGGTCGCGTCGTCCAGCTCGCGCCGAAGGAGCGCGCGATCACGAGTAAGCGCGGCGTACCGCTCTCGAGCTTCGTCCCGTGCGCTTCGGTGGTTCGCGATTAGATCGTCTGTCTCGGCGATTTGGTCGCCGACACGCGTCTGCTCGCGGATTAGGTCGTCGCGACCAGTGGCCGCCGGTTGTGGCTGCTCGCATAGATAGCAGGCACCCGCAGGCACTCGATCGTGCGTAACCTCATTGCCACAGCGTGGACAGACGCGGAAGTCGAAGTCAAAGAATGCCTGGCCTGCGACGATCGCTCGCGTCAGTCGTCCCGATTGTGTTTCAAGCTGATTTCTCAGCTCCATCAACCGTTGGGCGGCTTCCTCCTCGCGAGTTGCCCCGGTGTCGAGCTTGGCAAGGCCCTCGTCGAGGCCGGCGGCTCGCACCCGCAGACGCTGTACCTGTGGCGCCCGATCTGCATCGCGCACAACTTGCGTTTGGTGCTCGCGCAACGCGGTACGACGTGTACGGATCTCGGCAAGCCGCTGCTCGATGGCAGCGCGATTTGCGAAGGCCGTTCCCTCTAGAAAGGACTTGCTCGCTTTCTCCTGTGCCTCCAACACGCGAAGCTCGCCGGCCACATCGCGAAGTTGCTGTTGGAGGCTTGCAATCTGCACATCGTATGTGCCGTACAGAATACGGAACACCATGCGGCGCTTGTTGTCCGTGTACCAAAGAGATGAACCTAGAACATCGGTGAAGATCTCCTCCTGGGTAAGACGGCAATAGCGCAAGTAGTCGTTGATCGAGACACGCACAGGCTCTGAATCAGCCGGACGCGTCGGGGCAGATGGCACGCGGATCTGCGGAAGGTGCAACTTGTCGAGCATCCAATCGCCGTAGCTGATCGCTTGCGTCGGTGTCGGACGCATAGCAGGTAGCGTCAGCGCTTCGGCATCACCACCCGCGATCTGCACATCCGCAGTTGGCGTAGTCACAAGCCGGCGACGAATCGCATACGAGTCGTCGCCGACAGTAATTTGGCCGGCAAGATCAGTGACCGCATCGTTGACCTCCGGCCAGTCGCGCTCGTAGTCGCTACCGAGCAGCACACGCATAAGGCGCATGAGCGCAGACTTGCCCGTCGATATCGGTCCTTCGATCACGTTAAGACCTGGGGCGAAGTCCACTTCGCGGCTGGTCCCAACCAGTGCGATCCGATCAACGCGCAGTCTCACAACTCCTCACCCCACTGTGCCTTACTCACCTCTGGGAAGTGTTCGTAAATAAAGGTCTTTATCGTGGTGCCGCTCACAGTCCCAAACGTCGTGCGCAGTCTGCGCGCGCGCTCGTGGATAACAGACCAAGCAGGCGTCTCTGCGAGCTGTGCTGCCAGCTCACTACCAAGCTTGGTGGTGCGCAGACCTATGTATCGTCCCTCGGGGACAGCCTCAATAAGCCCGCGACCGAGCAGGCTGCCGAGTAGCGCGTAGTAGGCCGGGTCCCACGGTCCGTAGCGGTACCGCACCATGCGGCTCTCTATGTCTTGCTCCTCCGCCGCGGGCTCCTGGTCAACTTTCCTACCCTTGGCTTCGAGTGCACGCCGATAGAACTGCGGGTAACGGAGAAGGAAGTCGAGCTTTGCCAGCTTGACGCGTCCCTGCACTGAGCGTCCCGACTGGGAGAACGCATCGATGAGAAGCAGCAGCCGCGCCTCACTCTCGGTGTCGGCCCGAAACGCAGCAGCGTCCATCTACTGTGCCCTCCACTCGAACCGGCAGAGGTCCGACAGGTCACACAGCCGCCCGAAGATCAACATTGGATCGCGACCGAGAAGTCGATTGGGGTCCACCGTGTCCCGGTTGTTACCGAGATCGTCCATGACCTGCTTGTAGACGTTTGGACCAGGCGGATCATCTTCGAGCGTGGCGGCCACAGCCGTCGCCCTCGTGAGCACGCGCAAGTCAAGGTCCTCCAGACGACGGCCAGCCGGTTCCAGTCCAGTGCTGCTCTCAAAGACGGCACGGCTTGCGTTGGCTCGAAGCTGCTTTGCAATTGCGCGCGTGTCAGGCGGAACGCCCGCGGCAACCAGCTTGCGGTCAAGTTCCGATGCGGCAAGTTGATCGGGGTCGGTGATCTGCTCCAGGACTGTGCCGTTTCCTCCTTCTATGTCCTGCAGCAGCGGTTGCAGAATTGCGCTGGTCAAACGCTTCGCAGCGATGCGCTGCGCAAGATCCTCCTCGACGGTATCCGCGACGAGGAGGCATGTGGGCCACTCGCTTGCAAGCAAGTCGGCGCGCATTGCAGCCTCGACTAGCCCGATGACTTTGTCGTAGACCTTCTCTGCAACATCGCCAGTAACATGCCGTGCGTACCGCTGAAGGTTGCGGATGTTGCTATCGCGAATCAACTCGCGCGGAGGCAGCGACGGTCGAACGATCACGCGGCCCAACATCTCTGCCGCGACGGACAGGTCGATCTTTAGCCTCTTGGCGCATGTCTCGATCATCTCCTCGTCTGCGCCGGTACCGTGAGGTCGGAGCAGGTTCTCGATCGGGTTGGACCGCTTTGCGCCGCGCTCAAGCCAAATCTCGTATGCGATCTCGCGTCCATCCGAGAAGTTGCCCAGGGCGGTGTGCGTACGCAGAACGCTACGCAGTGCGCCGGTATCGCCCAGCAGATCCGCGTACGTGAAGGCTCCATACCCCGCGTTGCGCGTCTTGATCTGGACGAATCGCAGCAGGTTCCGCTCCTCAACTAGAAGATCCTCGATTCGCTCGGGTATGAGCGAGAGAACGTCGCCGATTAGCGCGCAGCGCAGGCAGCTCGGAAACGCAGCTTCGGCCTGGTAGCGATAGCGAGCGAACGTATCGCTGCCAGTGTCATCGGGGTCAGGGATGTCGCCGAGACCGCCACCAATGTGCGCCGCGCTGAGATCTGGCTCCTCATCGGGAGTCTCGACCATCACCTTCCTGTCCTTTGCGTGAAGCCGGATTTGCGACGCGACGCGGCCACACGCTTTCGCTCATTTGATTCCCCGGTGATCCCGCGTAGGCCAGAGCATAGGCTACTCACAGCTGCTCGCCGGTCGGCGTCGGCAGCGATGGCGCTACCTTCCACAGGAGGTGACCGACGACAAACCCACATCGGTCGAGATCGTCGCGGCGGTAGCGGATGGCTCGACGCGCGGAGCCATCGCCGCCCTCATCGAGCCTGTCAACGGATTCCTCGGGACGCTGCTAGGCCCCGCAACGAAGGAGCTTGGCGGGTGGGCAGGAGATGTGGTCGAGTTCGCGCGTTGGAAGTGGCGCGTCAAAATGCTGAAACGTGCCGAGGGGATCATCGAGTCCGCGGGTCTGACAGCGCACGGCGTGCCGCTCCAGGTGCTGATGCCGATCCTCGACAGCGGGGCGAACGAGGACAGGCCGGACATGCAGGAGCGCTGGGCCAACCTGCTCGCGAACGCTGCCACGATGTCGGGCACCGTCCCTGCGGCCTTCCCGGAGATACTGAGACAACTCGAGCCGATCGAGGCCCGAGCGCTCGACTACATGATCGCCGAGTCAGGAGGATGGAGCGGCACCGCGAGACTCCTGGGCCACGCCATGCCTGGCCTGGACAACGCGAACATCGACAACATGGTGCGCCTAGCGCTCGTTCGGTTCATGGCGGAGGACTACACCGGGCCGGGGGCCGATATCCGCTACCCAGAACCGGCGCTCGACAGCACGGTCCTCGCAGCGCGCTTTGTGGCCGCGTGTCTTCCGCCTGCCACTTCCTCGGCCGATTGAGTCCCTGACCTGCCACGCCGCCTCCCTGCGGCCAGCAGCGGCTGAGATCAGGACTCTGGGCAATCAGAGGCCCGAGCCGGGCTCGGCGAAGTCCACCGCTTCTGGGTTAGCCAGGTAGGAGTCGTCTGGTCCGGCCCGGCCGGCTAGCGCTTGGCGCGACATCCGGGCGCCCTCGATATGTCCAGCCTAACCAGGTAAGAACTGCAGTAGCTCCTTGGAAGCACCCGGCGCGCATGCGCCGGTGGCGGGTAGCAGGTCGCTCCCCCGCCGTAAAGCAAGTTCGGGGCCCCCGCCTGCGGCGGGGTACGGCAGTTACTCGTGAACTTGCTTGACGGCTCCTCCACGACCTGCAACGGCGAGCAGTCAGTTGGGCTGGGCCCAACTGACCTAACGAGCTCGAACCCCACTGGAGGAAGTCATGGTTTCTCGCACCCTGATACGAGACCTTCCCGACCGCTCGCGTGTCGTCGTTCACCTGCAGCTGAGAGAGAGGGGAGACCCAGGCGAGCTCTCGCCCGTGTTCTCGGTCACGACCGATCGCTATGAGCCGCACGGAGCCCACAGCGGGAAGGCGCGCCATCGCCGCGACCGCGACCCCGACTCTGGCGGCTGCCTGCACGACGTCGCGCTGCTCGCGTTCCCCGAGCTGGCGCTGCTCGTTGACCTTCACCTGGCCGACTCAGAGACGGGCGAGCCGATGCACGCGGAGGCCAACGGGCTCTACTTCTACCGCACGGCGCGCGGCCTGACCGGTGGCTGGAGCGATGATTACCAGCACGCCGAGCGCGAGGGCCTGACGGCCGAGGGCTATGCCCGGCGCGTGGCGTGCTCCATCCTGCGAGTGGATGAGATGCCGCTCGATGACGTGCCCGAGCAAGACCTCGCCGCCGCCTTTCATCGGTTCGTTGAGGACCAGCGCGAGCGCTGGCGGGATGAAGCCCGCGCCGGGCGCGAGCAGTTGCAGGCGATCCCCACGATCTTCGAGCTGCGCGGCTATGACGCAGCCGGTAACGCGATCGAGCGGCGCAGCTATCCCGGCTGCGCGGAGCTGTAGCCCATGCTACGAGCGCGTCGGGCTCGCTCTAACTCGCTTGCGTGCGACCGCGCTAGGCCGGCTTTTCTCCCTAGAGGATCACTCGACCAGCGAGCTTGTGAACGACCCCACGACAACAGCCACACAGGAACTACTCACCACGGCGGAAGCGGCGCTTCTAGCCCGCTGCTCGCTTCGGACGCTCAGGCGGGCGTATACCTCCGGGGGTCTAGCGGCGTACAGGTCGCCCGGTGGGCGCAGCGTTCGGCTATTGCGGCACGAGGTTGTCGCCTTCTTTCTCGCGGAGCCTGCGGGCGCAATGCCCGCTCGACGCCTGCGGCCAAGGCTAGGACGGGCACCCGACCGACCGGCGAGCACGGTCGGCGATCCGCTCACCGTCGCAGGGATAAGGGCGCACCGAGTGTGACCATGGAGAAGGTCAGGGAGGCTGAAAGATGAAGCGCCCGTGGAACAAGAAGCCGAGGCGCACAGCAGGTGGCGAGCCACGCTACATCGTCGGATTCCGCGACCACAGCGGAGTGGAGCGGTCGCGGTCCTTCACGACGACGAGAGGCCGCGATCGGTGGGTCACGCGCTACGAAGAAGCAGAGCGCGAGAATCGACTCGGCGAGTTCTTGGAGGGCGTTGATCCCTCGCCCCACGAATTGACCATAGAAGGGCTACTCGTGTCCTGGTTCGCGCATGACGCCGACCCGGCACTACCGGGCGGGCTGGCGGAAGCGACCTTCCACAGCTTTCGATCCATCGCGAGTCGGCACATTCTCGGGGTCATCCGCGACAGGAAAGGCAAGCCCGTGGCGCGCGCGCCGTACGCGATCGGTGCGATGCCTGCCAAGGAGTTCGAGAATCCCGGACCGATTCGCACCTGGCTGGATGGTATGCGAGCTGCCGGGGTGGGGGACGCCACGGAGAAGCGCGCGTGGTCGGTCCTGTCGTCGGCGCTCTCGTGGGCCGTCGAGCGGAACGACTTCCCGCTGGACGCCAACGGCTGTAAGCGACTGGACCGTCGCCGTACGCAACGGCGCTCGTCTCGCAGGGGCTCTGGCTCGGGTCGCAAGCAGGGTGATCTGGCTGGTTGGGCGCTGGCGCCGATGGCGGTGGAGCTGATCCGCGCGCGAATGCTCTTGGTCTCGAGCGCGCATCCCCTGGTGCCGCTACGCAACGCGACCTACGTTTCGATGCAAGCTCAGCTCGGCTGCCGCAACCAGGAGGTGTGGCCGGTTCGCTGGTGCGCCGTGAACGAGGACTACACGGAAATCGATGAAGTCCTCTCCTACAAGCAGCTTGACAACGGCAAGACGGTCGGCTCCCGTCGCAACGTGCCGCACTCCCGGATGCTTGTCGCGGACCTCAGAGAGTGGCGAGCGGCGCTCAGCCGAGAGGGATACCCGACCGGCCCCAAGGACTTCATTTTTCCAGGCAGCCTTTCGGGCGCCTGGCGCGGGCACGCGCTCGGGCACATGACTGGCGGACAGGCCAACAAGTGGGGTGGTCGGTACTTCAAGCCGGCGGCGGAAGCGGTGGAACAGAAGCAGCGGGACAAGCATCCGATTGGGAAGGCGACGCCCTACAGCCTCCGGCGCGGCGCGATCTCGCTGCGCATTCGCGCTGGCGAGGATCGACAGATCATCGCCCAGGAGTGCGGTACGAGCGTGGCCGTGATCGACCGTCACTACAGCTTTGCGCTCGAAGACCTGCGGCGCGATGGTCCGCGCGACGCCGACGTGGAGCGCGAGGAAGCTAGGCGTGCGGTGTTCGGGACGCTGTTGCTGGCAGCTTGAGCGCTCGAACCTAACGCCCGCCGATGGTGGCTCGGTCGATGAACCGGCGCACGCGGGCCTCGTCAATCCATCGAAATCGGCGCGACGCGATGATGAGGGCCATGCCAAAGACGGGGGCCGCCAGCGAGTACCAGAGCATCGTGTCCTCGCGCGCTTCCGCGACGATCGAGGGCGACGGCGGGGCGAACCGCACGTATGGCCCAGTTGACTCGATGGACGCATGCGCGGGCCTACTCCCCATTCGGTAGACAACCTGGTAGAGCCCATGAAACGAAAGGAGGTGACCGGCACTTCGCAAGCCATGCGTCCGCTCCGGCCAATGGTCATCTAGCTCGCGGGCCATCGCCTCGACGTTCGGTAGCCCGGTCGCGGCTTCGCAGTCCGCCACCTCGTCGGGCGACAAGATCGTCTCGCCATAGGGCAGGGCCTCGTTGTGCCGCGTCAACAGTTGCCCCTTGCCCTCGCCCCACCATCGCTCGTGACGCGCGTCTGGGTCTATGGCGATCCACGCGAGAAGAACCGCCTGCTCATAGAGCGACCGGAGCAGAATGAGCGCGTCTTCGTCCTTCCTGCGCGCAAGCAGAAGCATCATGCTTTCGACCGTGTCGCACGCCCGAAGTAGTGCAGCAGCCCCAAGGAGCGCGGAGTCCGACTCGCCCCTGTAGAACCGCATCGGGAAGCTGGCGCGCACGTACTGCACGAACTCCCGGTTGACGCGTCGCAGCTTCGGGGGCGGTAGGTAGAGCGGCACATCGGGCGACGCCATATCGCTCATGCTCGACGCCGCGGCGGACGCCACCTCCCCTTCGATTAGCGGGGCGGTTTCTCGAAGCCGACGCGGGGACTCGAACCCCGGACCCCCACTTTACGAGAGTGGTGCTCTACCAACTGAGCTACGTCGGCGCGGACGACGCGGAGCCCGCCGCGAAAGGGATCGTAGCGCGGGCTGGCCTCGCCTGGCCGGGCTCGGTGCGCCGGCTCGTAGCAAGATCGCCGAGCCTGATATGACGGGGGCCGCGCCTAGACTATGAGCAATGCCGCCTGCGTTCATCCCGCTCAATCCGGCCACAAGCAAGTCTTCGGCGTCACTCGCTCTGACCGCGCCAACGAGCATCCCGCTACACCCGGCCGTAAGCAAGTCCTCGGCGTCACTCGGGCTCACGACTGGCGCCACGCCGTCCGCATATCTCGGTTCAGCCCTGACGATCCAGCCGTACACGGCCGCCGAGCTACATCCGCATACGTTCCCGCCTTCGCTGCTCGACGCAGTACCGATGCTCGCGGCGGTCACGTATGTCGTGGTACGCGAGAACTTCCGCTACAGCCGCACCTTGCGTGACGCGCCGACTAGCGAGCGGGAGTAGAGCGCCCGTTTATGGGGTTTACCGTACGCGCTCGTCGAGGTCGTCGAGCGTGACGCGGTAGCGCCAACAAGCCGCGCGTTCGACGACCTCAGCGGCCGTGAGCGTGAGACATTCAGCGACGCCGTTCCCGGAGCGCACAGCCGTAAGGTTGCCCACGATCTCAAGCCGCCAGTTTGGGTCACGCTTGGCGCGCTCGAACTGCTCTCGGTTGATATCGGCGGGGTAGGTGAAGGAGCCGTCGGTCGCCAGCAGCGGCTCACCCCAGCCCTTAACCTCGATCGCGTGCGGCGGGCCGCCGTCGGGAGGGGTGCTGAGGAGATCGCAGCCGGCCTCGTGTTGGGCGTGTTGAGCGAGCAGCGGTCCCGGCTGCCACCCACGCGCCACCTCAGCCGCGCGTACGATCGCGACTGCTGCGTGCTCGGTGTTCGCATACTCACCGCGGGGCACTAGCGTTCCTCCCGTGTTCGCGCCAACCCAAGCGGCCGTCTGGCCCGGACCCCAACCCGCACCGTACAACTATCGTGCGACGCTCGACCGTCTCATCGAATACGAGGGCCGAGGCTGCCTTTGGCGCGCGACTGCTGGCGCTGCATGGCTTGCCTCGATCCCGCTCCTCGCAATCGGCGGGTTCGTCGCAGGTGCCTATCTCGCGGGAGACCTACACCACGTCGCCCTCGTAGTCCTCGGGGCGGTCGTGGCGCTCGGTCCGGGACAGCTCACCGCCGCATACATCTGGCGACGCCGCCCTTGGGACCGACTGATCGTGAGCCGGCTCTGGACGTATGAACAGATCGACGGGGCGCAAGACCTCAACACAATCATCCGGAGCGCGGACTTCGACCTGGCCTGTCGCGCGCTACGGCGAGCGAAGCTCAACCCGTCGGGTTGCACACACGTCCCCCAGCCGCTTGCCGACGCGCCCGACCTCGACACGAAACTCATCGTCGGGCGCTCGGCTCACTGGCATTCGTCCAACGCCCCGGACATCTTCGTCCAGGTGGCTGACTGTCTGGAGGCGGCGAGGATCAGGGCGCGAGTCGCGGGCAAAGACATCGTGCCGTAGCGCGGCATCGTGGGGATGGTGGCAAGCGGGCAGTCGAACCGGCACGGCTTCAAGCAGCGGGGCTAGCTGGCGATTCACTGGTTGCTTCGTTTGCAGACACGCCGGCAGGGTTGACCATGAGCTGGCGGGCTTGTGCGGACCGAAGGCCAGCGCGCACGTCATCGTCGAGATCGACGATGAACACCTCGATTTCCCATGCGCGTAGAGCCTCGGCCAGCCAACTGCCGGCGCTCACGCACGCTGCGGCGTCGGGGTCGCCAAACGCGATGATGAGCCTGCACTCGCTCCGGCTGCGCCTCAGCGTTATGAGCTTGAGCGCGTCTCGGGCGACCTTGTGGAACTGCGCTCCCTTCAGTCGTCCTTGGTGGGCGAAAATCTCCACCAGAACTGACTCGTCCGGCGCGACGCCATCGACATCGACGCGTGCCCCGCCTTCCAGTCGCAACGATCGCGGCGTCAGCTCGACGCCGACGGCAACAGAGACGCGCTCGCGGATCAGCGGCTCCGCACTTCGCTGCTCGTGCGAGTCGCTTTGATGCGCCATCGGAAGAACGTACCGGAACCGTGTCGCGGCCGGGCATGTCGAGGAGCGGAGCTTCGCCCTTCGATTCTCCACGTAGACGTTCTGCTCGTGATTGCCGTGCATGATCCGCCAGCGAAACGTGTCGCCATCGCGGTCGGTGGCGAGCCGTGTCGGTCCTCCGGCTCACGGCGTAAAGTCGAGAGCACGATGGTCGCGTTAGACGAAAAGAGCGACGATGACCTCACGCCCCACCTGGCTCGCCGGAAGCTCCCGTACTCGGTGCGGCGTGACAGGGAGCGTCAGGCACAAACGGATCAGACCCTCCGGCGGCGATTCGAGTCGGCTTGCGAGGCGCACATCCTCGCTCGCCGCGAGGCACTTGACGCGCTTGAGCGCGTGCATCAAGAGCTGGCTGACGAGTGGGACCTCGATGTCGTTGGGGATACGCGACCCGCGGCGATTTGGCAGATGTCGGGTCGCTGTATCGGGATCGCCCGGCTCGTGCTCGATGCGCTGGCGCTCGGATACACGGCGGAGGTGATGCACCTAGCCCGAGCACTGCACGAGGCCAGTCGGCTATCTGATGCCCTTGGAGATCCGGATGAGCCCCAACTCCTACGACGCTGGCTCGCAGACGAGTACATCTCGCCCACTGACGTACGCAAGGCCGAAGAGAGGTATGAGCAGCGGGTGAGCGTTGCCGCCGAAAAACCGCAGCTAGGGCGTACGGCCAGGCTGACGCGCAGCATTCACAAGCAGCATTCGGAAGCCGCACATCACCAAAGGAGGTGGACCCAGGATGCCGTCTCTCCCGTCCTTCGCGTGATGTTTCGAGGGCCAATAGACGTGTGGGAGCGACGCATTGGCACCATGTCCGCGATGTTGCTCGTTGTTGACGAGGGGATTACGTCGATCGGCGAAGCCCTCCACCGGTTTTACGGAGGCCAATGGTACGGCGAAAACGTAGACCCCCGCCTCGCTAGCTTTGCGGCACTCCGAGCAGAACAGCCGCTTGGCTGAGGTTCTCCGGAATTGCGGTACGACTGCTGGTACGGCTACCCGCATTGCGCCGAAACCGGGATGGCGCCTGGCCTCACGGCTCTGGGGACCTTCCCTCGTAATGAAGGGGTCCGGGGTTCGAGTCCCCGCGTCGGCTCTCACGAAAGCCCAGCAAAAACTGGGTTTTCATGACCGGCAGCGGTGCAGCGCCCTCAACCCAAATCAGCCCAAATCTGCATGTTTCTGCTACCGCTGGTAGCAAATTGGTAGCACGAACCTGAGCCGCAAACATCGCCTGCCAGACGCTCGCCCACTCAGCGGCAACCTTACGAGGGACGAGGTCAGGTCGTGCAAGGCTTCGAAGCCGACCCGTGGCATGATCGTTGACAGATGCTCAATACCTACGGGAGGAACCATGCCCACTGACGTGCTTGAGCGTGTCCGCTCCGAAATCGAGGACCGTCTTGCCGTTCTCTCCGGTGCGGTCTCTGAAGCGCAGCAACTGGAGATCGCTCTGGTCGCCTTGGAGGAGGTGCCGGTGGCGAGCCGACCGGCTGCCGATGCTGGGAATACCCGCCGTCGTCGCAAAGCGGTACGCAGACTTCACGGTCGTAAAGGCCGCAGGCGCAAAGGCAGCCCAGGCGCAAACGATCAGACCGTGCTTGACAGCCTGCACGGGCTGACGGAGCCGCTCGATATCAAAGCCGTGGCGGGAAAGACGGGCCTCTCGCAGCAGACGGCTTCCTACGCCCTCAAGAAGCTCGCTGGCAAGGGGCTGCTCACGCAATCCTCGGTCGCTGGGGGACGGGGAATGCCGAAGCTCGTCTTTGCGCTGGCCAGCAACGGGCAGGTAGCTCAGGCT
>Ga0182024_10018809_pt1 | contig 12819 bp, 13 predicted proteins | sample P32metaG_FD_120480 | JGI IMG/M metagenome (GOLD analysis project Ga0182024, IMG submission 120480) | Permafrost microbial communities from Stordalen Mire, Sweden - P3-2 metaG (Illumina Assembly) | ecosystem: Environmental > Terrestrial > Soil > Wetlands > Permafrost | place: Sweden: Stordalen... | reverse complement strand
CGCGCCGCCTCGCGCTGCTTTGGGGTACCGAATCGCTGTTAATCGAGTCCTATTCGTCAATCGACGTGCTGCTCTACATGACCGAGCGGCACATGGTCGCCGCGGGCTTGGTGAGCTCCGGCGCCTTGATCGCTTTTACGACGGGAATGCCCGTGGGATCTGGCGGCACCAACGTGCTCAAGATCCACCAGATCCCTTAAAAAGCTCATTGCTCACTGTTTCTTGAGCAGTGCTCGGGCGTGGCGCAGGGCGACGTCGTGCGTCTCACCCGAGAGCATTCGCGCGATTTCGGCTTCGCGCTCCTTAGGGCCGTCGAGCTCGCGCACGGAAATCGTCGTTTCGCTACCGCGTTCGATCTTATCGAGGACGTAGTGACGGTCGGCCCACGTTGCGATCTGCGCCAAATGGGTTACGCAGACGATCTGCCCACGTCGCGCAAGCTCTCCGATCCGCGCGCCCACCGCCGTCGCGGTGGCACCGCCGATTCCGGCGTCGATTTCGTCAAAGATCAACGCTTCGAACGAGTTACGCGATTGCGAAAGCGCAACGACGACTGCAAGCAAGACGCGCGATAGTTCGCCCCCTGAGGCAACGCGCGCAATTGGCCGCGCCGTTTCACCGGCGTTCGCGGCAAAGAGGAACTCCACTCGGTCCGCGCCCAGCGCTCCAATCCGTTCCAAACCTTGCACGTCGACGTCGAAGCGTCCGGAACCGAGCGCGATCTCGCCAAACTCCGCGACCACCCGTTTGCCAAGAGCGGCCGCGGCTTTTCTACGAGCCTTCGTGAGCGATTGAGCGAGGCTCTCGAGCTTGCGCGCGGCCGCCTCCGCCTCCGCGCGCAACCGCTCCAAGAGGTCGTCGCGGTTCTCGAACTCTTCGACCGTCTGTCGGGCGCGGCGCGCCCGCCCGATGACCTCGTCGAGATCCCCGCCGTATCGCCGTTGCAAACGTTCGATCAGAGCGAGCCGCGAATTGATCGCTTCGAGCTCGCTCGGGTCAAACTCGGTCGATTCCAGCTCGCGAGCGACATCGGCCGCGAGCTCGCCGGCGTCGCTCTGCAGCGCGCACACGCGCTGTGCCATTTCACGTAAACTCTCGCCGAACTTCGCGATGCCCGTTAGCGCGGCGGCGGCCGTCCCCAGCCCTAGGGTCGCCGCCGACTCGTTCCGCGTCAAGGCTTCGTGCGTTGCATCCAGCGCTACGGCAATGCGCTCGACGTTATCCAAATACGCGCGCCGTTCGCGCAGCTGCTGGAGCTGCGACGGATCGAGCCGCGCGTCTTCGATCTCGCGCGCCACCAAGAGCGCTTCGTCGTACCGTTCGCGCGCATCGCGTTCGTCGCCGGTCAGACGTTCGAGCGATCGCGCCGAGGCTTGCGCCGCAGCATATGCCGCGCTCACCGCATCGCGTAGAGCGAGCTCGGTCTTACCGGCGAACCGATCGAGGAGATCCAAATGATAGGCCGGCGAGAGGAGACGTTGCGCTTCGTGCTGGCCGACTAGCTCCGCAATGGTACCGCCGATTTCGCGAACGTATCCGGCCGTCGACGGCCGTCCGTTGACGCGCACGCTCGAACGTCCGCCTTCGGTTATCTCGCGAACGATGCTGGCTTCTTCCCCGGGATCCAGCTCGAAGCCATCGGCCTCGAGTCGCGCCCGCAGCGAATCGTCCGGCTCGAACGAAATCGTAACCGCCGCGCCGCGCGCACCGCGTCGCACCGCGTCGGGAGCGGCTCGCGCGCCTAGCGCGAAGTCGAGAGCGCCGAGCACCATCGTCTTGCCGGAGCCCGTCTCGCCCGTGAAAATCGTCGCACCCTTCGCGAACTCAACGCCGGCGCGCGCGATCAGTCCGTAGTTCTCAATTTCGAGCCGCGTCAGCATCTAGAAGCCTTGGGATTCGTTAACGACGGGGATCCTTGATGGAAACGCCCCACAGCATTTTCGATTCGAGGCGCTCGAGAAAGTGCAGCGGTTTCGTTCGCGCAAAGCGGACGCGCTTAGGATGGCAACGTATGACGACACTGGAGCCGGGCGCGACCTCGCTGAGAACCTCTCCGTCGCACTCGAGGTGGGCCTGCGCGCCTTCGAGATCGGAGGTAATCTCGATCGTCGAATGGGTCGGCACGATGAGCGGACGCGAAAACAGCGTGTGCGGGAGTAGCGGCACCACGCCGAACGCTTCGACGTTCGGTGCGATGAGCGAACCACCGGCCGAGAGGAAGTACGCCGTCGAACCGGTGGGCGTTGCAACGCAGATTCCGTCGGCTGCAATGCGAGTCGTCTCCCCGTCATCCACGCGCAAACCAAAGGGCACAATGCGCGACACTTCCCCTTTTCTGACGACGACGTCGTTCAGCGCAAAATAGCGCAGTTCTCCGTACTCGGCTTGCAGCGCGGTTCGCACATCGATGAAGAGCCCTCGTTCGACCAGGGCCGGCAGTTCGACGAGACGCGGATCGTCCTCGTCGAGCTCCGTCAAGAAGCCTAATCGCCCGGTGTTGATGCCAAAGAGCGGAAGGTCGTACTCCACGGCGATGCGCGCCGCCCGCAGAAGCGTCCCATCACCGCCTACGGTAATCAGGAGCGCTGCATTTTCGGCGTGCGGACCGTCCACGACGTCGAATCCGCCGGCGCGAAAGTCGTCCGCAACGCGGCGCGCAATCGATCGCGCGTTCTCACGCGTCATGTCGACGAAGAGCGCGACGACCTTGGACTCGATGGCGAGCAGCGTCATGATTCGGGTGTTTCGTCGAGGACCCGTTCGATTCGTGCGTCCTCAAACGGCTCTCCGGTCCGGCGAAGCAGCATAAAGAACTCGCGATTGCCGGCCGGACCTCGGAGCGCCGAACGCGAGAGCGCCACGGGAACCAGTCCCAGGCGGAGGGCAGCCTCGCGCAGTTCTTGCAGGACCGCTCGGTGGGTCTCCCGCTCGCGTACGACGCCCCCGGCACCGAGACGCTCACGCCCGGCTTCGAACTGCGGTTTGGCGAGGGCGACAATCGTGCCGCCGGCTCGCAGATACTGTACGGCGCGCTCCAGGATCGTCCGCAATGAGATAAACGACGCGTCGATCGCGATAAGGTCGAAGCCCCCCGGAAACGCGTCGTTGGGGAGCCGGCGAAAGTTGGTCCGCTCGATGACGACCACGCGCGGATCGTTCCGCAAGCGCCAGTCGAGCTGACCGTAGCCGACGTCGAGCGCCGTCACGCTGGCTGCGCCGCGTTGTAAGAGGCAGTCGGTAAACCCGCCGGTCGAAGCGCCGACGTCCAGCGCCGTCGCGCCACGCACCTCGATTGCAAATGCGGCCAGTGCGTGATCGAGCTTCTCACCGCCGCGGCTGACGAACCGGCGAGGTTGCTCGATTGCGATCCGAGCCCCGCGCGCCACGCTCTGCCCCGCCTTGGTCGCCGGGCTTCCTTCAACGCTGACGCGGCCTTCGAGGATGAGGCTACGCGCCTGCGATCGCGTTATGCCGGCCTGATCTGCAACTGCATCATCGAGGCGCCGGGAAACGGATCGCCGGCTAGAGCTTGGCAACCACCGGCGGCTTGAAGAGCAACCCATCGATTTTCATGTCCGCATCGAGATGGATTTGGACGTCGTCCGTTCCTTTAGCGAAGTGGGCGACAAAATTCGTCGGAGTGTATTCGACGCTTTGATACGCACCTAGCGCCGCCGTCAGACCCGCGAGGACCGCATCCACCTGCGGCACGGAGACTTGTGCCAAGAAGCTGGCGCTGAACCACGACGCATCGGCGTGGCCGGTCCGCAACATCGTGTCGATGCGGCTGCGAGCGAGTACGATCCCCGGTGGTATTGCCGCCGGAGAAACGACGGCCGCCGGAGACGGGGAGGAGCTTTGAGCGACGGCCGGCGCCGAAAGCGCCAGCATCGAAAAAACAAGTCCGCTCAGGCCTATTACACGCATGGCGAACGTTTTTGGGCGGTGCCCCCGGCCTCCCCTTTACCCAAATCGATGCGAAAGCGGAGCCCCGCGAGATCGCCGTGTGCGGTGCTTTTCTCGAATCTGCCCACGCAAACGCCGCCGTTGGCGAGAATTACTCTCTGCGAGGGGATGTTGTCTGCTTCGGTCGTGAGCTCGACATACGCAAGGCCTTCGCGACGAGCCTGAGGCAGCACTAAACGCAGAGCCGCAGTGGCATAACCTCGCCCACGCTTCCACCCAACGACACCGTATCCGATGTGTCCTAAGCACCAAGGCGGCAGAGCCGAAGTGCCGGGTTGCCACCGCAAGCCGATCGTGCCGGCGAAGTCGCCGTCCCATATCCAGCGCCGGAAGCCGGGAAGACGCGGCACAAACGACCCGTCCGCCAGACGGATGGGCCCGCTCTTGGCCTCCCGATCGTCGAGCGAATCGAGGAAGGCTTGAGGCTCGGACGCAATCTGCGCCAGTTGCTCTATTCTGGTTTCGTCGCGTACGTTGTCGGGAGACCAGCCTCGCTTCAAGGCCGCGACGTAAGCTTCGAGATGCTCCGCGGCAGGCTTAAGAAGAACGATCGCCCGTGCTTCGTTAGAACGGAAGCTCGTCTTCGAGCTCCGGAGCAGCGATGGCACGAGCGTCGCCGCTGCCGGGTTGCGGCTCGGCCATCGCCTCGTCGATCTGCTCTTGCGCGCTCTTCAAAAGCGCTTCGCAGTCGCGCGCGAGCATTTTGCCCTCTTTGAAGAGTTCGGTCGCGCGTTGCAGCTCGACGGTACCGCCTTCCAACTCCTTGACGATCGCGTCGATGCGCGCGAGCTTCTGCTCGAACGTTTTGGGCAGCTTGTCGGTCATTCTGCGTGCACCGATTCCACGCGCGCGTCGAACGTCCCGTGCGCAACTCTCGCCGTCACTGCGTCGCCGTGCGCGAGCACGGCGACGTCGTGCACCGCCACACCGGCTTTGGTGACGATGGCATATCCGCGCTGGAGCGGGCGCGTTGGATCTTCGCCGTCCAACGATGCCTGCGCGCGTTCCAAACGCCGTAGCCACTGCTGTTGCAAACGTTCGGAGGATCGCGCAAGCGCCGCAGCGGACCGGACGAGGCCGAGCCGCCATGCTCCGACACGGGCTGCGGGACTGCGTTGATCCAGAAGGCGCTCGAATCCACGCATCTGCTCGAGGCGGCGATTGAGGAGACCTTCGGCGGAACGATCGAGCGCTACACCCGCGAAGCGCACGCTTTGCGTTTTCCCCGCAAGCACCGACCGGTAACCCCTGCGCAGTGCGGCGTGCAGGCGCTCCAGCAGCTCGAACGCCCGAGACCATTCCTTGCCGAGATGGACAGCGGCAGCGGTCGGAGTCGGCAGCGATAGATCGGCGACCTCGTCGGCGAGGTGGCGGTTTTTGAGATGACCCAACGCAGTAATCACCGGATGAGGCGAGCGCAGAATGGCCCTCACCACCGCTTCGAGATTGAACGTCAAGCGATCTTCACTGGAGCCGCCGCCGCGCGTGATCACGACCACGTCGGCCTTAACTCGCGAAGCTCGATCTAGCGCCTCGGCCACGTCGATCTCTGCGCCTTTGCCTTGAACCCGCGTACGAAAAAATTGGACCTGGACGTGCGGCGCGTCGGTGCGCAGGCGCCCTTCGAAATCGGCGCGCGCATCGTCGTCGCTCGTGATCAGCGCAATCCTCCGCGGGAAAGCCGGTATTCCGCGCTTGCGCGACGCATCGAATGCGCCCTCGGCGCGCAAGCGCATGCGAAGCTCCTCAATTTCGGCGGCAAGTTTACCTTCGCCGACGAGCGAAACCGCGAGCGCGCGTAGTTGATAGACGCTTCGGTTGGGCCGAATCTCGATACTGCCTTCCGCGCGAACCATCAGTCCCTCTCGGAGGGTCGGGAAACGCCGCGCCTCGCTCGCGAACGAAAAGCAGCCGAGGATCGCTTCGCCTTCCTTCAACGTCATGTTGAGATTGCCGTCGCTCCAGCGCTTTAGATCGGTGATCTCGCCGATGATGGCGACGCGCTGCAGCGTTTTGTGGCGAGCTACCATACCCGCGAAACGCCGGGAGAACTCGCCAACCGAAACCTCCAGTACCGGCTCGCCATTCATCGCGACGTTACGGTTCGTCCGAGGGTGGCGGTTGCGCAGTCGGTGGAACGAGCGGCGTGGGCGTCGCCTGGACCGGCGGTTGCGGCGGTTCGACTAGACCCGCCGCGGCCGGCTGGACGTCGTCGGGCTGCGTTTCGTCGATCGAGCCGCCGCAACCGGATTGCGGCTCGGTCCCCTTGAGAAAATACTCATATCCGCGGCGGCAGCCGGCAACCTTTGCGACCTCTTCGGATGGGAACGCAAACTCGTGCGGCGGCGTGGCGGCCAGCGCGGCTTTCATAAACTTTGCCCAGATGCGCGCCGGTACGTTCCCACCGTACGATTCGTTCATCGGAGAATAGTCATCGTTTCCCAGCCAAACCGCCACGACCAAATCGGGTGTATAGCCGACGAACCAGGCGTCGCGGAAACTCGAGGTCGTGCCGGTCTTGCCGGCTGCGGGACGCCCGATGACGGCATTTGGATAGCCGGTACCGTGCGCGATGACGTCCTCGAGCATCGAGGTCATGATGTAAGCAGTTCCCGCGCTCACGACGTCGGTCGCCGCGGGAAAGCGATCGTCCAAAATGACGGTGCCCAGCGAATCCTTCACCAGCCGAAACGCTGTGGGATCCACGTGCAACCCTTGGTTTGCAAGCGTCGAATATCCGCTAGCCTGATCGAGCACGGTGACGACCGACGAGCCAAGGGCGAGCGAAAGATTGGCCTCGAGAGGAGACGTTACTCCCATGCGATGCGCGTAGTCGATGACACGATCCAATCCAATGCGGTCGGCAAGCTTCACCGCAACGATGTTGCGCGACATCGTCAGCGCTTCTCGCAGCGTTATCGCACCCATGTAGCTGTGATCGTCGTCTTCCGGCGACCATTGCGTGCCGTCGCCCATCGGATAGCTCACCGCAGTATCGTCAACGATTGTGCTTGCCGGTAGCCCCGAATCGATTGCGGCCGTGTAATCGTAGATCTTGAACGACGAACCCGGTTGTCGCCGCGCCTGCCACGCGCGATTGAATTGGTTGTCGAGCGAAAAATGCGCGCCGCCGACCATGGCGAGGATCTCGCCGGTGGACGGCCGCAAGGCAACCAGCGCCGCTTGATGCGCTCCGATACCCTCGGCGATTGCCTGGTGGACGCCCCACGCTACCGCCGTCTGCGCGATGTCTTGCATCCGCTGATCTAAGGTGGTGTAAACCTGAAGGCCGCCCTCCTCGACTGCAGTCGCGCCGAACACATGCTCTAGCTGCGCGATCGCATATGTCGTGAAGTAGGGGTAGCGATAGCCCTGCAAGCCGGGAAGGCGCTCCGAAACCAAGTCGAGCGGCTCCTCATATGCGGCATCGGCCTGTTCCGAAGTAATGTCGCCGTGCTCGACCATTCGATCGAGAACGTGGCGTTCGCGATCGCGCGCGAGGCTCAAGTTCACCAGAGGCGAGTAGACCGAAGGAGCGGCCACGACGCCGGCGAGTATCGCGGCCTGCGGCAGCGTGAGCTTGTCGACGCCGCGCCCGAAATAGGTGTGTGCCGCGGCGTCGACACCGTACGCTCCGGAGCCCAAGTAAATGATGTTGAGATAACGCTCGAGGATCTCGTCTTTCGTATAGAAGCGCTCGATCTCGATCGCCAGCAGCGCCTCTTGAATCTTGCGCGAGAGCGAGACCTGGTCGTTGAGAAAAAGTCTGCGGGCTAACTGCTGCGTGATCGTTGAGGCGCCCTGAAACTGCTGGTGCGTGAGATCCGCGAACGACGCGCGCACGATGCCGCCGAAGTCGACACCGTGATGGGAGTAGAAGTTGTGGTCCTCGTTGGCGATAAAGGCTTCGCGTACGACCTGGGGAATGCGCGAGAGCGGAACCCAGACGCGATTCTCTTTATAGACCGAAGCGAGCTGCGAGCCGTCGCGGGCGAAAATGCGGGTGGTGCTTGCCGGCTGATAATCGGCCATGCGGCTGATGTCGGGGAGATTGCGTCCGTACGCGGCTACCATCCCGGCAACGGTACCGATGGCAAAGAGCGCGAGCATGAAGACGGCAATCGCAAGGTTCCGCCAGATGCGGACGGCTCGCGTGCGGCGCTTATTCTTTGGCATTGGCGACGGCGCTGAGCACTCCGTTCACGAAACGTCCGGAGTCTTCCGTGGAGAAACGTTTGGCCAGCGCGACGGCCTCGTTTATCGCGACTGCGGCCGGCGTTTCCGGGCGGCATTTCATTTCAAAGGTCGCCATTTCGAGCAGCAGACGATCGATCGTGGGGAGCCGTTCCAGCGCCCAGCCTTCCAAGAGCGGGCTCACGATGCGATCGGCCTGCTCGGCGTATTCCAGCGTGCCCAGCGTCAGCTCCTTGACGAAAGCCCGCTGCTCGCCATCGGCATCTTCGCCAATTACTTCGCGCAACGCGTCCTGCGGCTCTCGGTCACCGATTACGATGCTGTAGAGGACTTGGAGCGCTTGCTCGCGCGCAGCGCGACGCGACGTTCGCGACGTCATCGAAGCGCGAGCTCGTTAGAAAGAAACTCGACGTCGTAGCGGCCATCGCGGAACGCCGGCGCCGCGAGAATTTCGATGCAAAGATCGATCGTCGTTTGAACTCCTTCGATCACCGTTTCGCTCAACGCGCGCTCCAACCGCGCGATTGCGATCTCCCGTGTGTCGCCGTACGCGACCACTTTGGCAATCATCGAGTCGTAGTATGGGGGGATCGTCGCGCCCGCGTAGAGGTGCGTGTCCACTCGGATTCCCGGACCTCCCGGGAAGACCAGTTTTGAGACGGTGCCAGCGGCCGGAGCGAAATGATTGCGCACGTCTTCGGCATTGATGCGGCACTCGATCGCATGTCCGCGCCCGGCGAGATCGCTCTGCCGATAGCCCAGGGGCTCGCCGGAGGCGATGCGGATCTGCTCCTTGACAAGGTCGATGTTGTAGACCATCTCCGTCACCGGATGCTCGACTTGGATGCGCGTGTTCATCTCCATAAAATACACGTCGTTGCCGGCGGCAAGAAACTCCAACGTGCCGGCGTTGGTATACCCGACGTGCCGGCAGACGCGCAGCGCCATCTCGTGCAGTGACGCGCGGATTGCGGGTGCGAGATTCGGCGCCGGAGTCTCCTCGACGATTTTCTGGTGGGCGGGCTTCTGAATCGAGCAATCCCGCTCCCCAAAGTGAACGACGTTTCCAAACTCGTCGCCGAGCACTTGGACTTCGATGTGACGAGGAGTGCGAATCAGCTTTTCAACGTAGAGGCGGCCATCTTTGAAGCTCGCCTCCGATTCCGCCGTCGCACCGGCATAGGCTCGCTGGAGTTCGTTGGGCTCCTCGACGACGCGCATGCCTCGGCCGCCTCCCCCGGCGGTGGCTTTGAGCAAGATCGGATACCCGATCGACGCCGCCGCCTCGTACGCTTCCTCGAGCGAGCGCAACACGTCGGTGCCCGGCGTCGTCGGCACGCCGGCCTCTCGCACGACCTTCTTCGCCGTCGCCTTGTCGCCCATCAACGCGATAACTCTGGGTTCGGGTCCAATAAACGTCAAGCCGTGATCGGAGCAGATCTCGGCAAAGCGCGCGTTCTCCGCGAGAAATCCATAGCCCGGATGAATCGCATCGCAGCGCGTGATTAGCGCCGTGGAAATGATGTTAGGAATGTTTAAGTACGAGCGCCCCGCCGGACCAGGCCCGACGCAGAACCCCTCGTCGGCCTGACGCACGTGCAGCGAATCCCGGTCGGCTTCAGAGAAGATTGCGACGGTCAGAACGCCAAGCTCTTGACAGGCACGATTAATTCTAAGGGCGATCTCGCCGCGATTTGCGATCAAAACTTTTTGGAAAATTGTCTGGCTTCCTTACGTTCGCGCGATCGAGAAAAGCGGCTGCCCGTATTCGACCGGCGACCCATCCGTGGCCGCAATACGCACAAGACGCCCCGCGCCCATGCTATGAACCGGCGTTCGAATTCCGAGTGCTTCAATGTATGCCAGCTCCCGGTCGCCGTCGAAAGTTTCGCCTTCGGACGGTGCCGGGCGGCTGAGATTAAATATCCCGACCAGATCGGCCTTGATCGTATCCAACCGAAGCGCCGCCGCGCCGGCAACTGCTCGATCGTTCGCACGACGGGCTCGATCGACGTGCTGCCGCCGTCTAGCCAGCTCGATCTCGTCGCTTCCGCGTTCGATGCGAACGCGCACCGCGTCGCCGCTACTCAAGAAATTCGCGAGCTCGCGCACCCGCCGGCTAATGGCCGAAGGTATCTCGGACGACATCACGGTACCGCCTTCGCGCTCGACCCGTATGACGCCCGCCAGTTCGGACGGCGGCAGTGCATCTCGCATCGCCGCAAAGCGATGGTCGAGCTCCGCGAGCGGTACCAGCACGAAGGCCCGCTCGCCAAGACGCTCGTGGGGCACTTGCAGCCGCTCGTCGACGATCTTCAGGTCGTCGTAGAGCAATAAGTCCAGATCGATAACCCGCGGTCCCCAGCGTTCGCCGGCGGTGCGACCGAGCCGCCGTTCGATAGCGTGCAACGCATCGAGCAGATCGTGCGGCGACAACTCGGTCTCAAGAGAGACGACTGCGTTGAAGAACTCGGCTTGATCGAGACGCCCCCATGGAGCGGTTCGATACGTGGAAGAGCGCGCCAAGAGCGTTCCGGCGCTGCTCAGTCCGCAAAGGGCGCGCGAGACGTTCTCCCCACGGTCGCCGGCGTTCGTACCAATCCCGACGTAGGCCAGGTGCGCGCTCACGTGCCTTCGTAATGCGGATTGGCCCGATCGAACGTAACCGACGGCGTCGTGCCGTCGAGAATCGCGGGCTTCGCGATGGTTACGATCGCGCGTGCGACGCGAGCGTCCTCGAAAACGGCCTCGAGAATATCCGAGGCTAAGCGTTCGAGCAACGCGTACGAGGTGCTCGCGACGATGGTTACAACCCGACGGTGCAGCGCGGCATAGTCGATCGTCTCGGCGAGATCGTCGCTGCGTTGCGCCGCGCGCAGATCGATCTCGGCATCAAGGTCGATCACGAACGGTTGCGGACGATCGCGCTCGTTCGATTCCCAGCCGTGGCGGCCGTAAGCGCGCACGCCGCGCAGCGTTACTCTGTCCATCCGTCCGGCCGCCAGCCGCGCACGAGCGCGTCGGTTACTGCGGTTGCATCGCGCGCCGCGCGGACGTCGTGAACGCGAACCATGTCCACTCCAGCCGCGATCGCAAAGGCGGTCGTAGCTACCGTCGCGTAGACGCGATCGTTCGGCTCTCTGCCGATCAGCTTGCCAAGCGTAGATTTTCGCGACGTGCCGATCAGCGTGGGGAAGCCGAGCCCGACCAGTCGCGGCAACGCCTCCAAAACGGCGATATTCTGCTCGGCCGTCTTGCCGAAGCCGATGCCGGGATCCAGAATGACGCGGTCCGGTGCAAGCCCGCGTGCGACTGCCCTCAATGCGCAATCTTCGAGATAGGTCAGGACCGCATCGACGACCGGCCCGTCGTACTGCGTGCCGTTTTGATTGTGCATCGCAACGATCGGCATCTCCAACTCCGCGACGACGTCGAGCAGCGCGTCGGGCGCTCCCCACACGGAGTTGACGAGATCCGCACCGGCCCCGTGAGCGGCGCGCACGACGGCGGGCTTATACGAGTCGATGGAAATAGGGGCCGCCGAAAAGGCGGCGCGAAACGAACGAATGACCGGGACCACGCGCGCGATTTCGACATTTTCGTCCAGCCTACGATGACCCGGACGCGTCGACTCGCCGCCGACGTCGAGGATATGCGCGCCCGCGCGCCACTGTTCCGTCGCATGCGCGGTTGCATCGGAAACGCTCTCCAAACCATCTCCCGAGAACGAGTCGGGCGTCACGTTGACGATCGCCATGATATAGGTTCGCGCGCCCCACCGAAGCTCGCCGCCACGCAGGCGAAGGGCGCCCGTTACACGGTCGCCGGTATGAACCATTCGCGCAACTCTCCGACGACGAACGTCGAGCCGGTTACCACGACGACGTCGTCCATCGCCGCCAGACGGCGCGCCACCGTCAGCGCTTCGACCGGATCGGCGATGGCACGTCCCCACCGTCCGATCGATTCGGCGATCGTCGACAATCGCGACGGCGCAATTGCGCGGCGGCCGGCCGCAACGTACGACGTAAAAGTGAAGGTGGAGGGCAATGTCGCCAAGATTTCAAGGATGCGACGCGCGTCCTTCGGCTCGCCGATCGCCACGACGTAGTGGACGCGACAGCCTGCGAAGCTTTCCCGCAACGAAGCGACGAGCGATTCGGCCTTTTCGGCGTTGTGAGCCATGTCGAAGACGACAGGCGGCTTTGCCGGCACCAACTCCATTCGTCCTGGGATCGAAAGCTCGGAAAAGCTTCGCAGGATCGCGTCTCGGCTCGGGCGCAACGTCTCGTCGAGCTGTTTCAGAACGGCGATTGCGGTTACCGCGTTCGTGCGTTGAAAGGTTCCCAGTACCGGCAAGGACGGCACCTCGTCGATTTGCACGACGTCGTGGGCGTAAACGACCGGCGCTCCGACCTGCGCGGCGTATGCCTCGATGACCGCTGCCGCGGCCCCCGAAACCGGCCCCAGAACCAGGGGTATGCCCGGCTTTGCGATGCCGGCCTTTTCGAGGGCAATCGCTTCAATCGCGGTGCCGAGGATCTCGGTGTGGTCGTAGCCCACCGAGGTGATTGCGGCGACCACCGGATGCAGAACGTTCGTCCCGTCGAGGCGACCGCCTAATCCCACCTCAACCACGGCCACGTCGACTCTTTCTTG
>Ga0182024_10018808_pt1 | contig 12820 bp, 11 predicted proteins | sample P32metaG_FD_120480 | JGI IMG/M metagenome (GOLD analysis project Ga0182024, IMG submission 120480) | Permafrost microbial communities from Stordalen Mire, Sweden - P3-2 metaG (Illumina Assembly) | ecosystem: Environmental > Terrestrial > Soil > Wetlands > Permafrost | place: Sweden: Stordalen... | reverse complement strand
GGCACCTCAATGGAGATCGCTCACCGTCTGGCGGGCGCCCGATCGATTCCCTGTTGCGACAATTGGTTCGAGTCCGAAAGAAAAATACCTAACAGTTTCAATATTGAAAACAACCGTGGAGGGATTCGCACTCGCCGTCCAACTTCCTGTCTTTCATGGATTAAATACAGAAGGATCCCAAGGGATACCCCCAGGCCTACCCCCAAAAAATCAGCCTTAAACGGGAATCGAACCGCCGCCCTTTTTGTAGACTATCCGGTTTAGGAAACCGCTGCTCTATCCGGCTGAGCCCGGCAGAAATATCCCCGAAAACTGCCGCGTGAGCCGTTCGCCATCGAGGCAGGCAAGGGCGAGACCGTCCGTCGTGTGCTCGGCGAGACCCGCCTTGCGCTTGTTCGGTCCCTGGGGCGGCCGAATGTCAGAGTGACTCGGAACGGTGAGGATTGAACCAGTCCGGCCAATCTGCGAGCGAAATATTGAGTACAAGCCAATTCTGGTTAAATTCAAGCACGTCGAAGAAGCGGTCAGAGGGCTACCTTTATGGCTCCGTGTACGACTAATTCTCAAAATTGACTGCAGGGTGATTCACCCGGCACCGATTGATCGAGCTTTGATTGGGGGGGGGCAGAATGCAATGGGGTCTGTTAGGACCGGAGCGGCTAGCCGGCTCTCGTCGCACACGGCCGCTCGGGCTCGGCGCGGCCGTGCGCAAGTTCAATCAGCTTGCTGTTCCCGGGCTCGGTGGGGTCTGGTTTGCAAAGCAGCTGTTCCTGGCAACGCTCGGCGTGATTGTCGCTGATCGACTTCGGCAGATGAATCGAAACGTCAAGACGATCGAGACTGCGAATGCCGTCGAGGCTTTGGCCTGCTGGTGCGCCTTCGAGAGCAACGACTGGCAGAGGGACACCCGATTGCGCGGCGTCCAAAAACTAGCCGGCAAGACAGATTTGAAGTTTTCAAAGCTGCGCCAGCCGAGATTTTACGTCACGCAACCCATGCGCATGGCAACGGTCGAGGCACTCGTTGATCTCGGCTTTGTTCATCCCGGCAGTCAGCGCTTTAACAGCTTTCGCTGCACGGATTCCGGCCGAGACTTCGTAGAAGCAGCCACCGCAGGCGATAGACCGCACAATAGCACGGTCGAAGATTATCTCGTCCGGCTGGCGACGGAGGATTCGTCCATCGCCGTTACAGCACCGTTGCGATCGGCTTTATCGCCTCTTGAGCCTCTGGACCTTAGCGCCCGCAATCTTGTCCGAAGCAAGCTCTGTGAAGGAGCCGGGCTGAACAAGGACGCTGCCCGCCGAAAGAACGGTCTCGCGTGGGTGTCATCCATCCATCCCGGCAAGCCCGCCGACTGGAAGGCTAAGCCGCCGTCGATTGAGGCGGAACACTGGAACGACCTTCGTTTGGGCGCTCGTTTCTTCGCAGCGCGCGACGCAGCCAATCATGTGCTGAATGCTGTCGAAGCTGCGATGGCACCACTGTACGCTGCGAAGATCGCCGCCGTTGAAGCCGCCGAGATTCCAGCCGTCGAAAAACAACTTGGCGGTCTGCGACACGCAGCCCAACGTTACCTGGACGAACGCGCCGATCCGACAGAAGGAAAAATGGCGACCACCTTCTGCCAGAGCTGCATCGGGGCTGACGCTGGGCAGATCATCCGTAACCTCGTCTTGCGCGATAATCGTGTTCTACTGCTTCGCGGCAATGACATTCTTCCCGGCCCCGCCTTTGTTGGTCGTCCCCAGGCAGAAAATCCCGATGAGGATGCCGAGGGTCCCGGTGCAGAGAACGCTAGCCGGGTGCCGGTCCCGGACGGCATCTCACCGCGAATCCGGAACCTCTATCTCCTCGAACTGGATCTTCGCGGCCAACTCGACAGGTTTCTGAGCCCGCTTCCCAACGAGGAGGCGGCATGAGTTTCAAGCCATCCTCCCTTGCCCAGCTCTTCGAACCGCCCGACCAGCATCAGGGCGTGTTTGGCTGGCTCTGCGGCTACTCGGCCGATGCCGGCTTCCTTGAAGACGCCGTTGAGCGCTTCTCGGGCCTCACACAGGCCCAAAGAGCGCATGAAGGCACGGTAATGCTGGCCGTGATGCTCGATCCGGGAAACCCCCAGATTCTCCCTACGGAAGTACCCGGCGTGCTCCATCTGCCTGTTAAGTCGCCAAAACTTCCCTTTCAGTTGCTGCACGCCAAGGTCGCCATTCTTGGCTTCCATCGTCTCGATCGGTTTCTCCTGCGCGTCATCGTTACGACCGGCAACTGGACGCGCCAGACGCTTGAGGAAAGTCTGGACCTCGCGTGGCACATCGACGTCGCCAGCAACGCCGAAAGCAAGGCAACGGAGGTCGCGCGGCAAGACCGCACCGATTTAGCCGCTGTTTGGTCTTTCTTATCGTGGGTACGCCCCTTCTTCGACACCCGCGCTCTCGACCTGGCGAGGGGCTCCGATAACGACTCCGCCGCTGCGGCCCAAAAAGTTGCTGCCTCAGCGGCCGAGCTGGGTAGGCGTCATCGCGGATACCGGCCGCGGTTCTTCGACAACCGGGAAAGCTCTTTGTTTCGGCAGCTTCCCGATCTCGTCCAACTTCACGCGGGCTCCGCAGCCCGAAACTACCTGGCTCTTGGATCGGGATTTTACGAGAGCCCTCGTTCAGGCATACCGAACATTCCCGAAAGCATATTCGCGCACCTTCAAGAATGCGGTCTTCTCACGGCAACTTGCGACAAGAATATTTTCGTCAATCCTCGGGCCTGCCAGTCCGTCGCAACTGGTCGCTCCTGGATTGAGGAGCGGGGCTGGGTCATTCGATCGCCGCGCGTTCCGAGCTATTTCGGCGTGGCGCCGCGGGCGCTCCATGCAAAATTCATTTTCAGTGCCAACGCGCGCGCAGATTCGAACAACTGTAGCAGCCCGTGGGTCTATCTTGGTTCGGGCAACCTGACCAACCCAGGCTTCAATCAAAAAGCAGGACCAGCCGGAAATCTGGAAGCCGGCGTCGTTCTTTCGCCTGACAACTTGAAACGGGAGACGGACCGATACAGCGAAGATGCGAGTGTCGTGACCAATCTCTTGCCAATCCATTGGGACGACGAAGAAAATGTTCCCCTTCTGAACTTGCAGCCGGGTGAGGATATGCCCGACCGGGGGATCGCGTTCACGGCCGCACCTATTGCCTTATTTCTCTGGCGAGAAGCGCCCGACCGACCGAACCTTGTGCCCCAAGGAGAGCCCACGGGTCCATTCCAGGTTCTGGATCCTGACAGTTGTCCGTGTGAACTTCTTCATGACGGCAGCTTTATCTGGCGTACGGCGCGCCCTCGTCAGGTGACCGTCTTATGGTCCTCTGGAGGCGAAGATCGCGTCGCCAATGTTCCCGTCGTCGATGGCTACGGCCGATTCTGTGCGGCCGATTTTCCTCCTCTCGACCTTGAAGAGGCGTGGATACAGCTCGCCAATTTCCCCATGCCGCCCGACGACGAGGATCTCGCTGGCGGCGATGCGCAGGCGTTCGTTGACGGCGTTACGACGACAGAGACCGCCGCTCAGGCGCACTCATCCGCGTATCCCGTTCGGCGGATGATGACGCTGGTCGAGGACATCGCCGCCAAGCAGGCAAATGTCGCTCAAGCCGACTGGTCAACCTGGTGCAACCGCCTCGAACAAGTGCTTGTCCAGTCCAAAGACAGCCCTGTCGTGAAAGCATTCCAAGCGATTGGGCTAAATCCTCTCCATCCCTTACTCCAATTATCCTTTCGGCCCGCCTTCGCTGCAACCGCCAACACGGCCGAGGGCGCCCGCTACGACGCTGCTTTGCACCGGGTTATCGAGGTCTGGGAGCTCGAAGAGCGGCCAGCGCTGGGAGCCCTTTTGTGAACACGTCGTTCACTAGATGGGATGAGGTCGCGCGCCATCTGAGAGAAATGGCCCTTACCACTTCTACGGCCGCGCCCTTTCTCAATGATGGTCAGCGCGCAAGTCTTGCGGCCATCGCCGAGCGCATCGCGAACAATGGCGTCCTCGTCGCTGATGAGGTCGGCATGGGCAAGACGCGCATTGCCGCGTTCGTCGCCAAAGCCGTCATTCGGAGCGGAGGACGATGCGCCGTCCTCATCCCGCCAGGCCTTGGCTTCCAATGGCAAGCTGAATTCCGCACCTGCGGCACAGAGGTGTTGCCGGTCATTCGCAGTTTGCAGGGCTATTTAGAGGCGTGGAACGACGCCGAAGCGGCCTCGACTCCGTGGTTCCAGCAGCCCGCGGTCATGATTTCTCACCGGTTTTCCGACTGGCGGCTCGGGCAGAATCCGCAGACTTGGCGCTGGTGCCTGCTTCCGGAGGTTTACGCCGCAACCCGTCAATTGACGGAAGGACGGCTGCCGCGCTTCTACCGCGAGTACGCCAATGACCACGCTGACGACACAAAGGTTCAACGCGTCGTGGCCGCGGCAAAGTCGATCACACAGGCCGTGCCGTTAAAGGCCAGTAATCCCGCACGCCGGCTGCTCTCAGACCTTCTGTCGGAAGTGCGCTGGCCGGATCCGCTCGACCCGCAAAACTACGGACGCCATCAGGCGCTGCGCGACCGGCTGGAAGGCGTCGTTGGGCTTGGGTTGGGGATTTTCGACCTTATCATCGTCGATGAGGCCCACAAGAGCCGGGGAGACGACAGTGGCCTTACACGCGTTCTCGACAAGGTCGTCCTCAAAGCAAACGAAAGCCGCCGCATCGCTCTAACGGCGACACCCATCGAACTCGACGTCGGGCAGTGGACATCAACACTCCGGCGTATCGCCATTCGCCCCGAGCAGCTTGATTCAATCATGTCGACAACGGAGCGATATGCCGACGCTATTCACCAGTTGCGCCTCGGCTGGAGAGCGAGCGCGGACGTGCGAACGAACTATGTTGAGGCATCCCGGCAATTCGAAAACGCCTTGTCGCCCTATCTCATTCGCCGCGACAAGCGGGAGGACGAGGATGTCCTCAAATTTGCGCGTGTCAGCGGGCTGCCTTTTCACGACTATCGACGGCAAAAGGAGGTCTCGGTCGAATTCGATGATCTTTCGCCCGAATGGCGTCAGGCAGTTTGCGCCGCAGAGGCGCTGTCCGTTATCCATGCACCAGCCGTTGACGCCAAGACAAAGCGTCTTCGCCTCACCATCGGCAACGGGCACGGTATTTCGAGCGTCATCGACGAAGCGCTGCGCCATGACATCGACGATCACAAGCAGAGCGACTTCGAGGCCAGCCAATCGACGACTGTTCAAGGAACAGAAATGTCCGCGGCGAATCGTGCCGCCTGGTGGGGAGACAAGCTACGCCACGCCTTTGCGAGCGATCGGGAGGTGCTCTTCGATCATCCCGCCATCCTGGCTGCCGTGAAGAACATCGAAGAAGAGACGGAACGGGGAGAGAAGATACTTGTCTTCGGCCGATTCACGCGTCCGCTTCGCGCGCTCGTCAGTCTTCTGAACGCGCGTCAAATGCTCTTGCGAGTTGCGAAGGAACATACCTGGCCGCAGCGCAAGGTTCATGGCGACCGGCATGGCCGTTATGGTGACAGCGAATGGCCGGCCGTTCTCGCCGCACATCGGCAATTGTCGTCTTCGGTCGACCTTGACCGGCTGGACGATATTCTTGCCGACCGGTACCGCAGGGATAGCGAGCTACGCACTAAGCTGCGCGACGCTCTTATACCGCGGATACGCGCCGGCCTTTCCGCCGTAACCGACAGCGGCAAATACGGCGCCATACTCAGCATCATCGAGCAGCAGTCTTTTTCAGCGACCGACGATCCTGACGACGACGACCGTCATTTGACCCTGCTCTCGCGGGCCATCACCGCCAACATCGACAGCTCGGATGAATCGGATGCCGACTTTGCGTCGGCGTTCATCGCTCTCGTGAATGCCGCGAGCGACAGGGACAACACCGACGATGAGGAATTTGATGAGGAGCAAGCGAATCTTGCTTGGCAAAACCTCGAAGAGCACCTCCGCGAGGGTTACACGAACCGCCAGGGAGGTTTTGCCCGACTTATGTTTGGCGAAACAAAACCGCAGGCGCGTCGCATGATGCAGCTGGCGTTCAACCGGACCAACAGCTTTCCAGGTGTTCTTGTTGCCCAGTCTCTCGTTGGACGCGAAGGCCTCAACCTTCACGAAAGCTGTCGTATCGTCGTTCTTCTGCATCCCGAATGGAATCCGGGGGTTGTCGAACAGCAGATCGGCAGAGTCGACCGCGTCAATTCCCGCTGGGCGAAGGAACTCAACAACGCCATTAAGGAGGGTAAAAAAGGGACCGACCTACCACGCATCGAGATCCGTCCTGTCATCTTCAAAGGCACGTACGACGAGCACAATTGGAAAGTCCTGCAAGAGCGGTGGGATGATCTAAGGGCCCAACTGCATGGGGAGGCGATACCTGCGCGTTTGCGAGCGATTGAAGACGAGGAAGGACGATTGATTCTGGATCAAATAGCCAAAGCCCGACCGGATTTTTCACCGCTTAAGAATTGAAGCTTCTGACGGAAAGTAACTCGGGAAGCTGACGGACTGATCAAGTTGGGCGCATTTATCCCGTATTGGCCCACAACATCTCACCCCGCTCCTGCTGCGATGATTCGAAGCGGAAAGGTGCCCTTGGCACCTGCGGCGTCTGCCGCGAGTCGGGATGCACGCTATAGCTGCTATACTTCACTGTTCAACCGATTCGCACCTGTATGGCCGACCCACGCAAGGAAATTGTGCCACCGACCTCGCTATTTGACGTGGAGGCAGATCTTCTGTTTCCGCGACGCTTTGATGTGTCCGGAAAGGTCCACGGTAATCCGGTTCGACGGCTTGCCTTTGACGAGCACCTGCGGCGTAGCAAGATAACACCCTATTCGACGGGAAAGGTGTCCGGGTTCATCGCGACCGATCGTTACGATCGCAAGACGTTCTTGTCGCCCAAAAATACCACAGCGGCGTTGCCAGCTGACGAAGGTCTCCATATTCCCGGCCTCTCGATCGATGCCGCCGGGACGGATCTTGCGGCTCATTCCGGGCGTTGGTTCCAGCCGAAGCCCGCCGATCCGAACGCCGAGAGTATTGAAGCGTCCGTAGATCGGTGCCGCCACGTCCGTGAGAGCTGGAAAGGAAAATTCGAGTTCCGAGAAGAGCAGGAGGACGCCGCTGGACAAATAGCGCCCGGGCTTCGGTTGCCGCAGGTAGGGGCGTTGCATGCTGGTTTAGCTCATTGGAGCGTCTCGCACGCTCCGGCGACAATCGTCATGCCCACCGGCACGGGCAAAACGGAAACAATGCTGGCCCTGCTTGTGTGTGTGCAGCTCGACCGTTTGATTGTTGTTGTGCCAACGAATGCGCTCCGCGACCAGGTATCCGAAAAATTTCTTACGCTTGGCGTTCTTGAGCGCTGCGGCTGCATCCCTCCGGACACCGAGCTGCCGGTTGTCGCCTCGCTTCTCCACCGGCCCCAAACACCGCAAGAGGTGGACGATCTCTTCCTCCGGGCGAACGTTATCGTCTCCACGATGCAAGTCGTCGGCCAGTGCACTCCGGAGGTGCAGCATCGCATGGCGGAGCTGTGCTCACACCTCTTCATCGACGAGGCCCACCACATAGCGGCGCGCACGTGGAAAGCCTTTAAGCAACAGTTTGAGACAAAGCCGGTCGTACAGTTTACCGCAACGCCGTTCCGGACCGACGGCAAGCGCGTCGACGGTAAGTTTATCTACACCTACCCGCTCGCTAAAGCGCAGGCAGAAGGGTACTTCCGCCGAATCAATTTCGTTCCAATCGCGGAGTTTGACGCCGAACAGTCAGATCAACGCATCGCCGAGAAAGCACTTGAGCGCTTAAGGGCGGACCTTGAGCAGGGCCATGACCACGTACTAATGGCGCGAGTGGACACGATTGATCGTGCTGACACGGTTCTCGGTCTCTATCAGGCGCACGCGGCCGAGTATAACCCAGTGGCGAAGCGCGCTCTATAAATCGACCGCTGCTTTAGTCCGAGCCTATGCCAACATCGCCGACGACCTGTCGCACGCCGGGCTCTCGGACGTGCAGGTCGCGACCGTCAAGGCGGATGTGACCCGATATCTAAAGCTGCGCGAGATCATACGGCAGGCGAGCGGCGAGACTATCGACCTCAAGGCGTACGAAGCCGACATGCGCCACCTAATCGATACATACATTCAGGCCGAAGCACCGCGGGTTATATCGGACTTTGGCGAAATCGGGCTGCTCGATCTGATCGTCAAAAGCGGCATCGCCGACGCGGTCGCGGCGCTGCCACCTGGCATCAAAGGCAACAAGGATGCGGTGGCCGAAACTATCGCCAACAACGTCCGCAGCAAGATCATCAAGGAGCATTTGAACGATCCCGCGTTCTATGACCGGATGTCGGCGCTCCTCAAAGAAATCCTCGCCGACCTGAAAGCCAAGCGGATAGACTACGAGGAGTTCCTGAAGCGGATCGGCGATCTCGCCAAGCAAGTGCAGGGCGGCACGGCGCCGGACACGCCAAGCGCGATGAATTCTCCCGGCAAGCGTGCGCTGTACAACAACCTGAACAAGGACGAGGCGCTTGCGCTCAAGATCGACGACACCGTGAGGCGAGTGAGGCCCGATTCGTTCCGTGGCAATCAGGCAAAGGAGAACGTGATAAAGCGGGCACTGCTTCCGCTCCTTGGCAATGACCGCGACGAGGTCGAGCGAGTCTTTCTGATCATAAAAGCCCAGCCAGAGTACTAATGACTACCCAAATCCAGCTTGGCGATATCCGCGTTGATGTGATCCGCCGGGATATCAAGAACGTCCATTTGAGCGTCCACCCCCCGACCGGGCGCGTGCGCGTTGCGGCCCCCCGCCGCATGACCCTTAACACCGTCCGCGTTTTCACCATCGCCAAGCTCCCTTGGATCAAGCGTCAGCAAAAGAAACTTCGCGAGCAGGAGCGCGAATCTCCCCGCGAGTTCATCGACAGGGAAAGTCATTTCGTATGGGGGAGGCGCTACCTGCTTAAGCTGGTTGAGGCCGATCGAGCGCCGTCCGTCGAGTTGTCGCACAGCAAAATGGTTCTGTCGGTGCGGCCGGACACAGGAAAGCTGCGACGTGAGCAAATCGTCGAGGAGTGGCTGCGCGTACAAATGCACGACGCTGTGCCGCCGCTGGTGAAGAAATGGCAACGCGTCATGGGGGTCGAGGTTAGGAACATCTTCATCCAACGGATGAAAACAAAGTGGGGAAGCTGCAACCATCTCGCCGGCTCGATCCGCCTGAATACTGATCTGGCGAGAAAGCCGCGCGAATGCCTAGAATACATCGTCGTACACGAGATGGCGCATCTAATCGAACCAACACACAACGATCGGTTCGTCGCGCTCATGAATCGACTGATGCCGAAGTGGCGATCCCGCAGAGACTTGTTGAACAGCTTGCCCGTCCGGCATGAGAGCTGGGATTACTAAATCCGAGCGAGGTGTGATCAGCCGAGGCCGTTCTCCGGGATAGTAAGGATCGTGAGTACCTCGTCGTTTGGAAGTGGAAATGACTGCTCTAGGATTTCGTATCGGTCCACGTTACGGAACTCAAACCACGCGCCGGCACCGTTTTTACGCGGGAACGTATCTTCCGCGGCGCCGCCGTGCAGAATCCCAAACGCAAACGAGTCGGCGTCGAGGTCCTCGCGGGGGAACCACCAGTTCGGCAGCAGGTTTGATCGTCTGAACCAGTGGCGCTTGTCCTTGCCGTGGCAGACAACAAGGATAGGGAAGTGATCTTCGTTTACAATCCTCATAAGTGTCGCCGTCGTACTGGCTTCAAACTCCGTCGCGATGTCGCGTACGCCGGCAAGCGTGAGTTTTTTAAGCTTGTTTATATAGGGACGCGCCAGATACGGCGGCAGTACCAAATCCGCGGCAAACTGGTCGGCTTGCCGTTCGGGATCGAGCGGCCCGCCAGCGAAGCTGCCAATATCGCTCTCGCCGCAGAATAAAATCTGGCCGCGGTGGTGGTGCCAATGGCCCAATTCATGCGCAAGCGAAAATCTCCGCCGAGTCGGTATGGAAGAGCTGTTAACGGCAATAACGGCATGGCTGACCGAGCCGATAATAGTGGCCTCGGCATTGTCCATGGGACGGTATTTGACCAGAGCGCCGACATGCCAGGCGATGGCTTCGAGGTCGATCTCCTTTGGAGAGGATATGCCGAGGCTGATCAACAGCCTCTCGGCGGGCGTTAGCCGACTCATTCGGATTTATCCTGGCCATCAAGCCCCTTAAGGTCCTCCCAATCGTCCATAAGTCCTTCAACATCTCGGTCAGTCGGCGCTTTTCCTTTTCTTGCAGCCAACGTCACGCGCTGGTCGAGTTCGCGGTCCCTTCGGCGAAGTTGGTCAAATTGAGATCGCGCGCTCGATCCGAGCAGAGAAACGACGTTGCTTGGTCGTGATGCGGTCCACGCCTCACGGTCAGCCTTTGCCTTCAAAAGAGCTTGCTTGGAAACATTGGATGCAACTTCCGTTACGACCTCCTGCACGCGAGCAATTCGCTCGTCGCCGACCTCGGCAAGCACGTCGTCGTCCGACATTGTTAAGATGCTTTCCGCGAAAGCCTCGGCAAGTCGCAAAAGCTTGGCGTGATCATCATGATCTTGGCTCATGACGTAACTTTCGTTTTGGATCTCGTGAGGAGGCGCGAAAGCCGCTTGTAGACGGTAGCGAGACCTTTCGCATCGACTCCCAAGAGTTCCTGCAATTTAGCGCCGCGCATTTGGTCGTAGATTCCTTCGATCAGGAACTGAAGCTGTTCGTCGCCCTCTGCGCCGGCAGCGATATCCGAAGTCGGCATGACATAGGGAGCGCTAGGTCGCTTATGCAGCTTTCGTAGAAACACTCAGGGCTCCGGTTGGACCCGGAGCCCTGTGCCCTTCGAGAGAGGTGTGTCGATTACGCTGCGCGTGGACGCTCAGCGATCCAGGCTTCTACTTCATTCGCGAACCAGGCGACTCTGCAAGCTCCAAGCCGTACCCGCGTGGGGAATGAGCCGGCGGCTTCGAGCCGCGCGATGTGTGCGAAGCAGTAGGGTATGCCATAGACGGATTTCAACTCTTTCTTCGAGACCAGTTTTTTCACTTGTTGCATCGACGTACTCTGATGAAGAGCAGCGTCGACGCTGCAAGGGGCCTATATGCGGATGCATACAGGGCCAACCAGCAGGCAAGGGAAAACATACAATCAAATAGGGAACGATTCAACGTGAACATAGCTGCGCATGGCATCGCGGAAGCGGTTAACTGCGCGCGTGTTCACGCCGCCCGGCGGTCAGTAACAGCAGCGGTCTTGAACTGGTCCAACAAATCCGCCCAGGACTGCAGCAGCTTCACGCGCTCGGGCCAATATGTCGCCCGGTTATACGCGCGGCGGATAACATTCTTGTCCTGATGGGCAAGCGCCGCCTCGATCACATCGGGATTGAAGCCGCGCTCGTTTAGAATGGTGCTGGCCGTGGCGCGGAAACCGTGAGAGGTCATTTCATCTTTTGCGTAGCCCATACGACGAAGGGCGCAGTTCATAGCGTTCTCGGACAGCGGCTTCTTGATTGACCGGATCGAAGGCACGACCAGATCGCCGTAGTCCGACAGGCTCCAAATTCCTCGCAGTATTTCCAGGGCTTGCCGCGAGAGCGGCACGTCGTGGGGCCGCCGCATCTTCATGCGCTCCGCTGGGATGCACCACACCGCGCGCTCGAAATTGATCTCCGATCGCCGCATGAACCGCACGTCGCCGGGGCGGGTCATGGTGAGCGCTGTGAGTTGGAGAGCTGCGCGAAGCGTCGGCCAGCCGTCGTACTCGTCGATCGCGCGCATGAGGACGCCAAGCTCACGTTCGTCGATGATTGCCGGACGGTGTTGAACCTGCGGCGCCAGAAGCGCGCCGCGCAGGGGAGCGGTCGGGTCATTCGTCGCCCGCAGCGTTACGACGGCGTAGCGGAAGACGCCGCCGATCATGCCGCGGAGCTTGCGAGCCGTTTCGCGCCGGCCGCTCTTTTCGACACGTTTGAGAACGTCCAGCACTTCAATCGGCATAATCTCTGCGATCGGCCGCTTGGCGAGCGGTGCCGCAAGGTCCTCAAGCATCCAGCGGTTCTTGGCTAAAGTTGTTTCCGCAAGACCGTTCGCTGCCATGTTGGCGAGGTGTTCGGCGACGACGGCACCGAAAGTATTCTGAGCCGCTTTCTCTTCCGCGATCTTGTCGAGCTTCTTCCGTACGGCAGGATCAAGTCCGGCGGTCATTTGCTTCTTCGCTTCCTCGCGTTTTTGGCGCGCGCTCGCGATCGACACGGACGGATACGATCCGAAAGAAAGCAATTTCTCTTTGCCAGCGAAACGATATTTGAGCCGCCATAACTTGCTGCCGCCCGGCTGAACGACAACGTGCAATCCGCCGCCGTCGGAGAGCTTGTACGGCTTCTCCTGCGGTTTTGATGTGCGTACGGCTCGGTCGGTAAGCACTGGGGGTATTTCGCTCTTACAGCTTCAGGATACCCCCGAAAATACCCCCAAATGGGACGCGCTGCAAGAGCGATACACGTTTCAGTATGTTCACAACTTTGAGAGTTAGCCCAATATAATCTGCGTTTTCTGCAATGTATGTGAAGCTATGCGAAGCAGTGATACAACCTATTGGTGCCCGTGGAGGGAATCGAACCCACACTCCTTGCGGAACACGATTTTGAGTCGTGCGCGTCTACCAGTTCCGCCACACGGGCATCCGGCGCTTTCTATATATTCCGACGGCGCTGGCGTC
>Ga0182024_10018807_pt1 | contig 12821 bp, 13 predicted proteins | sample P32metaG_FD_120480 | JGI IMG/M metagenome (GOLD analysis project Ga0182024, IMG submission 120480) | Permafrost microbial communities from Stordalen Mire, Sweden - P3-2 metaG (Illumina Assembly) | ecosystem: Environmental > Terrestrial > Soil > Wetlands > Permafrost | place: Sweden: Stordalen... | reverse complement strand
GTACCTGGTTCAGTTCTCCAAGGGCGGCAGCAACGTGTTCGTTCACGTGGATGGCGAATTGCCCGTGCTGCCGGGCGGCGAGCTTGATTATGCGGACCTGGGCGCTGGCGGTTCGGTGTGGGTCGCAATCATGGAAAAGGCGTATGCCGTCTTCCACGGCCCGACCGCGAGCTACGCGTCGATCGACGGCGGGTGGATGGATGAAGTCTACTCCGCGCTGGGCGACCTTCCCAAGAGCAACTATGGCGGCGCGGGCGCCGCGGCCCTCATCTCGCTGATCGCCGGCGAAGTCTCGCTGGGCGAATCGGTGACGTACGGGACGAACCTGGTCTCCGATGGCGCGCCGCTGATCGCCGGGCACGCTTACACGGTGGACGCGATCGTGACCGACAGCCACGGAGCCGCCACGGGCCTGCGGCTCCGCAATCCTTGGGGCACGGATGGGGCAGGGAACGATGGAGACAACGACGGCTACGTGACCATCACCGCCCAACAAGCTTATGACTGCCTCGCGGGCACCGTGGCGGCGTTCGTGTAAGAAGTTTGTCCACGAAGAACACGAAGGGACACGAAGAAGAGAGAAGAAAGACCCGAGAAGAGGTGAGATCCGCAGATTGCGCAGATTTTCGCGGATTAGAATGCAGGTGAACTGCTCGGTCTCTACGCTCGCTCGTGGCACGGACTTCGACGAGCTCGAGTCGAGTCGCGTGGCGCCCGCGCGCAGCACTGTCGAAGAAAGAACTCGCGCAACTCTCTGATGTTCGTTTCTCTGCGTTTTCCTGCACGGCCGAGACGGCCGTGCCACGGGCGAGGGTTGAGACAGAGCACAATTGATCTAAAAACTCATCGCTGGTTGTAAACCGACGGCACGGCGTTTTTAATCTGCGAAAATCTGCGCAATCTGCGGATCTAACCTCTTCTCGGGTCTTTCTCCTCTCTTCTTCGTGTCCCTTCGTGTTCTTCGTGGATCAACAAATCCGTGGATTACAGGCCGACGATATTGAAACCGGCGTCGACGTAGAGGTTCTCACCCGTGACGCCGCTGGAGAGGTCGCTGAGGAGGTAGACGGCGGTTTTGCCGACTTCATCGCCATCGATGTTGCGCTTTAGAGGGGCTTTCTTGGGGACGTGTTCGAGGATCTTCTCGAACCCGCCGACGCCGCGGGCGCTGAGGGTTTCGACCGGGCCGGCGGAAATGGTGTTCACGCGGATTTTCTTCTCGCCCAGGTCGTAGGCGAGGTAGCGCGCGGTGGATTCGAGGGCGGCCTTGGCCACGCCCATCACGTTGTAGCCAGGGATGACTTTCTCGCTGCCAAGATACGTCATGGCGATAACCGATCCGCCGTTGGGCATGAGGGGGACCGCGGCGCGGGTGAGGGCGATCAGGCTGTAGGCGCTGATGTCGAGGGCCAGCTTGAACGCATCCCGCGGGGTGGCGGTGAATGTCCCGGCGTCGGTCTTGAGATAGTTGCGGTCGGCAAACGCGAGGCTGTGAACCAGGAAATCGATCGTGCCGAACTGCTCGCGGGCGGCGGCGAAAAATTTCTCGATGTCCTCGTCCTTGCTCACATCGCAGGGAAAGAGCCACTCCTGGGCGAAGCCGCCCTCTTCCATCGCCTTGCGGGCCCGGCGTTCCATCTTTTCCATGGGCAGATAGCCAAAGCCGCACTTGGCGCCATGCTTGATCGCGTTGTTGGCGATGTGCCAGGCGATGCTCCGGTCATTGGCGATGTTGAGAACCAACCCCTTCTTGCCATCCAGCAGACCCATCGGTCCTCCAGTCAAAGGGGTGCGAGCTTACTGGCGTGTAAGGGGCAAGGGAAGTGCCCGGAGTGGCGCGACTCCTCCGCTGGGAGGGCGAGGCTCCCGCCGAGCCGAGGCTTACCGGGGACGCTGGCTCGGCGGGAGCCTCGCCCTCCCGAGTACGCCAAGACTTTTTCGACGTGCCATCTCACATCTGATCGACAAGGGTCTTGAGCAGGTCGCGCTCGTTGAGGAGGTTTCTCAGGTCGTGGGCGATCTTCTCTGGTGCGGAGGCGCCGAGCAATTCCATGATGCGGCGCTGCGATTCGAGCCAGCGGGTGTGATCGCCTCGGAGGCGCTGCATTTCCGCCTTCAGCTCGGCGTTTTCAGCCAGGATCGAGGCGATCTGCGCCCCGTTTTGCATGCTGCTTTCGGCATCGGGGGGAAATCTCTCGGGTGACGCCATCGAGAGACAACCAGACTGCGCATGTTGAGCCGAAATATTTGATTGCATGGGAAATGCTGGTGAGACATTGGTTGGCTGCTGGCCCACGATAAAAGACAGCATGGCAGGACTAGCAAACATCGTGCTAACCAGAAGTTCGGGGGATCTTAACGAAAGCTGGGGGTACTCCGCGTCAGTATGGCCGTCCGGCGGACATATCGCCGCTTCGCTGCGAACTCCCCTATTCCCCACGTGCTTGCCCGCCATCTTCGCCCATGCCTTGCACTCATTCACACCGCTGCTCGAGCGCGTGAAGAAGGGCGACATCGATCCCGAGCTTTCTCAAGCTCGGCGTTGCGGGATACGCCGCACGGCTACAATGTCTTCCGCGACACGAAGGATAACTGCATCAAGGTGACCTTGAAGGGTGTGTTGCGGCCGGCGCAAACATAGGGGAGGGCGAGGCTCTCGCCGAGCCGAAGCGTTCTGTAAGGGAACGGTTTCCGGCTCGGCAGGAGCCTCGCCCTCCCGGTTCGTGCATCGCGCAATCCCGCGGATCACCCGCTACTCGAGAGGAAGCATTCGTGCAATTTATAAATCTGGGAACGACCGGCCTGAAGGTCTCGCGCATCTGCCTCGGCTGCATGACCTACGGGTCGAAGAAATGGCGCGAGTGGGTGATGGAAGAGGAAGAGAGCCGGCCGTTTTTCCGTCGGGCGGTCGAGAGAGGGATCAACTTCTTCGATACCGCCGACGTGTATTCGCTGGGCGTCAGCGAGGAAATCCTCGGCAGGGCGATCAAGGAATTCGCGCCCGCGCGCGACAAAGTGGTCGTTGCGACGAAAGTATTCAGCGTGATGGGAGACGATCCCAATCAGCGCGGACTGTCGCGCAAGCACATTCACCACGCGATCGACGACAGCCTCCGGCGGCTCGGGACCGATTACGTCGATCTATATCAGATCCATCGCTTCGATCCCGCCACGCCGATCGAGGAGACGCTGGAGGCCCTTGATGACGTGGTGAAGGCGGGAAAGGCGCTCTACATCGGCGCATCGTCCATGTTCGCATGGCAGTTTGCCAAGATGCTTAGCGCCTCCGATGAGCGCGGCCTGAGCCGCTTCGTCTCGATGCAGAACCACTACAACCTGGTCTATCGCGAGGAGGAGCGGGAAATGATCCCGCTGTGCCTGGATGAAGGAATCGGGTTAATTCCGTGGAGCCCGCTGGCGCGGGGGTTCCTTGCGGGCAATCGCAAAAACCGCGAACAGGGTTTTGGCGAAACGTCGCGCTCCAAGACTGACGACTTCGCCCACCAAATGTATTACGACGAATCCGATTTCACGGTGGTCGATCGCGTGAGTGAGATCGCCCGCCGCCGAGGGGTATCCAATGCGCAGGTTGCGCTCGCATGGCTTCTTCAGCAGCCGGGCGTCACCGCACCAATCGTCGGCGCGAGCAAGATGAAACACCTGGACGAAGCGGTGGCGGCGCTGGATCTGAAGCTGGCGGAAGAAGAACTCCATGCCCTTGCCGAACCTTATCGGCCGCATCGAGTCTTGGGACATTCGTAGGGGCTGTCACTTTCAAACCGGTTGTGCCGGGATTGAACGACTGTGTGCGAAAGCAAGATTTAACCGATAGGACAAACTGCCGGGTGCGCCGTCCCCTCGGCTAGGAAATGCCCATGAAGCTCGGATCGTTCCTTCTCGTGACCACGATTGTGCTGCTGGTCGCCGGCTGCGCTCATAAAAATCCCCAGGCGTCGGATCCGAACACGCCTCCTGTCTCTGAATTTGACAAGGCGAAAGATCCGGCAATTAGCGCCAACACCCGTTTTGCCGCGGGGCAATTGTCCGAAAGCCAGGGCGAACTGGGCCATGCGATCGAGCAGTATCAGAAGGCGCTCGAACTCAACCCGAAATACGCCGAGGCGATGTTCAGACTGGCAGTCGTGCAGACGACGACCAAGGCGTTTCCCAAGGCGATCGAAACGTGGAATCGCTACATCACGCTGAGCAATGGCTCGGCGACGGCGTACAGCAATCTCGGTTTTTGCCAGGAGCTGGCCGGCAATCCCGCCGCCGCCGAGGCGGCTTACCGAGCGGGCATCGCCCACGAGCCATCGAATGAGCCGTGCCACGTCAATTACGGGCTGATGCTTGCCCGGCACGGCAGGCCGAGCGAGGGGTTGCTGCAATTGCAGATCGTTCTTCCGCCGGCCAAGGCTCACTACGATCTTGCATCGGTCTACGAGACGATGGGGCGCAAGAAGGAAGCACGAACCGAATATGCCAAAGCGCTCGAGCTCGACCCGACTTTCGGCGATGCCAGGACGAAGCTCGCATCGCTGGACAACTGATACGCTATTTCCCTCCGCTGGCTGACCCGCTACATTTTCGTCGGGAAAGTTTCTACCCCGGCGTAGCGAGGATCATTCATGCCAGCGACAAGCGTTAAAGAGCTAAAATCCGTCTCATCCAACGTCCGCCCTCTGCTGGACGCAGCCCTTCAGGAAGGCGGCGGCTTGCTCCGGCTCGCGCCGTGCTGGGTGCCGCGATCTTTCCTCCAACCCGGCAAGCGGCTCAAGCTTCACCCCGATGACCTGTACGCCTTTGGCTTGAATCGTGGCGGAATCGACGAGCGCTGGTTCGCGTCGACGACGCTGGCGGCCAACGAAAATCGCACGCCGGACGAAGGGCTTAGCTACGTCGTGCAGAATGGCCAGCGGTTCACCCTCGCCGACGCGGTGCAGGAAGCCGGAGAGCAGCTCATCGGCAGCTCGATCTTCGGCAAGTACAACAAGTGGCCGGTCTACTCCAAGTTCTTCGACAACATGGGCCCGATCCCACATCACATGCACCAGACTGCCGCCCAGGCCAAGCTCGTGGGCCGGGAGGGCAAGCCGGAAAGCTACTACTTCCCGCCGCAGCACAATAATGTCGGCAACAACTTCCCTTATACGTTCATGGGCTTTGAGCCGGGGACGACCAAGGCGCAGGTCCGCAAGTGCCTGGAAGATTGGAACAAGGGCGACAACGGCATCCTGGATCTTTCCAAAGCCTACCGCCTGAAGCCCGGCACCGGCTGGCTGATTCACCCGGCCATCCTCCACGCCCCCGGCTCGCTCTGCACCTATGAGCCGCAGTGGGGCAGCGATGTGTTCGGCATGTATCAGTCGCTGGTGGAAGGCCGCGAGGTGCCGTGGTCGCTGCTGGTCAAGGACATGCCCAGGGAAAAGCACCACGACCTCGACTTCATCGTCGATCAACTCGACTGGGATGCGAATGTCGATCCGCACTTCAAGGAGAATCATTACCTCGAGCCGATCCCCGTCGCCGACACGACGAAAGAGGGCTACGTCGACAAGTGGATCGTCTACGGCAAGGTGTACGGCGAGCAACTCTTCACCGCCAAGGAACTGACGATCAACCCCGGCCGGAAGGTCACAATCAAGGACAACGGCGCCTACGGCCTGATCACCGTCGCCGGCGAAGGCCGGATGAACAAGCTGCGGCTGAACTGCCCCAAGCTGATCCGCTTCCATGATCTGACAGAAGACGAAGTCTTCTGCACCGAGAGCGCGGCAAAGGCCGGTGTCATGTTTGAGAATACGAGCGCGACCGAGCCTCTTGTCGTGCTGCGGTACTTTGGGCCGGAGGTGAACCCGGACGCGCCGGCGCTGAAATACAAGGGGGATGTGAAGCTGTAATCCAGTTGGATCACGGGTAACATCGTGGCGATGAGCACCTTGACACCTTCGCTTCCGCTGACAGCTCAAGATGTGGAGCGTGCGTCCAAGCGGGACGGCAAGCTCTACGAGTTGATCGGTGGTGAATTGAAGGAGAAAAAAGTGGGATTCTGGGAGCTTTTCATTGCCGGTCAGATCGTTGGACTTCTGAACAAGCATTTTTACCCGCACGAAGGCGCCGCAGCGAGCGAGGTGATGATCTACTGCTTCAAGCAGCAGAATCATGGCCGCAAACCAGATGTCGTGTTCGTGAGGAATAATCAATTTCCTGACAATCGCATTCCCGATGGCGACATTCGCGTTGCCCCCAGCTTGGCCGTGGAGGTGCTTTCACCGACCAACAGCAGCATTGAAGTGGACGACAAGTTGGAAGAGTATCTGGAAGCGAAAATTCCGTTAGTGTGGATCGTGAATCCGGACCGGCGGACGATCCGGGCATATCGCATCGACGGCACGACACGTCTTTTTAGAGGTCAGGACGTCATCGAAAACGAACCTGCTCTACCGGGGTTTCGACTTATAACCGCCGGCATTTTCCCGGCTAAGTGAGGGGGCCTATGGACGAACACGAGACGGCGCTGAAGTACTACTTCTTGGAGGAATATCTCTTCGAAACAGTCGGTCCGAAGTTCCGCGCAACGGGATCACTCAACGAGTTCGATTTCTTTTCCATCTTGATCTGGAAGGCTAACCGCGCAAAGTCCTACGCCGCTGAGCGGCTGAAGAAGCGGCAGCCATCGTTGGAAGACGCGGTTCGATCTCTGGCGCTGCTGCTGCACCGTGCCAGCGGCCGGCGCGAGCGGTTTCAAGTGCTCGTTGATGGTTACGGATTCCGTCTGCCAACGGCGTCCGCGATTCTTTCGGTGTTGTGGCCGGACGACTTCTCAGTCTATGACGTGCGGGTCTGCGATACTCTTTGCGATTTCACGAAAATTGGCGACATTAGCAATACTTCAGCGATGTGGCTTCGGTACGACGAATATATCGAGGGGGTCAAGAGCTCCGTGCCCGGCACGTTATCCCTTCGCGACAAAGACCGAGTTCTGTGGGCGCGCTCCGCCATGCGGCAGTTATACCGCGATTTGGAAGTTGGATTCGGCCACAAGTTGCCGGGTGCCGAGGCAGAATGATCGCATCTGGCGCGAGAAAGAGTTGACTCCATGTTGACAATCGTTCTACCACCTGAAACCGAGGATCGTCTCGAAGGCGAGGCTTCACGCCACGGCGTGGCTCCCGCCGATTATGCGCGCAAGTTGATCGAGGATGGCTTGGCCAAACGCAATGTCGATCAGGTGAGCATCGACCTGCTTGATGAATGGGAGCGGGAGAATGCCACGGACGATCCCGAGGAAATTGCCCGTCGGCAGATCGAATTTGAGGAGTTCAAAGAGGGGATGAACCGTAATCGACTGGAGATGGAGGGGCCCAACTCGCGAAAGATCTATCCATGAAGCCGATCTTGGTGCTGGATTCCTCACCGCTGGGACTCCTATTTCAAAAACCGAAGATCAAGGCCGCTGACGATTGTCGTGAGTGGCTCAGGCAGCAACTGTCGGCGGGCGTGTTGGTCTTGGTTCCCGAGATCGTGCAATATGAATTGCGGCGTGAACTACTGCGATTGGATCGAACTGCGTCGGCCGCGGCATTGGTCGCCTTCTCTCAAGCCGTTACCGGTCGTTTCATTCCGATCACAAGCCAGGCTATGACTCTCGCCGCGGAACTCTGGGCGCGAACCCGCCGAGCGGGGAAACCGACTGCCGACCCTCACGCGCTGGATATTGACGTGATTCTTGCCGCCCAAGTGCTGGCGGCCGGAGTTGATCCGGCAGATTTCGTTGTCGCCACGTCAAACGTCAGCCACCTGTCATTGTTTGTTCCCGCGGCGGCATGGGAGACGATTGGATGAGGCGCCGCGCCTGACTTGTGTAACGGTCACGACAACGGGATCTTTACGCCTTCGTTCCGATGTTGATTGGCCCGTCTGAAATGATTTCTCGCAGAATCAGAGGAATGAGAACGAAAGGAAATGGGATATGTCAACCCACACCAACACCTTCCCCAAACTCCACAACGCCGCCTGGCCCGGATTGGTCGGCAAAGGGCCGGACTCTGAGCCGCCGATTGATTTGGACACGATGATCCGGCTCACCGCCGAGGCATCGGTGGATGGCGTGAAGTTCGACGGGATGGACCTGTTCCTGTTCGATCCGCACGTCAGCATCGACGCAACCGACGATCAGCTCAAACGCCTTGCCGACAAATTCCGCGCGAGCAATCTGGCCGTCGGCTCGGTGGTCGCACCGATCTGGCCGCCGACCGGCGGCGGGGCGGCAATGGGCTCGGAAGCCGATCGAAAGAAGTTCGTCGAGCAGGTCCGCAAGGGCTGCCGGATCGCGGAGAAGCTTCGTTTGCTGGGCATTCGTCCCTACGGCGTCGTGCGGATCGACTCGGCCTCCAGCCCGGATGAGTGGTACAAGGACCCGGCAGGCAATCAGAAGAAAATCGCCGAAACATTCCGCGAGGCGGCCGACGTGGCCGAGGGCTTTGGCGAGCGGCTCGCCGCCGAGGGCGAAATCTGCTGGGGCGGCATGCACTCGTGGAAGCGAATGGTCGAGCTGCTCGAGCTCACCGATCGCCCCGCCACCGTCGGCTTTCAGGCCGACATGGCCCATACGCTGCTCTACACCATGGGCTACAACGCCCCCGAGGACGCCATTCTGCCGGAAGGCTATAAGTGGGACGATAAGAGCAAACTCGACGAAGCCCTCAAAAAGCTGACGCACGCGCTTCGCCCCTGGACGATCGATTTCCACGTCGCCCAAAACAATGCCACCGTTCATGGCTCTGGCAGCCACGACAAGACCGGCCGCCACTGCCTGGCCACCGACCCCACCGGCAAGCTCGACATCCCGCGCCACGCCGGCTTCTGGCTTCGCAACGAAGCCGGGAGCGTGCTGAAGCGCTTCCGCCACATCTGCTGGGACGGCTGCATGTTCTCCAACGAAACGATGATGAAGCCGCAAACGTGGAAGGATATTCTCGCCACGATGGTTGCCGTCCGCGATCAGCATGGCTGGCGCGAGTGACCGCCGGCAAAAGGCGACCGCTTCGGCTCAGCGGCTCAGCTCAGATGCAGCAGACGCTGGGTTCGCCCGCCATCGGGCGAGCAACGCGGCGACGCGAGCGTGCGTTGAGGGAGCCTCGGTCAGCACAACCCGCGTCCCAAGTCGGCACACAGGCGTGCTTCCGCTGATCGGATCGATCGCGTATCCGATCGCATTTTCCACCGCTGTTATGGTCTCAAGTGCCGTCGAGCCTGGGTGCTGCTGCAAAAAGTGGTCGATCACATCGCCGACATCGTACATGCGCGTTTCAACCCACTGCGATTCCACATAAGTCAGCCCATCCAAAGCCGACCACTCGCGCGCGTGATCCGGAATGCGTGAACGCATGAGCAATTCCAACATCGCCGCGATTCGGACCTGTTCGCGGCAGGAGCAACGGACAACTGCTCGGCCAGCGAAGATCTGATCGACGTCCAAATCGTGAACATGCAGACGACCCGCCTGCCGAAGGAAGTCGGCCAGGGCATCGAATTGCGAACTGCCGCTCGTGTTTTCTCGGGCGTATTGTGTCAGTTCCGTGTTCCAGGCACGCACGATGGGGCGCAGGTCATAACAGCGCCAGCGGATCATGTGCTCGTTGAGATTGGATGTTCCGATCAGCACCGACCGCACCGCGGTGCCGTAGTCGCAATCCTGATAGCCGCCACCTTGGGGCGCGGCGAGGCGCTCAAGGGCATACCGCAACGTGCAGCCGTTCAGGTCGAGGTCGTAGGCACGATGCGCCGGGCGTTCGCCCCACTCGTTTGCGGCGACAATTACCCCTGTCGCTTGCGAGAGGGCATCCATCGCCTCGCCCAGGGATGCGTTGTTCAGCTTGATGGACCTGACGGGCCGTTCCAACACCGGATAGATCGGCCACGCCCCGGCACGCGGTCCGCAACCCCGCAGGGCCTCGATTAGTTCACCTACTTCATCGCATTGCGGTGGCGGCGCGGTAACGCGGAGGCGCGTGCCGGGCAACTCGAGGTGCCAGCCGACTTGATAAAAGTCGTCCCAATAGTTGGGCTGCACGCGGGACTGAACGATCTGTAAAAGTTGCTTTTGCGCCGTGGCGATTTCCTGCGCAGGCGTCTCCGCTCCTGTGCGCAAACGGGCGAACGGCCCATCTTCTGCCAACAGATCCCCGACGTCGAACTCCCGCGTAATGGTCGGCTGCTTGCGCGCGTCCCAGATCACGATGCTGCCGTCGGGAGATTGCGTCCGCTGGAGGAAAGCCAAATCCTGCTCCTCATTGGCCATTGACAGCACCGCGTTCAGCGCATCGGCCAGCGGGCAATGACTCAAATGAAACGTGAACGTACTGACGGCGAGCGTCATCACGCCGACCGGAGCATGAGCAACTCCGTTGATATTCTCATCCGTCACACACCGGATTTGCGTGCCGCTTTGAGCAGACAATTGCTTAAGGACGACACCCAGGGGGGCGTCCTGCACGCTGAGATCGCTGATGCGGCCCTTGACTGCTGGCTGCTGTGTCGTGGCAGTTTGCGCTCGCGGCACCTCTGAGCGGAAAGCGCACGAGGCCGCAATAGCGGATACGAAAACCAGAATTAGGCTCTGTATTCCGAGTCGTGTCGTTGTCCCACCCATAAGTTTCCAATTATGCGTTCCGAAATTTGGCCGTTTCGCGGGCAGTCTTTCAATCGCATCATAGCACATCGGGAGATTGAGTAATGAAGCGCATTTCAATCGGCTCGTGGGCCTACACCATCGGTCCCTATCAAAACCATCCCGTTGATTGGGATACGGTCACGACCAAACTGGTCGAGTATGGCTTTGACGGCGTGGCGCTGGGCGCGTTTGCTCCCCATCCGAATCCGGATGATGTGAGAACACCCGTCGGCCGCCAGGCAGTTGCCGGGGAGCTGCGCGCCAAAGGGCTGGCGTTTTCGGGCATGGGGGCCAATCTCTGGGACCAAAAGTTGGCCAATACCAACAATCACGAGCCGTACATCGCCGCCTTCACGCGGTATTGTGATTTTGCCCGCGACCTTGGAATTCGCGTGATCCGCGTCGATACCGTGCAGCCGCCGGAGATCTACGAGGAGCACAGCGAGGAGGCGGTGATTGGGCGCATCGCGACGGTTTGGAAACATTGCGCCGCGATTGCCGCGGATCGCGCCCTGACCATGAGCTGGGAATTCGAGCCGGGATTTGTGTTGAACAAACCCAGGGAGATCGAGCAGCTCCTTCAACGGATTGACGCCGCAAACTTCGGCGTCCTCTACGACACCTGCCATGGCCAGATGGTCTCCGTTGTCGGCGCGCGACAATTCGGCGACAAGGAATTGCTCCACGGCGGCCAGGCCGACCTGATCAAAATGCTGGCCGGCCGCATCAACCACATCCATCTGATCGACTCGGACAACACCTGCCACAAGGATTCCACCGGCCGCGACGAAACCTCCAGCCACGTTCCCTTCGGCGATGGCGTGATCGATTTCAACCGCATTCTTCCCCTGCTGAACGAACACGCCCGCCTCGTGGAGGACTGGTGGACCATCGACCTCTGCTTCTGGCCGGACGCATGGCCGGTGACCAAGCGATGCAAGGAGGCGGTGGATCAACTGAACCAGCGGTACGGCTGAAGGCTGGAACTCAGCGGTTTTTCCGCGCACGATAATGCGATGGACCAGGAACTTCTCGATCTCATCAAGCCTACCGGACTGCTCGCCCCATTCAAAAAGCCGGCATTGCCCGAGGAGGTGGACATTGTTCAGGGCGAGGTCATTCTCAAAGGCGCGGACGGGCCGCGTCCGTACAAGCTGAAGCCTCTTGGAGATCTTTATGGATCGGGCAACGATGTCGCGACGGTCGATCCGATGGACAACCGCTTCATGCCGCTGTTTCTCGCCATCGAAGAGGCGATCGCCCAGTACTACCGCCGCGAGGCGCCGAGCCTGACGGATGGTTCGACGGCGCTGATCGTGGATCAACTTGGGATGGGCCCGGAGTCTGCCATGGCCGACCCACTCGCTTCTCGCATTCAGTTCGCGCTGCGGCTCTGCCTGAGCCTTAACAATTATTCCCGGCAGGAAGTGAAGGCCGCCCTCAAGAAGATCGGCAAATCAGTCGATCGCCATACTCGTGCCGGCGGGCCGCGCGGGTATCTGAAATTCATCTCTGATTATTTTGTCAAATGACGCCGTCCGCGGGTAATCTTCCGCGCTATCACCACCAGGTACGGAGGAACAAGTGAAGCCACTGAATATCGGTCTGATCGGCTACGGGTTCATGGGCCGGACGCACTCGAACGCCTATCGGCGGGTGCCGAATTTTTTTGATCTGCAGTCCACGCCGGTGCTCAAAGCCGTCTGCGGGCGGGACAAGGCCAAGGCCGAGGCATTCGCTAAACAGTGGGGATACGAATCGGTCGAGACCGACTGGCGAAAAGTCGTCGAGCGGAAGGACATCGACGCGATCGACATCTGCACGCCGAACAACAGCCATAAGGAGATTGCCATTGCCGCGGCCAAGGCCGGCAAGGCGATTCTGTGCGAGAAGCCGCTGGCCATGAACGCCGAGGAAGGGCGGGAGATGGTCAAGGCGGTTGAGGCGGCCAAGGTGCCGAACATGGTTTGGTACAACTACCGCCGTGTGCCGGCGGTGACGCTGGCCAAGCAGTTGATCGATGCCGGAAAACTGGGCCGCATCTTTCACTATCGCGCGCAGTTTCTACAGGACTGGACGATCAGCAAAGGCCTCCCGCAAGGCGGCGCGGGCCTGTGGCGGCTGGACGCGGCCGCCGCCGGCAGCG
>Ga0182024_10018806_pt1 | contig 12821 bp, 7 predicted proteins | sample P32metaG_FD_120480 | JGI IMG/M metagenome (GOLD analysis project Ga0182024, IMG submission 120480) | Permafrost microbial communities from Stordalen Mire, Sweden - P3-2 metaG (Illumina Assembly) | ecosystem: Environmental > Terrestrial > Soil > Wetlands > Permafrost | place: Sweden: Stordalen... | reverse complement strand
TATGACATTCGCCATGCCGCGGATAAAGTGGCTTCCACGGGGAATAACAACATTCTGCTGACGGAGCGTGGATCTTCGTTCGGCTACAACAATCTGGTGGTGGACATGCGCGGGCTGCAGATCATGCGAGAGTTTGGATGGCCTGTCGTCTTCGACGCCACGCACAGCGTCCAGATTCCAGGAGGCCTCGGCAATGCCTCCGGAGGGCAGCCGCAGTTCATTCCGACACTCGCGCGCGCCGCTGTGGCTGCTGGCGTGGATGGGGTATTCGTGGAAGTTCACGAAGAGCCTGAGCGGGCTTTGTCGGACGGCCCCAACGCGTTACGCCTAGATCGCCTCGGCGCGCTGTGGGAGAAGCTTCAAGCGATTCACGCGCTGGCCAGTGACACGTGAGTGGAGTCCTCATAGTACTTCTTAGTACTTCAGCTTAGTAAGTGAAATCGACAGTATCTACTAACATTGTTAGGTAGTCTCCACGTCGACTGCACACCAAGTGGTGCCAAAAGTCCGGGCGCACTGCAAGTAATTGTAACAACCCGAAACTTCTCCGTGTCAAATGTGTAAACAGATTAGGAAGGGATATTTGCGACGCTGATCGCGAAGCGGAATGGACCGTTGAGTAGCCTATCTCGCCTGTTAGCGCTGTACTGTTTCCCTAAACTTCCTGGAGCCCCCGGGCTGCGCCTGCTTGGCCTGAGTTTGAGTCTTACTGCCAGCACGTTCGCGCAAGTAAATGTGCTGAACGTCAATTACGATAATCAGCAGACCGGCGCAAATCTTCAGGAAACCAGCCTCACTCCACAAATTAACTGGAATACGTTTGGAAAGACGGGCACTTTGCCGGTGGATGGGCAGGTTTATGCTCAACCGCTGTACGTCGCCGGTGTCGCGATTTCCGGAGTCACGTACAACGTACTTTATGTGGCTACCATGCACAACAGCATCTATGCGTTCAACGCGGATGCTCCGCAAACGGCGGCTCCGCTTTGGCAAGTGAATCTTGGCCCGACCATTCCATCCGGTCTGTTCAACTTTACCGACATTCTGCCGGAGGTGGGCATCTTGGGTACGCCCACCATCGATGCGACCAAGCAAGTGCTGTATGTGGTGGCCGATACGCTTCCCGCTGGTGTCCTCAGCAATCCGGTGTTTCAACTGCACGCGCTTTCGTTGGTGGATGGACATGAAATGTTGGGCGGTCCAGTACAGGTCGCGGCATCGGTACCAGGAAATGGAGCGGGCAGTATTAACGGAACTGTCGCGTTCGACGCGTTTTGGCAATTGCAGCGGCCCGGTTTGATGCGGTCCAACGGAACGCTCTACGTTGCTTTTGGATCGCACGCCGACGCGGGCAACTACCAGGGCTGGATGTTGGGATACAACGCATCGACGCTCCAACCCACCGCTGTTTTCAATAGCGCGCCTAATGGGCGCCAGTCCGCATTCTGGCAAGCCGGACGAGCGCCCGCCATCGATAGCAGCGGAAACCTTTATGCCGTCACCGGGAACGGCAATTTCGACGGCGTATCCAATTTCGGCGAGTCGCTCCTTCGCTTGAATGCCGGCAACCTCTCTTTACTCGACTGGTATACGCCACAGGAATGGAGCCTCCTCAACCAGCAGGATGACGATCTGGGATCGGCCGGGGCGATTCTCATCCCGAACACCAATCTTCTGCTCACGGGTGGCAAGGCAGGAATGTTGTACGTGGTGCAGGCCAACTCGATGGGTCATGTAGGCGCCGATACCACCAGCACGGTCCAAGGCGTTCAAGTGAACAATTGGGGCCTGTTCACGATGGCTTTGTGGAACAGCGCGCCAACCGGTCCTACCGTGTACGAGTTTGAACCCGGAGGGTCGCTCAAGGCGTTTCAAATCGTGAATAATCAGCTCAATTCGACGATACTTTCCGAATACACACCACCGAATTCTCCCACATATGCCGGAATGTCCCTTTCGGCCAACGGCGGACAAAGCGGCATTGTCTGGTTCACTACGGGAAACCAAAGCGTGGAAGGCAAGCCCGCCACGCTGCATGCTCTCGATGCCGTCAATCTTGCTCACGAGCTATGGAACAGCGACCTGAATAGCAGCCAGGATCAGCCCGGCGGATTCGTGAAATTTGCCCCGCCCACTGTGGCGAATGGCCGTGTTTACGTTCCAACGATGTCGAATGCCGTGGTGGTGTACGGGCCGCTGAGCAGCACTGAGCCCGCCTCGGTTACTCCGGCGATTTCCGCGGTGGTCAATAGCGCAAGTTACCTGGAGGGCGCGGTGTCGCCTGGAGAGTTGATTACTATTTTTGGCGCCAATCTAGGACCCCCTTCCGACGCCCAAGCCGATCTGGACGGCGACCTCGTAGCCGATACAATTGAGGGCACGCAGATTTCCATCGGCGGTGTAACATCACCGATCTTGTTCGCCTCCTCCAGCCAGATTAACACCGTAGTTCCGTTCAGTCTTACGGGTGCGACCGCGGCAGTTCAGGTGCTTTATCAGGGCCAGTCCACCGCATCCACTACAGTGCCGGTTCAAGCTGTCTCGCCTGCGATATTTTCCATGAATGGCACGGGCGGAGGACAGGGAGCCATCCTCAACCAGGACGGCACTGTCAATTCCCAATCCAATCCCGCTTCGCGCGGCTCTGTGGTGTCGCTATTTGCGACCGGTGGTGGACTCACCGCGCCTGCCAGTGTGAACGGATTGGTCACCGCTCCGAACGCTTCAGAATATTATCCGGCCCCCGTACTGCCTGTCTCGGTTTCCATCGATGGACAAGCGGCTCAGATTGTTTACGCAGGGGCTGCGCCGGGCCTGATCGCCGGAGTGTTGCAAATCAATGTAGTCGTCCCCGCTAACGCAACACAGGCGTCGTACGATAAGGTTGTCGTCACGGTAGGCAATTCCACAAGTCCAACTGCAGTGACCATGTCGGTTCATTAGCCTTGCCGCCGCGTCCCGCGGGTTCCGCGTCTCGCTCCAACCACCTGCTATCATTGTGATCCGAAACGAAGACCAGCGCGGATGTAACGGACTCCTACGCTTAGAAAAGGCGTCGGGGAACCTGGGGCTGCTAAAGCCCGGCGATTCCGATACACCAAGCTGATACGTGGCGGAAAACGATGGAACTTGCTACGCTCAAAGCTATGGAGAACATCGTTCACGTTCCCACGGAAACCAAGGGTTTCCTGTGCGGTCTGGCAAGGACACCCGGGGACAAACAGAACGGAACCTGGGAGCCTTGGAATTTGGAAGACATCAACTGCCCCCAGTGCCTTGCCCTGACTCCCGCGATCACGCGCGAACGCTTAGGGGCAATGCTGGCCACGCTTGGTTAATAGTTCCCGCTTGGCAATGACCAGCCCGGCGAGGTGCATCAGCGTGCGGACCGGGCGAATTCGATCACGACTGTCTGGAAAGATCCGATCCAAGCTGTTCAGCGAGCGTTGGGGAAGCCAACTTTGGAGACGAGACGATTTGTTGAGCAACTTATCGAAGACGGGCTTGTTCACTGGGAGTCTATCGTGGCGAAAGGACCAGCATGGAATGCAAAGTACCGCTGGGTGGAAGGTAAATTGGACGCCGGTAAAAACCGTTGGGGTCCAAAGGGCTAACGCGGCGCTAGAATCCGTGGGGGTCTGAGTGACACAGGTCGTCGTAGCCCGCGTAGGGGAACTTCGGATCGCTGCAAACGACTTGGGATTTCTTGCTGTAGATGTACGCGGTTTGGCAGACCGGGCCTTCGGTAACGACGTGAACGCAAGTGCCGCTCAGGATCTTTCCGCTTCGCGTCCTTACATAGGTGCATGTGAAATCCTTGAATATGTGTCCGCCGATCCTTCCTGAATAGTGATCTTGTTGCGGCGGTCTTCGTACTTTGCTTCGCCTTCCTGTTCGTTCCATATCGCCCTGTAGAGCCAGCCGACGACTCCGGCCCCAATTATAAGGAGCACAATGCAGCCGAAGGCTTGGCTGCCACTGCTTTTTGCCTCTGGCATATTGTCTTCATCTTAAATGACCAGAGCCGTGGCCAACCGATCAAGGGCCAGGGTTAACGCCGCGATTGCCCGCGCGGCGGGATAGCTGAGGTGCTATGATTCGCCAGAGATGCGCGACGCGCTGTTATTTGCATTGATCGTAGCCTTGGCAGTTCTCGGTTACCTGCTACATTCCGATAATGCCGTCCTGACGGACCAGCAGCGCCAGATTCACGAACTGAGTACAAAGATCGAGGCAAGGGCGAAGACTGCGAGCCTCGAATTGCAAGAGAAGTGCTCAAAGCAGGCGCGGGAGGAGTTTGTCGAGGACGGATGGAAAAAAGAACCAATGGCCTCGTTCGCAAATCACTACAACGAGAAGATGAACAAGTGTTTCATTCTGATCCAGAACACCACACCAACGAAGCCCGCCGATGGCACGTTCTTTACTGGCAAAATCCTCCTCGATGCGTTTGAGGGAAAAGCATACGGTCAGTATGATTGGAAAAGTGACAAGGTTAAGAAGTATTGGGAAGTTGCGCCGTTCAACTGCAAAGGCACATTGTTATCGGGCGAAGAAAAATTTTGCCATTCATCGGATGAATTCGATAAGATTGTGAAGCTCTACATGCAGTAGGCGCGATCTTCTATTGGGCCGCCCGTAGGCCAACCGCCCTTAGCTGCCTCATGGTTTTTTATAAGAACACCGGAAATGTTTTCATGGATGAACCCAGAACCGAAATGGACCCCGAGCTTGCGTGTTTAGTGCACGCATTTGGGAACCAGTTTCACAAAAGCGTGCGTGCCTATCATGAGGCCGGGCACGCCGTAGTCGCTTGTTTTTCGGAAAACGTCGAATTAGTAGACGTCAGCATTGACGCTGATGAAAAAGGCGTTGGTCGAACTAATGTGAAACTGTACCAGCTAGAACCAGGCATAGCATCATCGCCATTAACGCCATCGCAACGCCGGGACATCGAGGACAGCATCAAGAGTTTGCTTGGCGGCCAAGTGGCGGAGAGGCATTTTCAAGGCCCGGAATACACAATTCAGTGCGATATGGGATGGGGCGATGATAACCAAAGGATCGCAGAGTATCTGAAATGCATTGGTGTTGAACAGCTTCCCAAATTGAAGGCTAAGACGGAGCGGGACATCGAAGCCAACTGGGGTTTCGTTGAAGCCGTTGCTAGAGCGCTATTCGAAAAGACAAGGCTTTCAGGGGCCGAAGTAGAGGGCATTTACAAGGAGCTTACCCGGTCCGCGTAGCTCCTGGCGGGCCGACAGGCTCTTGCCATCCCAAGTTGCCGACATGTTCGTGTAGCTGGCCCCTGGCCTTATTTTGGGCATTGATATACTTGACGCAACCACAATGGGCAAACGGTTGATAGCACCCCTGGTCGCCGTACTCGTGACCGTTGGGGTTCTTTGCGGATGCGCCCCAAAAAAATCGACAGATTTAGCTCCTGATCCCCGAATATGGTTCATTGAGTCTTATGACCACGGAACCATCACAGTCAAGAACGATGGCAAAACGTACAAAGCCACGTGTGAGGGCCATCGGAATCTTTTACCCGATCAACTCGTCTACGATGCGGCCCCATCGTTCCCCTGCTACATGGCGATTGGGGAAGTGGGGGCCAGCATACAACCAACTACTCTTGACAGTGACTTTCATGGGCAACTCCTGTTTATGGGAAAGGGATTCGGTGGCTCTCTGATCCTACGCAGACAAGACACGATAGAGACCTTTACTGTAACGTCGGTCATGAAGACCTCTCGGTAAATTAGTTGTGTCAGCTATCAATACCTTATTTTGGTACCTGCGTACCACTTGACTGGGCCTAGAAACAGGCGTTTCGCTCCAACCACCTGCTATCATTGTGATCCAATGAGCGAACAACCACGTCATCGCCCGTTTGTCCCGCAGGGCGTGCAAATGCGGGAGTTCACTTTCCGAGCGCTGCTTCTCGGACTAATCATGACGGTGATTCTCGGCGCGGCCAACGCGTACCTGGGGTTGCACGCCGGCATCACGATTGCCGCTACTTATCCTGCGGCGGTGATCGGCATGGCGGTGCTGCGCACCATGAACGGATCGGTGCTGGAAGAAAACATCGCTCGTACCGCGGGGTCGATCGGAGAAGCCGTGGCGGCGGGCGCGATCTTTACGCTGCCGGCATTTCTGATCTCGGGCGCGTGGCCATCGTTTTCGCCCAAAGATGCGTACTGGAAATCGACGGCGCTGATGATAGTGGGCAGCATCCTCGGAGTGCTGTTCGTATCGCTGATGAGGCGCGTCATGGTGGAAGATCCGGATTTGCCGTTTCCCGAATCGCTGGCTGCTTCTGAGATCCACAAAGCGGGCCGGCGCGGCGCGGATGCGGCGAAATATCTGTTCTACAACCTAGGGCTCGGCGCGCTGATTCAGTTTCTAGCCGAGATTCAGCTCTTCGCCAACGACAAAGATTTCCTGCTGCGAGTGGGGCAGCTTGGCAAGAGCGTCGTCAAGTTGGGATCGCCCCGGCAGGCGTTGAGCGCGGGCGGCGTCACGCTGGCCTCGGGACCCACGGTGAGTCCGGCTTACATCGGCGTCGGCTATATCATCGGGCCGGAGCTGGCCGCGTTGAACTTTGCGGGCGGCGTGCTGGCCTGGGGCTTCCTGGTGCCGCTGTTGATCTTTTTCATGGGACCGCAACTGCACGCCTTTTTGCCCGCAGGAGCCGGGGATGATTCCTGGGTGGGACTGATCAATGCCGTATGGCGTTACATCGTGCGGCCCATCGCCGTCGGCGGTATGATGACGGGCGCAGCCTACACGCTGTTCCGCATGCGGAAAGGGCTTTTCGACGGCCTGAAGCGCGCTGTTTCGGATTTAAGCGCCGTGACCAAGCCGGAAGAAAATATTCGCACCGAGCAGTACATGAGTTCGAAGATCGTGTTCGGCTTAATCGGCGTGATGTTTGCCTGCATGATCGCGCTCTACATATATTTATCGCAGCAGGTGCTGGGCGGCGTGGTGGCGGCCGTCGTCATGCTGCTCATCGCATTTTTCTTCGCCGCTGTATCGGGTTACCTGGTGGGGACGATTGGATCGACCAACAATCCGATCTCGGGGCTGACGCTGACCACGCTGATCATCGCGGCGCTGCTGATGGTATCGCTGGGCGTGTCTGGTCCGGGCGGCGTAGCCGTGGTGCTCGGTGTAGCGGCAGTGGCGTGCGTATCGTCGGCCGTCGCCGGTGAACTGCTGCAGGACTTCAAGGTGGGTTATATCCTCGGTGGCACGCCACGGCTGATTCAGGTGGCGGAACTCATCGCCGTAGTGGTGGCCAGCGCCGCAATGTACTGGCCGCTTTATATTCTGCAAGCCGCGAATATTAAGGGCGGCGGCATCGGATTTGGCGATCCCAAGCTTTCGGCGCCGCAGGCCGGCCTAATGGCTACTCTCGCGCAGGGCATTGTCGGAGGCGACATGCCATGGCCGCTGGTGGTGGTGGGCGTCATGTTTGGCGTCGTCATGATCATGGGCCGAGTAAAGAGCCCGATGCTGGTGGCGGTGGGCATGTATCTTCCGATTAACACTACCTTCGCGATCTTTCTGGGCGGTATTTTTCGCTGGGTGACAGATTCCATGCGCAAGCGTTCGGGTTTCAACGAGGGGCAATCGGCGCGCGTTGAGAACGTGGGAATACTCGTTGCATCGGGCCTTATCGCGGGCGAAGCTTTGATGGGGCTGGTGATAGCGACGTTTCGTTTCTTTGAATGGCCCCTGCCGAAGATTTTTCCCGAGCCGTCTTATTTTGTAGGCTGTCTCGTCATTCTCATGCTGGGGACGTTGCTGGTCAGGCTGCCGATTTCGAAGGCGGGCAGTCCGGATGAGCCGGCGCCCCCCGCGGCAATGATGTAAGGCGCAACCGCCAGCGGCGTGGCTCCGTCTGAAGCAACAGGGAAGAAGGATCGGCCGCCAGGCGCTGCTGCCAGGCCCGCGTCTGGTGGCTGTTTTCCAGCCGCTATTTTGCTGCGATAACCGCGCTCGATCCTTTACCATTAGATATTGCCTCGCGTTAGTTCGTCCACTGATTCCGGCAAGACCAAGTGGCCCCAGCTCTATCTGGGCGTGGCCTTTACCACCCTTGCCACGTTGATCCTGGAGCTGTCGCTCACGCGCATCTTTTCGGTGGTCTTCTATTACCATTTCGCGTTTCTTGCTATCTCGATTGCTCTGTTCGGCCTCGGAGCAGGCGGCCTGTTTTCGTACGTTGTAGCCAGCCGGGGCGGAAATATCTTCCACAAGCTGGGCGTCCTGGCGGTGGTGAATAGCCTGGCCGTTGTGGCTTCACTGGTCTTCATCCTGACGCGCGCCGGAGAGCTCGGCAATCTCACGCTAGCGGGCGTCTATTTCGCCAGCGCGCTGCCGTTCTTTTTTTCGGGCGCGGTGATTTCGATTGCCGTGGCGGAAGCGATTCAGCGCGTCGACCGCGTGTACTTCTTCGATTTGCTCGGGGCCGCCAGCGGTTGCCTGATGCTGGTTCCATTTTTGAACTACTTGGGCGGTCCCAATACCGTCATCGCCGTCTCGGTTTTGCTGGCTGTGTCGGCGGCCGTCTGGTACAACTTAGCGGGCAGCCTGCGTGGCCGCGCGGGTGCGGTTACATTGGCGCTGGTGTTTGTGGCATTGATGGCTTTCAACGGAAAGAGCCACGTGATCGATGTTCGTTACGCCAAGGGCCATCGCATCGGCCAGGAATCTTTCGTCCGATGGAATCCGATCTCTCGCATCGCGCTGCTGAATCCCAACTCGAGCGACCCCGAGATCGTGATCGACGCCGACGCATCCACGGGTATTCCCACGTTCGATCTAGACCACCTGACGGATCAGCAGCGGGCGAACTTGTTGCACGAGGGGCCCGGCTTTCCCTATATGCTGCGGCCCGGCGCCAAGACGCTAGTGATTGGTCCAGGCGGCGGATGGGACGTAGCGCGGGCGCTCACGGGCGGAAGCCAGGACGTGACGGCAGTGGAGATCAACCCGATCATCGCACACACCATCATGCAGCAGCGCTTTGCCGACCTCAGCCATCGGCTGTATTTCCGGCCCCAGGTCCACCTGTTCGTCGAAGACGGTCGCAGCTTTGTGCGCCGGAGTCCGGAGAAGTATCAGGTGTTGCAGGCTACTTTAGTGGATACGTGGGCGTCCACCGCCGCTGGAGCTTTTGCGCTTTCTGAAAACAATCTCTATACCACCGACGCGTTTCGCGATTATTTGAATCACCTAACGGACGACGGCTTGATGGTCTTTACACGCTGGGGCTTCCAGCCGCCGCGCGAGAGCTTGCGATTGCTTTCGCTCGCCATCGAGTCGCTCGGCGAAGTGGGTGAGACCGATGCGTGGCGGCATGTTGTGGTGCTGCGCGATCGCGCCCAGAACATCAACGGTTTCGGCGCGCTGGACACAGTAATGATCTTCCGCAAACCGTTGGGCGACGCGGATATTGCGCGGGTGAGATCGGCATTAAGCCAGACCAACCTGCGGGCGCTCTACATTCCCGGCGATGCGCCGACGAACGAGTTTGGCGAGTTGCTGCGGAGCGCCGATCCCAAAACGTTTTGGGCCAGCTATCGCTACAACGTCACGCCCGTGGACGACGACCGGCCATTCTTCTTTTACACCGTGCAGCCGCGGGATATCTTGGATTTTCTGAAACAGGGCGGCCTGTCGGCGGATTACAAAATCAATCGGGCGCTGCCGTTATTGTTTGAAGTGGTCGCCATCAGTATCCTCGCCATCATCGTGGTGCTGGCCTTTCCTCCGTTGTTGTTGGGCGAGCGTCTTCCGGCCGGGAAAGGCGTGCGCGGATTCTTGCTGTATTTTGTTTGCATCGGCACGGGTTACATTTTGATCCAGGTGGCGCTGATCCAAAAGTTCGTACTCTTCCTGGGCCATCCTACGTATGCATTAACGGTGATCATTTTTTCGATGCTCATTTCGAGCGGGCTGGGCAGCTATTGCAGCCGCCGTTTGACCGGCGAATCGACTAATACCGGACGGCTCAGCGCCATATTAATCGGCGTGGCAGTCACAGTTGCCGCGCTCGCTTATCTGGCTGCGCCGGTGAGTGAATTTGGAGTGGGATGGCCGCTGCCGTTGAAGGCCCTGGTCACGGTTTGTCTGATTGCACCTGCCGGGTTTTTGATGGGCATTCCATTTCCAACGGGCCTTACGCGATTGGAGCAAAGCTTCCCGCAAGCCGTGCGCTGGGCATGGGCGCTCAATGCGGCCGCTAGCGTTTTGGGATCCGCCGCCGCGATCTGTCTTGCCATCTATATCGGTCTTCGCGCCACCGTCTTGATGGGCGCATTCCTGTATCTGTGCGCGCTGTCGGTGCTGTGGCTGCGAAAAAGCGCTGTGGCTCCGCAAGTTCGCGCTGAAGCAGTAGCTCCACTATGAAGTTTGCCGTTTTTTCCCTTCTCGTTCTAGTCTCGTTTGCAACTGCCGCGCCATCTCTAGACCCGCCAAAATTGCGCCTGGATGGATCGGTTCGGCCTATCCGCTATGCGGCCGACCTCACCATCGTTCCGGATCGCAATACATTTCACGGAAGCGTCGACATCAGCATCGATGTTCGCACGCCTGCCGAAGTGATCTGGTTGAACGCGATCGGCCTGCAGATTCAAGACGCCACCTTTCGGCCCGAAGCCGGAGACGCAGCGCCCGCGAAGACTGCGGCCGGGGGCGATCAATTCATCGTTTTTGCCTTCGATCATGCCATTTCGGGCAGCGGCGTTTTACACGTCGCTTATCAAGGCAAGATCAGCCGTAATAGCAGCGCCGGTATTTTCCAATTGAAGGAAGATCGCGAAACGTACGTCTACAGCCAGTTTGAACCCACCGATGCTCGGCGCGCTTTTCCGTGCTTTGATGAGCCGAGTTACAAAGTGCCGTGGCAGCTGACGTTGCACGTTCCCAAGAACGACTTGGCGCTCTCGAACACACCGGTTCAATCGGAATCGAATGAGGCGAACGGCATGAAGGCCGTGCGCTTCAAACAGTCGCCACCGTTGCCGAGCTATCTGGTGGCATTTGCGGTTGGACCGTTTGACATTGTCGACGCGGGTCGCGTGGGACCCACGCCCGTTCGCGTGATCGTTCCCAAAGGCAAGAGCGCGGAAGCGGCATATGCGGCCACGGCGATTCCCCAACTGCTCCAATTGCTGGAAAATTACTTTGGCATGCCGTTTCCCTACGAAAAGCTGGATTCCGTAGTCATGCCTGTGAGCGATTTCGCCATGGAGAACGCCGGCTTGATTACCTACGCCGAGAGCACGTTGCTATCCGACCCAGCAACCGAAACCATCGATCACAAGCGTGAACTGGCGGGGACCACGGCGCACGAGATGGCGCACCAGTGGTTCGGCGATCTGGTGACCACCGCGTGGTGGAACGATACCTGGTTGAACGAGGCCTTTGCCACCTGGATGGAGCGGAAAATCCCAGGCGAATGGCAGCCCGGATGGCATCTGGACGTCACCGCAGTGAGGGCGCGGTTGGGGGCGATGCGCGGAGACGATCTGGCATCGGCGCGCGAGATTCGCCAGCCCATCGAAACCAACGACGACATCGCGAACGCCTTCGATGACATCACGTATGAAAAGGGCGCGGCGGTGATCGAGATGTTCGAACAATGGATCGGCGAGGCGAAGTTTCGCCAGGGCGTTCAGCTCTATCTGAAGCAGCATGCCTGGGGGAACGCCACGGCGAGCGATTTTGAAGCAGCCATGAGCAGCGCCTCGGGCAAGAATGTCGCGCCGGCTTTCAACAGCTTTTTGGATCAGCCCGGTGTGCCGGAGGTTTCTGTTGCGCTGAAATGCGGCGCGCAGCCATCGCTCGATGTAGCGCAGAAACGCTCTCTGCCCATTGGATCGCAAGCTATGCCGCAAACCTGGCAGATTCCGATCTGCGTCGCGTTTGAAGCGGATGGTGAGGTGCATCATCAATGCAGCTTGCTGTCCGATCCGAAGGATGAGATCGCATTGGCGGGCGTCCAGACATGCCCTTCGTGGATTTTGCCCAATGCCGGCGAGACCGGTTACTACCAGGTTGCATACCAGGACGATCTGTTGGAAAAAGTGCTGGCCGATCGCGGCAGCCGTTTGAGCGTTGCCGAGCGCGTAGGTGTTTTGGGCGACATCGATTCGTTGGCCGCCCAAGGACAAGTTTCAGCGCAAGCCGCGCTGGCTTTGGTGCCCGAATTCAGCAACGATCCCGACTGGCACGTGGTGCAATCGGCGGCGAACATTGCGGCCCTTCTTCGCGGGGAAAGTGTCCCCGGCAATTTGCGCGATAAAGGCGCTCGATTTATTCGCCAACAATTCGGCGACAAAGCCGTAGCGCTGGGATGGACCGCGAAGCCGGGCGATACCGACGACACGCGCCTGCTACGCGAAAAGTTGGTTCCGTTCGTGGCCAGCACCGGCGAAGAGAAAGAATTGATTGACCAAGCGCAAACACTGGCGCGTGGATGGCTGGCGACGCGCCGCGGAATCGATCCTGAGATGCTGCAGCCCGTGCTTCAAATTGCCGCTGAATTCGGCAATCGCGACCTTTTCAATTCGCTCCGAACGGCTGCGATTGAAGAGCGTGAGCACCATAATCGTGAAGTGTTGCTCGAAGCGCTAGGTTCGTTCCGCCGCCCCGAATTGGCACGGGCGTCGCTCGATCTGCTACTCTCGAAAGATTTCGATCTGCGTGAATCGTTCTACCCGCTGCTGTTTGGTCCCTTGTGTTATGTGGACACGCGCGACATTCTTTTTGAATTTGTAAAACAACATTTGGACGTGCTA